>Ga0307490_1000054_pt1 | contig 16930 bp, 17 predicted proteins | sample SI3UmetaG_FD_202118 | JGI IMG/M metagenome (GOLD analysis project Ga0307490, IMG submission 202118) | Sea-ice brine microbial communities from Beaufort Sea near Barrow, Alaska, United States - SI3U | ecosystem: Environmental > Aquatic > Marine > Coastal | place: USA: Alaska | collected 2017-05-06
CCCCCAATCTGCCCGAGCTCGGCGTACTGACCGGCATGCCGCTCGGCAGCGTGGACGAAATCGGCGAAGCGGCGGCGGCGCTGGCCCAGCGACATGACACTTCGGTGCTGGCCAAGGGCGGGCACGGCGGCGGCGCACGCGTGGTGGACATTCTCGTCGCGCCGGGCGGCGAGGCGATGGTGTTCGACGACGCGCGTCTGCCCGGCGGGCACACCCACGGCACCGGCTGCACGCTGTCGAGCGCGATCGCCACGCTGCTCGGCCACGGCCAGCCGCTGCCCCACGCGGTCAGGCTGGCGCGGCGGTTCGTCCGCGCGGCGATCGAGAAGGCCCCCGGCTTCGGCGGCGGCAATGGACCGCTGGGCCACCAGGCGGTGCGGTCGCTCTCCTAGCGGTCGAGTTCGTAAAACGCGGCGATGTGGCCCCAAGCCTCCTCGGCGGTTTCGCACCAGGTGATGAGCTCGATGTCGGCGGGGCCGATCACGCCCTCCTCGACCAGCGCGTTCCAATCGACCACGCGCGTCCAGAACTCCTTGCCGAACAGCAGGATCGGGATCGGTTTCAGCTTGCCGGTCTGCACCAGCGTCAGCAGCTCGAAGAACTCGTCGAAGGTGCCGAAGCCGCCGGGGAACACCGCCACCGCCTTGGCGCGCAGCAGGAAGTGCATCTTCCTGAGCGCGAAATAGTGGAACTGGAAACTCAGGTAGGGGGTCACATAGGGATTGGGCGCCTGCTCGTGCGGCAGCACGATGTTGAGCCCGATCGATTCCGCGCCGGCATCGCTCGCGCCCTTGTTCGCCGCCTCCATGATCGACGGCCCGCCGCCCGAGCAGATCACGAACTGGCGCTGGCCACGCTCGATGATGCCCTTCTCGCTGACCATCCGCGCCAGCTTGTAGGCCTCGTCGTAGTACTTCGCCTTGGCCGCCAGCCGCTCCACTATGGTGCGCTCGGGCTCGGGCAGCTCCTTCGCGCCCGCGAGCGCGGTCTTGACCGCCTCGGGCGGCGGAATGCGCGCCGAGCCGTACATAACCAGCGTCGAACCGACACCGGCTTCCTCGAGCAGCATCTCGGGCTTCAGCAGCTCGAGCTGAAATCGCACCGGCCGCAGCTCGGGCCGGAGCAGGAACTCGGTGTCGCTGAAGGCCAGCTTATAGGCGGGATGCCGCGTCTGGGGAGTGGATGGGGCCTTGGTCTCGGCGAACTCCGCCTCTTCTTCGGCGGGGTAGAACTTGCGGTCGGTGAGACCGCCCTCTTCGTTTTCAATCATGATTTGGGGCGCGATAGGGGCGCGGCAAGCGAACGACAAGTCGGAAACCAAGCTGCCTTCCGTGCGCTATGACTCGCCGAAGGGAGTCTGCGACAATGGCGGCACGCGCATATTGGCAGGGGCAGATCCGGCTCGCGCTGGTTTCGATTCCGGTCGAGGTCTATCCGGCGACCAAGAGCGGGGCGGCGATCAGCTTCCGCCAGATCCACGAGCCGAGCGGCAAGCGCATCGCTTACGAGAAGGTCGTGCCCGGCATCGGTCCGGTCGATCATGACGAGATCGCCAAGGGCTTCGAGATCAGCCGCGGCAACTATGTGCTGCTGGAGGACGACGAGATCGAGGCGGTCAAGATCGAGAGCAGGCGCACGCTCGAGCTGGTCCAGTTCGTCGGCGCCGACGAGATCGACCCGCTCTATTTCGAGAAGCCCTATTACGTCGCCCCGCAGGACGATCTCGCGGAAGAAGCGTTCATCGTGCTGCGCGAAGCGCTGCGGAAATCGAGGAAGATCGGCCTGGGCCAGATGTCGGTGCGCGGCTCGGAAAAGCTGGTCGCGATCAAGCCCTGCGGCAAGGGCTTGCTGCTCGAGACGCTGCGCTATGCCGACGAGGTCAGGAAGGGGCAGGCGTTCTTCTCCGAGATCGGCGGCGCCAAGCCCGAGCCCGAGCTGCTCGATCTCGCCACCACGCTGATCGACAAGCGCAGCGCGCCCTTCGACGCCAGCGAGTTCAAGAACCGCTATATCGATGCGCTGCGCGCGCTGATCGACAAGAAGGCCAAGTCCAAGAGCGGCAAGAAAATCCTCGAGGACGTGGGCGACCCGGCGCAGGGCGGCAGGGGCTCCAACGTCATCGACCTGATGGCCGCGCTCAAGAAATCGGTCGGCGAAGGCGCGCCGGCCAAGTCCTCGGCCAAGAAGGCGGCTTCGCCGGCCAAGCGAAAACGCGCCTGATGGAGCTGAACGATCCGATCATAGTCCAGTGGATCGACGCCCAGCTGCTCTCGCGCCTCGGCGTGGCGGCAGTGCTGGGCCTTCTGCTCGGGCTCGACCGCGAGCTTCGCGGGCTGGCCGCGGGGATGCGGACGCATGGTCTGATCTGCTTTTCCGCGGCGCTGATGACGGTCTCGATGATCGCGCTTTACAACGAGCTGGGCGGGGATTCCGGCGCCAGCCGCATGGACCCGTTGCGCGTGTTCGAGGCCACCGGCGCCTTCATCGGCATCATCGGCGCGGGGCTGATCGTGTTCAGCAAGGGTTCGGTCAAGAACCTCACCACCGCCGCGCATCTGTGGCTCGCCGCGGTGATCGGCATCGCATCCGGCGCAGGGCAATGGCCACTGGTCCTGATCGGGTCGATCATCTCGCTCGTGATGCTCACGCTGCTCCGCTACGTCGAGCGCAAATACTTCCCCGATGACGACGTGACACGATGAGCCGCCCCGATCCGCTTGCCGCCTACAACGCCAAGCGCGACTTCAAGAAAACCGCCGAACCGGCCGGCAAGCGCGCGAGCAGCGAAGGCGGCAACCGCTTCATCGTCCAGAAGCACGACGCGACGCGGCTGCATTGGGACTTCCGCATCGAGGCCGACGGCGTGCTCAAAAGCTGGGCGGTGACCAAGGGGCCGAGCCCGGACCCGGAGATCAAGCGGCTGGCGGTGCGGACCGAGGACCACCCGCTGACCTACGCCGAGTTCGAAGGAACCATTCCCAAGGGCGAATACGGCGGCGGCACGGTGATGCTGTGGGACCACGGAACCTGGGCACCGGTCGAGGGCAAGAGCTGGAAGGACATCGACGCCGAATTGAACGGGGGCCATCTCCATCTGACGCTCGATGGCGAGCGGATGAAAGGCGAATGGATTCTCGTCCGGCTCAAGCCCCGGCCGGGCGAGAAGCGCGAGAACTGGCTGCTGCGCAAGATCGCGGACGAGTTTTCCGAAGCCGGCGACGCGCTGGTGGAACGCGGGCTCACCAGTGTTCTCACCGGACGCTCGATGGCGGAGATCGCGTCCGACCAGGCCGGGGCCTTCTCGCTCGCGGGCAAGAGCGACGGTGCTTTCCTCGCGCAGATGGAGAAAGCCTCGGCGCATAACGCCCGCAGGGGCCGAACCAGGAAACGCAATGCGCCGCTGCCCGGGTTTCGCGCACCCCAGCTCGCCACGCTGGTCGACAGCGTGCCGGCGGGCAATCGCTGGATGCACGAGATCAAGTTCGACGGCTATCGCGCGCTGATCGCGGCGAAGGGCAAGCAGGTGCGCGTCTATACGCGCGGCGGCAAGGACTGGAGCGACAAGTTCGCCCCGCTGGTGGGCGCGGTGGCCGCGCTCGACCTGCCAAGCTGCCTGATCGACGGCGAAATCGTCGCCGGCGACGCGAAGGGCAATCCCGACTTCTCGACGCTCCAGAACGTGCTCAAGCGGGGGCACGGGTCGCAGAGGAAGAGCGACAACCTTCACCTCCACGCCTTCGACCTGCTCGAGCTCGCCGGGGAGGACCTGACCGCGCTGCCAAACATCGAGCGCAAGGAACGGCTGGAGGCGCTGCTGGGCGACGCCCCGCCGCCGCTCCATGTCGCCGACCACATCATCGGCGCGGGCGAGGCGCTCTATCGCGCGATGTGCGCGGCGGGCCAGGAAGGCATCATCTCCAAGACCATCGACGGGGCCTATTCCGGCAGGCGTGCCAAGAGCTGGGTCAAGGTCAAATGCACCCGCCGGCAGGAGTTCGTGATCGTCGGCTGGAAGAAGTCGAGTGCCAAGGGGCGCCCCTTCTCAAGCCTGCTGCTCGCCCAGCATGAAGGAAAGAAGCTGATCTACAAGGGCAATGTCGGGACCGGCTTCGATACCGACACGCTGGCCGGGCTGGCGGCGAAGATGAAGCGCCTCGAAACCGCCGCGCCGCCGGTCGAGATCGACCGCGCCGGCGCGCGCGGCGTCACCTGGCTCGAGCCCGAGCTGGTGGCCGAGATCGCCTTCGCCGAGTTCACCGCCGATGGCAATGTGCGCCACGGCAGCTTCCTGGGGCTCCGCGCCGACAAACCCGCCGCCGAAGTCAAGCCCGAACGACCCGAACAGGCGCCGAACGAGGAGCAAGTGGTCGCGATCAGCAGCCGCGAGCGGGTGATCTTTCCCGAAAGCGGGCAGACCAAGGGGCAGCTGGCGGATTATTACGAGGCGATCGCCGCGCTGATGCTGCCTTTCGGCGCGCGGCGTCCGATCAGCCTGGTGCGCTGCCCGCAGGGGCGGGGCAAGAAGTGTTTCTTCCAGAAGCACGACAGCGGCAGCTTCGGGGCGAATGTCCACCACGTCCCGATCCGCGAGAAGGATGGGGGCAACGAGGACTATCTCTACGTCGAGGACGCAGCCGGCCTGCTGCAATGCGTGCAGATGGGGACGATCGAGTTTCATGGCTGGGGCTCGCGCAGCACGGATGTGGAAGCGCCTGACCGGATGATCTTCGACCTCGACCCCGACGAGGGGCTCGACTTCGGCGACGTCAAATCCGCCGCCGAGCACATCCGCGACCGGCTGTCGGACCTCGGGCTGGTCAGCTTCGCCATGCTGTCGGGCGGCAAGGGCGTGCACGTCGTCGTCCCTCTCGATCCCGGACACTCCTGGGCGGTGCACAAGGATTTCGCCAGGCGCTTCGCCGAGGCCCTGAGCCTGGCCGAGCCGGAGCGATTCCTCGCCACCATGAGCAAGGCCAGGCGCAAGGGGAAGATCTTCATCGACTGGCTGCGCAACCAGCGCGGCAGCACCGCCGTCCTCCCCTATTCGGCGCGCGCCCGCGAAGGCGCGCCGGTGGCGGCGCCGATCGCCTGGGGCGAGCTCAGGGAGATGGCGAACGCCCACCCCTTCTCGATCGGCGACGCCAAGCGGCTGCACGACCGCGCGCGCTCCAAATCGCTCGCGGGATGGGGGTTCGCGCAACAGAAGCTTCCCGAGATCTGAAGCGCTTGGACAGCCGGCTCGATGGGCTTATGACCCGGGTCCATGATCGACCAGGCCGCCGAGACCGTCCGCTTTCCCGACACTGGCCGTTTCCTGATGGGCCGTCTGCGCGACGCGATGACGGAGGACGAGAAAATCCAGTTCGAAAGCATGATCGAGCGTACCGAATGGATCGAGCGTCCGACGCGACTGATCGCCAGCGGTTCGGTGTGCCGGCACTCGACCATGCTGATCGAGGGGTTCATGCTCCGGACCCTGGACGGCGACGGCAAGCGCCACGCGGTCAGCTTCCATGTGCCCGGCGATTTCGTCGATTTGCACTGCTACGCGCTCAAACGGCTCGACCACAACATCGACACCGTGGGGCGGGTCAAGGTCGGCTATGTCCCCCACGCCGCGCTCGACGGGGTGATGCGCGACCAGCCCCATCTGGCGCGGCTGTTCTGGTTCTCGACGCTGCTCGACGCCGCCATGCACCGCGAATGGATCATGGCGCTCGAGCGGCTGACCACCCCGCGGCGGATCGCGCATATTTTCGCCGAGGTATGGCGAAGGCTGGGGATGGTCGGCCTGCAGGAAGCGACCGGCTTCGCGACCCCGCTGACCCAGAGCGATCTGTCGGAAATGTGCGGTGCAAGCGCGATCCACACCAACCGCGCCATCCGCGATCTGCGCGCCAGCGGCATCGCCGATTTCGATCGCGGGCGCGTGACCGTTCCGGATCGGGCGGCGCTCGAGCACTACGCGGGTTTCACTCCCGACTATCTCTACGGCCCCTGGGCGCTGGCCTACGACCGGCAGCCCGGAGACCCGATCTGAACGGTGTGCAAATCATTCAGAAAAAAGAAGAAGAGCTAACTTCCAGCAATAGACCGACCGGGGACCCCTGCCTAAGCCCTCGGCAATGGACGCGGCGCAGGTATTTTCGACATTTCCGCTCACCGGAGATTTTCTCGCCGGGCGGCTGCGCGATCAATTCGCCGTGGAGGAACTCCATATTCTCGAGGGCATGATGGCCGGGCCGCGCTGCCTGGCGGATGGCGAACGGCTGATCGCGCGCGGCCAGACCGCGGTCCAGGCAACCATCCTGATCGACGGCTTCATGATCGACCGCATCATCAGGGACGGGAAGCGCTTCATCGTCGGTTTGCATGTCCCGGGCGATTTCGTCGATCTGCACGGCTTCGCGCTGAAGCACCTCGATCACGACATCGTGGCGGCCGGGCCGGTGCGAATCGCGCAGGTCGGCCGCGACCGGTTGCGCGAGGTGACGCAGGCGCGGCCGGCGATGGCGCGTGCGCTGTGGTTCGCCACTCTGCTCGACGCCGCGATCAACCGCCAGTGGATCCGCAATCTGGAGGCGCTCGATGCCCCGCAGCGCATCGCGCACCTCTATGCCGAGCTTCACCACCGGCTCACGCTGATCGGGCGCAACGCCACGCGCACCCTCCGTACCCCCTTCACCCAGACCGATTTGGCCGATATGTGCGGGGTGAGCGCGATCCATGCCAACCGCGCGGTCGCGCGCCTGCGCGAACTGGGCCTGGGCGAAATCCGCCGCGGCGACCTCTACATTGCCGACTGGGCCGCGCTCGAGCGCTATGCGGGCTTCGATCCGGCCTATCTCTATGGGGCCGCTGCGCCGTCCCGATAAGGAACAGCCCCTAGAGCGCGCTTCAACCCCCACCCACAGGCTGGCACTAGTCTATCGCGATGCGAGCGTGCCGATCCGGAATGCGACAGGCGGGACATCTGGTTTTGGGTGTGCTTGCGGCGCTGGCGGCCGGGCCGGTCGCCGCTTCGAGCGCTACCGCGAGCCTGGCGGTGAGCGCGCGGGTGGAGCAGTCCTGCAATCTCGACGTCCGGCCCCTGCGCTTCGAGGCGCTTCGCAGCGGCGACGCCCGAGCCGAGGCCGACAGCACGCTGGCGGTGGCCTGCACACCCGAGACCGCCTTTGTGGTCAGCATGGACGATGGGCAGCACCGGGCCGGGGGCGAGCGGCGCATGGCCAGCGCGGACGGCGGCTTCCTTGCCTATGAGCTTTACAGCGATGCCGCGCGCACCCGCCGCTGGGGCGCGAGCCTGACGGAATCGGTCGGCGGGCGGATCGTCGACGGGGGCGCGGTGACCTTGCCGGTCTATGGCCGCATCGACGCCGGGACGGCCGGCGCGGGCGCCTATTCGGACATGGTGACCGTCACCGTCAGCTTCTGAAAGGCCGCTGGATGCCCCGCGAGGATTCGAACCTCGATTGACGGAGTCAGAGTCCGTAGTCTTACCTTTAGACGACGGGGCATCGGCGCGGATGCGCGCGCCTGCCGCGGCCAGCTGAGGGCGTGGGGCGGCTCGGCGAGGCGGCGACTTAGGCGTGCCGTCGCGCTCGGTCAAGGGCGCCGCTGGCGCTTCCCGGCCAGACGCGTCGCGCCGCCCCTTGCCCACCAAGGCCATCCGCTTTAGCATCGCCGCCAAGTCCCCGCGTCTTCAGCTTCGGCGCGGGAGGAGAAGAAAGACATGGCCATGGCGGAAGCATCTCCGCCGGACTTCGATCCCGTCCCCACGAGGGGACGGGGCGGGACATCCGGCAAAGTCGCCGATTTCCGCTACAAGCCGCCGGCACCGCCTGTCGAAGACCGACGCCCGGCCGAGCGCGGCGAGCCGGCGCCGATCCCCTTCCCGGCATCCCCCGAGACCGGCTCGCAAGCGCCCAAGCGACGGCAGGCGTTCGCCGCGCTCGACCTCGGCACCAACAACTGCCGTCTGCTCATCGCGCGTCCATCCGGCGAGCACTTCACCGTTATCGACGCCTTCAGCCGCGTGGTGCGGCTGGGCGAGGGGCTGGCCGCGACGGGCCGGCTGTCGGAGGCGGCGATGGACCGCGCGCTCGGCGCGCTCCACATCTGCGCCGACAAGCTCAAGCGCCGCAACGTCCACCTCGCCCGCTCGGTGGCTACCGAGGCCTGCCGCCGCGCCGACAACGGCGCCGACTTCATCGCCCGCGTGCGCGAGGAAACCGGCATCGCGCTCGATATCATCTCGGCGCAGGAGGAGGCGCGCCTCGCGGTGCTGGGCTGCCATATCCTGCTCGAGGACGGCGAGGGACCGGCGGTGGTGTTCGACATCGGCGGCGGTTCGACCGAGCTGGTGCTGATCGAGCCCGGCGGGCCGGTGCCGCGCATCCTCGACTGGCTCAGCGTGCCCTGGGGCGTCGTCTCGCTGACCGACGGCGCGCCCCCGCCCGACGGCACCCACGAGGGTCGCGTGCATCGCTATGCCAGGATGCGCCAGCTCGTCGCGGACGCCTTCGCGCCCTTCGCGGACCGGGTCGCGCCGGTGGCCCGGGCGGAACCGCGCGTGCGGTTGCTCGGGACCAGCGGCACGGTGACGACGCTCGCCAGCGTCCACCTCGAACTGCCGCATTACGACCGGCAGGCGGTCGATGGGCTGATCATGCCTTCGGTCTCGATGCGCGAGGTCTGCGCGAGACTCTCGACCATGAGCGCGCAGGAGCGCAGCGACTTGCCCTGTATCGGCGACGATCGCGCCAGCCTGGTCGTGGCGGGCTGCGCGATCCTCGAGGCGATCCTCGACATCTGGCCGGCCGAGACGCTGGGCGTGGCCGACCGCGGCATCCGCGAGGGGATCCTGCGCAGCCTGATCGCCGCCGACGCCCGCGCCGAGGAAAGCCGCGCCGACCTGATGCGGCGCCGGGGCCTCTGATGCCGCGCGGTGTCAAGGACACCGGCAAGCGCGTAAAGACCGCGCGCGGGCGCACCGCGTCCTCGGTGCGATGGCTCGAACGCCAGCTCAACGATCCTTATGTCAAGCAGGCCAAGGCCGAGGGCTATCGCAGCCGCGCCGCCTACAAGCTGCTCGAGCTCGACGAGAAATACGCCCTGCTCAAGGGCGTCGCCCGCGTGGTCGATCTGGGCATCGCGCCCGGCGGCTGGAGCCAGGTGGTGCGCAAGAAGGCGCCTCGCGCGGCGATCGTGGGGATCGATCTCCTGCCGGTCGAACCGATCGAGGGCGTGACGATCTTCGGGATGGATTTCATGGCCGAAGAGGCGCCGGGCGTGCTCGAAGCGGCGCTGGGCGGCAAGGCCGACCTCGTCATGAGCGACATGGCCGCCAACACCGTCGGCCACAAGCAGACCGACCATTTGCGCACGATGGGGCTGGTCGAGGCCGGCGCCTGGTTCGCGATCGACAATCTCGCGCCCGGCGGAGCTTACCTGGCCAAGGTGCTCGCCGGCGGCACCGACACCGAGCTGCTGGCGCTGCTCAAGCGCCATTTCCGCAGCATCAAGCACGCCAAGCCGCCGGCCAGCCGCAAGGGCTCGTCCGAATGGTACGTCGTCGCGCAGGGCTTCAAGGGGCGCGGGGACGAGGTCGGTTAGGCACCCGTCATTCGACCGTTCGTGTCGAGCGAAGTCGAGACACGTGCGCTTGGTGTCTCGACTTCGCTCGACACGAACGGCTGTGAGATTATTTGACCGCCGAAGCGATCAGGTGGTCGGGGCCGGGTTCCTGGTCGCGCCCTGGGTGGAGGCGGCCGGAGTCTCCGCCGCGGTGGCCCCGGCGGCCGCCGCCCCGCCTGGGGTCTCGCCTTCCTTGCTCACTGCCGGCGCTTCGTCCTCGGCGGGCGCCGCCGCCGCGTCGGGCGCCTTGGGGGCGGGAAACTCGGGCCCGCCGCCGTTGGCCTTGAGAAAGGCCATGATATTGGCGCGGTCCTCGGGCTTGGACAGGCCGGCGAAGCTCATCTTGGTCCCGGCCGCGAAGGCCTTGGGGCTCTTCAGCCAGGCGTCCATATTGGCGTAATCCCAGTTGCCGCCCTTGCCGGCCAGGTCCGCGCTGTAAGCGAAGCCGGCGGCGTGCTTGCCGATCGGCTTGCCCAATACGCCGTTGAGGTTGGGGCCGATGCCGTTGGCGCCGCCCGCATTGACGGTGTGGCAGGCGGTGCACTTGGCGAACAGCTTCTCGCCCGCGGCAGGGTCCGCCGCGGCGAGCACGGTGCCGAGGTCGTAGGCCGGCGCGCCGCCTTCCACCTCTTGCGCGCCCTCGATGAAATAGCCCATCTTTTCCGTGTGCTCGGGGGTATCGGCGCGGAAATAGAGCCCGCTCGCGATCGAGGAGCCGAGCGCGATGATCCCGGCGAACAGAACCCAGCCGGCGGCGGTGTTGAAGCGATCGTCCATGCGTGAAGTGTCCGCGCGAATGTCAGGTGGTGAGTTGGGCGCCGCCTTAGTGGGGCGCTTGGCCCGGCGCAATAGTGCTTGGGGGCGCTTGCGGCCCCGCTCTCCTGCCGATAGCAGCGCGCGGCGATGCGCAAGTTTCCCCAGCCCGCCCTCGCCCTGGTCGATGCGATGCGCGCCGCCGCCGCGGCCGCGCCGCTGCGCGCGATCGCCTTCGGGGGCGCGCCGGGCTCCAATTCGCACCAGGCGACGATGGCCTATGCGCCGCAGGCGCTGCCGCTGCCCTGCTATGGCTTCGAGGACGCGCTCGACGCGGTGCATGGCGGCGCGGCGGGGGCGGCGATGATCCCGATCGACAATTCGCAGGCCGGCCGCGTCTCGGACATCCACTTCCTGCTGCCCGAGAGCGGGCTGCACATCGTCGCCGAGCAGTTCATGCCGATCACCCATGCGCTGATGGGGCTCGGGGCGGGACCGTTCGAGGGGGCATGGAGCCATCCGCACGCGCTCGCCCAATCGCGCCATTTCCTCGGCCGGCGGGGGATCGCGGGCCTCAGCTATGCCGACACCGCCGGCGCGGCGGCGCTGGTGGCCGAGCGCGGCGACCCGGCGATGGCGGCGATCGCCCCGCCGCTCGCCGCCGAGCTCTACGGCCTCCAGATCGTCGAGCGCGAGGTCGAGGATGCGCACGACAATACCACGCGTTTCGTGGTGCTGGCGAAAGAGCCGCTCGATCCCGCTTCCTTGGCCGGGCAGGACGCGATGACGACCTTCATCTTCGAGGTCCGCAATGTCCCCGCCGCACTCTACAAGGCGCTCGGCTGCTTCGCCACCAACGGCGTCAACATGACCAAGCTCGAAAGCTACCAGCAGGGCGCGAGCTTCGCGGCGACCATGTTCTACGCCGACATCGAGGGCGCGCCGGGCGACCCGCGCGTGGACGCCGCGCTGGAGGAGCTGGATTTTCAGGTCAGCGAATTGCGGCTTCTTGGGAGTTATAGGCGGGCGCGCAAGCGGGGGTAAGGCGCGCGTGCTTCGACAGGCTCAGCACGAGCGGGGTATGGAAAAACTATGTCCGCTCGGCCTGAGCTTGTCGAAGGCCGCGCGCTACTTCTCGTCCTTGTAGATCGCCACCTCGTTCACCCCCGCACTGGTGGCGCGGGCGCGATACATGCCGCTCGCCTCGATGCCGAAGACCGCGTCGCCGTTCGCGCCGACCACGATCACCCCACCGTCGCCGCCCAACTTCGCGACATCGGCCAAGGTGGCGTCGGCGGCCGCCTGCGCGCTTTCGTCCTTCATCGCCATGCGCGCGCAGATCGTGCGGGCGACGCCGACCCGGATGAAATACTCGCCCCAGCCCGTCGCCGAGACCGCGCAGGCGCCGTTCTCGGCATAGGTGCCCGCGCCGATGACCGGCGCGTCGCCGATGCGGCCCCAGCGCTTGCCGGTCATGCCGCCGGTCGAGGTGGCGGCGGCTAGGTTGCCGTGGGTGTCGAGCGCCACCGCGCCCACGGTGCCGAACTTGATATCGACATCGAGCGCGCTTACCTTGCCAGCCCTGACCTTCTTCAACGCCTCGAGCCGTTCGGGCGTGTCGAACCAGCTGTTAGGGACGAGTTCGAGCCCCTTCTCCTTCGCGAACTGATCGGCGCCCTTCCCTGCCAGCATCACATGCGGGCTGTCCTCCATGACCTTGCGCGCGAGCAGGATCGGGTTGCGCACCGTGGTCACCCCCGCCACCGCGCCTGCGGCCCGGGTCCGCCCGTCCATGATCGCGGCATCGAGCTCGTGGGTGCCGTCCCAGGTATAGACCGCGCCCTTGCCGGCGTTGAACTTGGGATCCTCCTCGAGCCGGGTGACGACGGCGGTGACCGCGTCGAGCGACGTGCCACCCGATTTGAGCACCGCCGCGCCGGCGTCGAGCGCGGCCTGGAGGGCCTGGCGATAGGCGGCGTCCTTCTCGGGCGTCAGGCTGTAGCGTTCGAGCACGCCCGCCCCACCGTGGATGGCGAGCGACCATTTCGGTTCCTGGCGCGGCGCGTCAGCCTTCTCTTGCGCCATTGCGCCCGTCCCCCAAGCCATCGCCGCGAAGGCCGCGATCATCCCGATCAGTTTGCTCATTGGGCCTGCTTAGCACCGCCGCGGCCCCCTACAAGCACCCTTCCCAAGGCCGGCACAGCGCGGCATGGCGGCGAGCATGGAGCTGCGCCCCGCCACGCTCGAGGATGTGCCCGCGCTCGCCGCGCTGGGGGGCGAAAGCTTCACCGCCGCTTTCGGCCAGCTCTATGACCCCCCCGACCTCGCCGCCTTCCTCGCCGAAGTGCACGATCCGGCGACGGTGGCGAGCGAGATCGCTGGGCCCGAATGCCGCCACCGTCTTGCGGTCGCCCCCGACGAGGCCCTCCTCGGCTATGCCAAGCTCCGCCATCCCAGCAAGCTCGCCGGTCATTCGCACGCCGCCGATCCGCTCGAACTCGCCCAGCTCTACTGCGCCGGAAACGCCACCGGCCAAGGTGTCGGCGCGGCGCTGATGGAGTGGGCGCTCGAGGAGGCGCAGCTCGGCGGGCACGACGCCATCCACCTTTCGGTCTATAGCGAGAACCACGGCGCGCAACGGTTCTATGCACGCTACGGCTTCGCCAAGACCGCCGACACCACCTTCCGGGTCGGCCGCCAACTCGACCACGAGTTCCTGTTCGAAAAACCCCTCACGGGAGAAGACGTATGAGCCGCTTCGGATTTTCCAGCACCGCCGACGAAGTGCTCGAAGGCAAGAACCTGTCGGATCGCACGATCCTCGTCACCGGCGGCTATTCGGGGCTCGGGCAGGAGACCGCGCGGGCGCTGGCGGCGAAGGGCGCGCATGTCATCCTCTCGGGCCGCGACGCGACCAAGCTCTCGGCCGCCGCCGACGAGATCGCCACCATGACCGGCGCCAGGGTCGATACGCTGGTGTGCGATCTCGCCTCGCTCGCCTCGATCCGCGCCGCGGGCGAGGAGGCGCGCGAGCGCTTCGCTCACATCGACGTGCTGATCAACAACGCCGGCGTCATGGCCGCGCCGCCGGGCCGCACCGCCGACGGCTTCGAAACGCAGTTCGGCACCAACCATCTCGGCCATTTCGCACTCACGCGGGAATTGATGCCACTGATCGAGAAGGGCAGCGCGCAGCGCATCGTCAACCTCTCGAGCAGAGGCCACCACCTCGACCGGGTCGATTTCTACGACCCCAACTATCGCAATCGCGATTACGACAAATGGAAGGCCTACGGCCAGTCCAAGACCGCCAACGTGCTGTTCGCGCGGGGCCTCGAAGACCGCTTCGGCGGCCAAGGCATTCACGCCTATGCCGTCCATCCCGGCGGCATCCAGACCAATCTGGGGCGCCACATGAGCGAACAGGACCGCGACTGGATCGCGGACCGGATGAGGAAGCAGGCCGAGGAGAGCACCGAGCACTCCCCGCAGGGCTGGAAGACCATCCCACAGGGTGCGGCCACCACCGTCTGGGCGGCAACCGCCGAGGAACTGGAGGGGCGCGGCGGGCTCTATGCCGAGGATTGCCACGTCGCCGCGATCGACGATGCCAATCCGGTGGGCGGCGTGCGGTCCTACGCGCTCGACCGCGGCAACGCCGACAGGCTGTGGGCGCTCAGCGAGGATCTGACGGGTGCGAAATTCCCGGCCTGACGCCGGTCACACCCATTTGCGGCTCCTGAAAATCGCCAGAATCAACAGCGTGATCGCAAGGCTGGCGCCGACCACCCCCCAGAACGCCAGCGGGTGCGCGGCCATCGGAATGCCCGCGACATTGGTGCCGAGCAGGCCGGTGAAGAAGGTCAGCGGCAGGAATACCCCCGCCATCACCCCCAGCTTGTAGGTCGCCTCCTGGCCGATCGCCTGGGCGCGGGCGCGCAGCTCGTCCTGCAGAACGACCGCGCTCTCCTTGCTGATCTCGATGTCGTCGAGATGGCGGCGCAGCCGCGCGATCGACTCGGCGATCTCGCGCCGGTCGTGCGGCTCGAACCAGTCGGGGGCGTCGCGGCTGATCTGCTCGAGCGCCTCGTGCTGGGGGGAGAGGTGACGCTGCAGCGCCAGGCATTCGCGGCGGATGTCGGCGATCCGCCGCGCGCGTTCCTCCATCTTTTCGTCCGCGCAGTGGTCCTCGAGCCGGTCGATGGTGGCGTTGATGTCGATCACCGCGCCGCCAAGGTGATCGATCATCAGCTCGGCGATCAGCGTGATCATCGCCCCGGCATCGCGGGGGCCGACGCCGCGATCGAGCATGTCGCGCACTTCGTTGGGGCTCTGCTGCGGCGCGCGCCGCAGCGTCAGCACGCGCTGCCCGTCGCTCCACAGCTGCATGGAAATCATGTCCTCGGGCTCGGCGCCGGGGTTGAAGTTGAGGTCGCGCAGCGTCGCCACCAGAGTCTCGCCCTCGCGGAAGGCGCGCGGACGCGATTGGTTGGAGACCAGCAGCTCGGCGGTCGGCTCGGGCAGATCGAGCTTGAGACGCAGCCACTCCTCGAGCCCGGGACGGGCGCGGTCGAGGTGGAGCCACAACACCTCCTCGGCGTCGGCGGGGGTCCAGCCCTGCGCTTCCTCCCAGCCGATGGCGCGCGCGCCGCCCGCACCGTCGAACACACGCCCGAACAGCAGCGGCGGTTCGGTTTCGGAAGAAGGCGTGACCATGGTGCGTGCGTCCATCGCGCCCCTATGCCGCAAGTGCGTGGGGCTGCATATGCCCAATGCGCGAGCCATTCAGCCCGTGCGGCGCCGCATCGGCAGCCTGGCGGCGCGGCTGGCCGTCATTGCTCCTTCATCGGAGCGACCCTATAACGGCGGTTATGTCCGCAATCCGTCCCTGGCGCACGATCGAGCGCCGCATCAGCCGCCAGATCATGGTCGGCAGAGTGCCGGTCGGCGGCGATGCGCCGATCACCGTCCAGACCATGACCAACACCCCGACCGAGGACGTGACGGCGACGATCGACCAGATCCGGCGCTGCGAGGAGGCGGGGGCGGACATCGTCCGCGTGTCCTGCCCCACCGAGGAATCGACCCGCGATTTCGACAAGATCACGCGGGCCGCGGCCATCCCGATCGTCGCCGACATCCATTTCCACTACAAGCGCGCGCTCGAGGCCGCGGACAAGGGCGCGGCCTGCCTGCGGATCAATCCCGGCAATATCGGCTCCAGCGAGCGCGTCGCCGAGGTGGTACGCGCGGCCAAGGCCAACGGCTGCGCGATCCGTATCGGCGTCAACGCCGGTTCGCTCGAGCGCGATCTGCTCGAGAAATACGGCGAGCCCTGCCCCGAGGCGCTGATCGAGAGCGCGCTCGACCACATCAAGCTGCTCCAGGACCACGACTTCCACGAGTTCAAGGTGGCGGTGAAGGCGAGCGACGTGTTTCTCGCGGTCGCCGCCTATCACGGGCTCGCCGAGGCGGTCGATTGCCCACTCCACCTCGGCATCACCGAGGCGGGCGGGCTGATCGGCGGCACCGTCAAGTCGAGCATCGGCATGGGCAGCCTGCTGTGGGCGGGGATCGGCGACACCATCCGCGTCAGCCTCTCCGCCGAGCCCGAGCAGGAGGTGCGCGTCGGCTTCGAGATTTTGAAGGCGCTCGGCCTCAGGACGCGCGGCGTGCGCGTGGTCTCCTGCCCCAGTTGCGCGCGGCAGGGCTTCGACGTCATCCGCACGGTCGAGGCGCTCGAGGAGCGTTTGAGCCACATCAAGACGCCCTTGTCGCTCTCGGTGCTGGGCTGCGTGGTCAACGGCCCCGGCGAGGCGCGCGAGACCGACATCGGTCTCACCGGCGGGGGCGGCGGCAAGCACATGGTCTATCTCTCGGGCCTCAAGGACCACCATGTCGAGGATGCGCACATGCTCGACCACATCGTCGGTCTGGTCGAGGCCAAGGCCGCCGAGATCGAGGCCGCGAAGATCGAGGCCGAGATGAGCGACGCCGGACAAGCCGACAGCGTGGCCGAGGCCGCGGAATGATCCGCTCCATACTGCAGGAATTTCTCGCCGTGCTGCGCGACGGGTTTCGCATCTGGCGGCTCGCGCTGCTCATTCCCCTGCTGGTGGCGATCCCCGAGGCGATCCAGCATGTCGCCGAAATCAGGATCGGCATGTTCGAGAACATCGAACAAGCGCGCGCGGTGGCGGACGATCCGCGGCGGATGGTCTGGGGCTATCTCAAGGTCGCCGGTCTGGTCGTCGCGATCCTCGCCGCCGCCCGTTTCTGGGGCGCCGCGGCGCGCGGCGAGCGGTGGTGGGACTTGCGCGGGCTGGCCGGGCGCCCGCTGGCGCTCGGCCTTGCGGGGTGGGCGCTTGCGGCTCTGCCGGGCCTGTTGCTCCAGTCCGTTATCGGCGAAGAGCAGGCGATGTGGCTCGACATGCTCCTGACGCTAGTCACCTGGAACTGAAGTAAGTTCCATACTATTCTTCTGTCATAGTGGCAGGAGGGACGGGCATGGCCAAGGGTGTTACGAGAGGGCGGCGGGTCG
>Ga0307490_1000055_pt1 | contig 14924 bp, 16 predicted proteins | sample SI3UmetaG_FD_202118 | JGI IMG/M metagenome (GOLD analysis project Ga0307490, IMG submission 202118) | Sea-ice brine microbial communities from Beaufort Sea near Barrow, Alaska, United States - SI3U | ecosystem: Environmental > Aquatic > Marine > Coastal | place: USA: Alaska | collected 2017-05-06
GAGATCGACGCGGACCGCGATCCTGCCGGCGGGCACCGCCTTGTCGTCCCACCGCCACTCGCCGTGATCGAGCTTGCCGCCGGTCGCGAGGATCGATCGCGTTCCGGCGGGGATCAGGCCCCGCCGCGCCGCCTCGCGGCCTTCCACGGGGCGCAGAAACACCCGGTTCGGGCTCGCCCCCGCGAACGCTGGCGGCGCCGCCTCCGCGGCGGCGCGGGCGGTCGGCCGGATGAGCAGGCGATCGCCCCGGACGATGGCCCCGATGGTCACCGCCGCCAAAACCGCGAAGAGGAATAGTGTGACAGCCGCCTTGCGCCAGGACGGATACGGCTGTTCAGGCGGTCGCGACACGCCGCCTGCGACGCATCGCGCCCCCAGTCAGTCCGAAGCCCGCGATCAGCAGGAGCCAGGTCGAGGGTTCCGGGATCGGACCAGCCGGTGGAACCGGCGGAACTGGCGGCGGAGCGATCACGCCCCCGCCGCCGGGCGTTCCGGGGGGTATCGTGCCCCCCGATCCACCCGGAACGAAGATCGGCAACCCGCCGATTATCGGCAAGGGGCCACCGCCGAAATCGATGGGCGGACCGGCGCCAGGCGCCGCTCCCGGCGCGGCGGCGATCGGCACACCGGCCAGGCCCGGAGCGAGGAAATCGTTCGGAAAGCCGCCCGGTCCGATCGGACCCGAGGTGGGCACCGGACCTTCCGGACCCACCGAGGCGCCCTGGACGGAGGCCACGGGATTGCCCAAGCCGGGCGCTCCCGCCGCGGGCCCCGCCACGCCGGCAACGGGAGCCAGCGAAAATCGTGTTTTGCCCTTGAGAGCGACGCCGCCGATCCGGGCCCCTGGCGAGCGGGCCGCGAGTTCCGCAAGCGCGGCGCTTCCGCCAAGGGCTCGCGAGAGCCCCTGGGGCAACTCGGTCGCCAACACCAGGGTTGCGGCTGCAACAGTCAGCGCGAGGCCGACCAGCTTGCGTTTCCCGATATCGCGACCCGCTGTTTTGCGACGAGCGGTCATTGAGCCTGCTTTTTGCACGTTATAGCGTATTAACATGACTATTGCCAAATTGGTTCCTCGGCGGCGGCTATGACGATGGAAAACCGGGCAATCTGTTCGGATTCGGGACGATTTGAACTCAGGCTTCCTCGATCTGTTGCCAAGGTGCCACAGGCTCGTTTCCCCATTGACCCGGACCTCAAGCCTGGGAATGGATAGCCGATGCAGCGCGCGGCCCGTATCGCCTTGGTATTTGCCGCCTTTATATCCTTCGTGATGGCCGCGGTGCCGCACCCGCCTCACATACCCGGCCAGCCATCGGACAAGATCATGCACATGCTGGCGTTCGCCACGCTCGGCGGCTTGGCGGCCTATGGTTTTCGCTCCCGATCGATCGGGCTGCTGTTCCTGGGATTGAGCGGGTTCGGCGCCCTGATCGAGCTCGTCCAGGCGATTCCGATCCTCGATCGGGACAGCGACATCGCCGACCTCGCGGTCGATATGGCGGCGGCGTTTGCGGCTCTGGCGGTGGTGCGGTGGCGGGTGGCCCGGCGCGGGCGGCAATCGTGATGCCGCGCACCCCCGTCAGCCGCCTTTGTCCGCCTTTTTCTTCTTCATCGCATCGTGAAAGCGGTCGGCCCAGCCCGGTTTCACCAGTTGCTCGCCGCGGACCATGCGCAGCTCGCCCGCCGCGACGTCTCTGCTGACCGTGCTGCCCGCCGCGACGATCGCGTCGGCGCCGATGCTGACCGGCGCGACCAGCGCGCTGTTCGAGCCGATGAAGGCCCGCTCGCCGATCGTGGTCTTGTGCTTGAAATAGCCGTCGTAATTGCAGGTGATGGTGCCCGCGCCGATGTTCGCACCCGCGCCCACTTCGGCATCGCCGAGATAGGTCAGATGGCTCGCCTTGGCGCCGGCATGGAGCACCGCGTTCTTCACCTCGACGAAATTGCCGACGAAAGCGTCCTCCTCGAGCACCGCACCGGGCCGGAGCCGGGCAAACGGGCCGACCTGCGCACCGGGATGGACCTCGCAGCCTTCGAGATGGCTGAACGCCCTGATGCGGACATTGTCGTGCACCGTCACCCCGGGGCCGAAGACGACGTTGGGCTCGATGGTGACATCGCGCCCGAGCCTGGTGTCGTAGCTGAAGAACACCGTCTCGGGCGCGCGCAGCGAAGCGCCCTCGGCCATCGCCTCCTCGCGGCGGAGCTGCTGCCACCGCGCCTCGGCGGCGGCGAGCTCGCCGCGCGAATTGATGCCGGTTACCTCGTCGGGCCGGTCGGTGACGACGACCGCGCTCGCGCGTCCTTCGTCGCGCGCGACATTGACGATGTCCACCAGGTAGTATTCGCCCTGCGCGTTGGCGTTGCCGACGCGCGAAAGCAGGTCGAACAGGTCGTGCGCGCGCACCGCCATCAGGCCCGAGTTGCACAGCCGGCACGCGCGCTCCTCCTCGCTGGCGTCCTTGAACTCGACCATCTTGGCGATCCGGCCCGCCGCGTCGGCGATGATCCGGCCGTAATGCCCCGCCTCGTCCGGCTCGAAGCCCAGCACCACCACCGCCGGCGCGTCAGCGGCGTGAAGCCGCGCGAGCATGGCTTCGAGCATCGCCGCGCGCACGAACGGCACGTCGCCGTAAAGCACCAGCACGTCGCCTCCGAAACCTTCGAGCGCGGCCGCGGCCTGCTGGACCGCGTGGCCGGTTCCCAGCTGCGGCTCCTGCACCGCGAGCGTCGCGCGGTCCCCCACCGCCCGCTCGAGCTGATCCCGGCAATGCCCCGCCACCAGCACCGTCCTGCCTGGGCGAAGCTCGTCGACACTGGCCAGGAGATGGTCGAGCATGGCCCGTCCGGCGATCGGATGGAGCACCTTGTGAAGGTCGCTCTTCATGCGCGTGCCCTGGCCGGCGGCAAGGATCACGGCGGCGAATTCTCGGGTCGCGGCGGTCATGCCGCGCGCTCTGCCACCGTTCGCTTGCGGATTGAAGCGGCAACGCGCATGGCCGCCCCGGATATGACGACGTTTCCGTTCGATATCGTGGGTTTCGACCTCGACGGCACCTTGCTCGACACCCACCGCGATCTGGCCGAGGCGGTCAATCACGCGCTGGCGCTGGGCGGTTTCGATCTCGTGCCGCTCGATCACGCCAAGAACCTGATCGGTGGCGGTGCCAAGGTCATGCTCGCCAAGGCCATCGAGGAGCAAGGCGGGCTCCCCGCCGAAGAATTCCAGCGGCTCTACAAGCAGATGCTGGCCTTTTATGGCCAGAACTGCGCCGTCTGGACCGCGCCCTTCCCGCACGCGGGCGATGTTCTGGGGGATCTCTACGCGCGCGGCGTATGCATGGCGGTGATCACCAACAAATTCGAAGGTTTTGCGCGCGACATCCTCACTCGGCTGGGCTTGATCGACTGCTTCAAGGCGGTGATCGGCGGCGATACGCTGGGCAAGGGCCGCGCCAAGCCGGCGTCCGATCCGCTCCTCGAGGCGCGGCGGCGCTGCGGAGGCGGGCGAATGGCCTATGTCGGCGACAGCAGCTGGGACGTCATGGCGGCGCGCGCGGCCAAGGTGCCGGTGGTGGTCGCGGGTTACGGCTTCAACGACAAGCCGCCCCACGAGCTCGGCGGCGATGCGGTGATCGATTCGCTCTGCGAACTCGTGCCGCTGCTCGAAAGCTGGTAGGCTCGCCGTTACGGCATCGCGCCCTCGCCGCAGCCCTGTTGCAAGCGCGACGCGATGGTGCCAGTTCCGGGCCCAAGTTGACCTTCACGTAAACCGACTCACGGAGCAGAACCCATGACCATCGACTTCAAGGACAAGGTCGCCATCGTCACCGGCGCGGGCGGCGGGCTCGGCCGCGAATACGCGCTCGAACTAGGCCGGCGCGGCGCCAGGGTGGTGGTCAACGATCTCGGCGGGTCGCGCGACGGCACCGGCGCTTCCGACGCGGCGCAGAAGGTCGTCGAGGAGATCGAGGCCGGAGGCGGCCAGGCGATGGCGAACGGCCATTCGGTGACCGAATTCGACCAGATGGAGGCGATGGTCGCCGCCGCCAGGGAGAAATGGGGCGGCGTCCACATCCTCATCAACAACGCCGGTGTGCTGCGCGACAAGACTTTCGCCAAGATGGAGCCGGCGGATTTCGAATTCGTGCTCAAGGTCCATCTCACCGGCAGCGCCTTCGCCACCAAGGCGGTGTGGGAGACGATGCGCGAGCAGGCCTATGGCCGCATCCTGATGACCGCGAGCAGCACCGGGCTGTTCGGCAATTTCGGCCAGGCCAATTACGGCGCCGCCAAGCTCGGCCTCGCGGGCCTGACCAAGACGCTCGCGCTCGAGGGCGCGAAGTACAATGTGCGCTGCAATACGCTCAGCCCCGTCGCCGGCACGCGCATGACCGAGGATCTGTTCCCCGAGCAGGCGTTCAAGCTGTTCGACCCGGTCAATGTTGTCCCCGCGGCGCTGTTCCTGGTCAGCGAGGACGCGCCCACCAACGCCATCGTCGGCGCGGGCGCGGGGGGCTTCCATTCGTCTTGGACGGTCATGAACGAGGCCGTGTGGCTGCCCGAAGCAGATCGCAGCGTCGAGGGTTTCGCGGCGCGCTGGGACGATATTTCCGCCTTCTCAAACCTCACCGCCCCGCAATCGGGCAGCGAGCAGAGCGGCAACATCCTTTCCGCGATGCAGAAGGTGCTCGGCGCCGACGCCGCCCCCTCGAGCGCGCGCGGTTGAGCTTGCGAGGTAGGCGTATATCCCGTATATACGTCTGATGACCAAGCCATTCCACACGCGTACGTTCAAGTCCGGCAACAGCGTCGCGGTGCGCCTGCCCAAGGACTTTGCCATTCCGGAGGGTGTCGAGGTCGAGCTGGCCAAGAACGGCGCGGCAGTTACGATCAAGCTGACGCAGGATGGCGCGGCCGAAAAGGCGCGGATGCTGAAGTGGCTTGAGGAACTTAAGGCTTTACCCAAGCCCCCCGAGATACAGAAGCGCGAACGGATCGTGTTTCCTAAGCGCCCCGGCCTTTAGCGCTTGGCGGTTCTTCTCGATACCGATGTCGTGATCCACTTACGCGACGGTCACCCCTGGGTCGAAGAACAAGTCGCGACGCTCGAGCCGCCCTTCTTCATATCGGCGGTATCGCGTGTCGAACTGGAAAATGGCGTTGCGGGAAACGACGGCGATGCGCGCCGCGGGTTACTCGACCATGCTCTGCGCTATCTGGTGACGCTCGATTTCGCGACTGGGGAAATCGATGCCTACAGAACGATCGTGCGCCGCACGGGCTTCTCGCGTCGCAAGACGGCCGATCGGATGACGGCAGCCACGGCCTTGTCCCACGCGCTGCCATTGGTCACGCTGAACGGCAAGGATTACCGCGACGTGCCGGGACTCGAGCTGGTCGCCTGGAGCTTGCCAGCCTAGAGCCAGCTGGCTCTATTCCTCCACCGCCCGCACCAGCCGCCGTTCCATGGGTGCGAGGACGCCGGCGAGCTCATGCCCCCGCTTCAACACCTGACCGTGCTCGCCGAACAGCGTCCACATGCCTTGGCGGGCGCGGAGCGCGGGGCGTTTCTCGACGCGCGCCTGCGGGTTCTCCGCGGCGCGGCGGAAGGCGGCGAAAGCGGCGAAATCGCGGGTGAAATCCATCGCGTAATCCCGCCATTCGCCCGCGGCGACCATGCGCCCGTAGAGATCGAGGATGCGGGTCAGTTCCTCCCGCGTGAAGCCGATCTGGCCGGGGGCGGAGCGCGGAAACCCACCTGGAAAGGGCACCACCGATCCACCGCCACCACCCGGCTGGCTCAATTATCGGTCCCGCTGAGCTGTTCCGATAACTCCGCCTCCACCTGCGACTCCAACCGTGACCGCGCGGTTTCACGCAGCGCGGCAATCTCGGCGCGCATCTCGCTCAATTGCTGCTCCAGGGCCTCGACGCGGCCCATGTCCGGCTCGCAGGGCTCGTTGCATGGCGTGCCATAAGGGACGAATTCGCGCACGTACTCCTCGACCGGGATCAGTGCGCTCCGCGCCTTCAGCCCGATCATCGTCGCGCCTTCGGGCACGTCGTCGGTGACCACGGCATTGGCGCCGATGCGCGCGCGTTCGCCCACCGTGATCGGACCGATCACCTGCGCTCCAGAACCGATGATCACATTGTCGCGGATCGTCGGGTGGCGCTTGCCGCCGACCCCGCTCGTCGGATTGGTGCCCCCCAGCGTCACGCACTGGTAGATGGTCACATTATCGCCGATCTGGGCCGTCTCGCCGATCACGGTGAAGCCGTGGTCGATGAAAAAGTTTCGCCCGATCCTGGCGCCGGGATGGATGTCGATCGCGGTCAGGAAGCGCCCGGCGTGATTGATCACCCGTGCCAGCAGGAACAGCTCGGCCTCGTAAAGCCAATGCGCGAGGCGGTGGAACGCGACCGCCCAGACGCCCGGATAGGTCAGGATTTCCCAGCGCGAGCGCGGCGAGGGATCGCGCGCGCGAACGCTGTCGAGATAGGCCCTCAACCGGTCGAACATCGTGAGCCTAGCCTCCCACTAAAGCGCGCTCAAAGCAAGCGGCCCTGCTCGGGCCCCTGCACCGCTTCGAGCGCGTCGCGCCACAGCGAGATGGTGGCGGGCGCCTGGCGTTCAAGCGAAATCCGGTCGATCGCCTCGACCACCGCCTCGACCGCGGCGTGGCTTCGCTCGATCCGGGGCGCCAGATAGGCGGCCGCTCCCTCGCCCAGGACCAGCCGCCGCTGCTCGGCATGGGCGGACAGCAGCTCGGCGATCTGCGCATCGTCGGGCGCGCCGATGGCCAGCTGGAGCGAACCCCCGAGCCGCGATGCCAGATCGGGCAAACCGATGCGCCATCCGGGCGCGGCGGTCATCAGGAGCGGGCGGTCATTCTCCTGCGCGCGATTCCAGGCATGAAACAGCTCCGCTTCATCGCTCGAATGCGCATCGTCGAACGCCTCGCCCGCGCCGCTGCCCGCGAACCAGCCCGCCAGCAGCGATTTTCCAGAGCGCGGCGGTCCGAGCAGCACGGCGGTGCGAAAGGGCCAGCGCGAGGGATCGCGCAACGCTTCGATCACCGCGCGGTTCGCCTCTCCGACGACGATCCGCACGGGCTCGACAGCCCCGCGGACATCGAGCGGGAGAGCAATCTGGGTCATCGAACGCGGGCCGCCGTCAGCGGCTGATCGACAAGCCGCCGCCGGCCTCGCGCACGGTGAAGCCGCGCGCCCGCAGCGCCTCCGCGAGCTCGGCGGCGCCGCCGGCGAAGGTCACGCGCATGAGCGAGGTGCCGCCCAGCGCGAGGCTAGTCGTCGCGGCGCCGCGAACCCCCGGCGTCGCGCGGACCGCCCCCACCGCCGCATCGACCGAAGCCGGGTCGGGGGTGGCGAACTGGACCGTCACGATGGTGATGGCGGCCGGCGTCGCGGCCGGAGCAGGCGTCCCGGTTTCGCCCGGGAGCGGCGTCTCCACGCCCAACTCGCCCGCGCGCGCCGCCTCCTCGCGCGCGGCGATGGCGCGGCCCTGCTCGATCAGCGCCTGCACCTCGGCGGGCAGCACCGGGGTTTCGAGATCGAGCGTCGGGTCGGGCCGGAGCCGGCCGGCGTCGAGCGCGTGGGTGTAGATGGCGTCGAAGCGCTGCGCCGCCTGCGCGAGCATGGCGGGCAGATGCGCCGGGCTCGTCGCCCGCAGCGTGAATTCGCCCAGCCAGCTGTTGTCCGGGCCATAGCGGGCGGTGAAGCGCCCGGTTACCGGCCCACCCGGGTAATCGTAATCGAGCCGCGCGATCGCGATGAGGACATCGGAAGCGCCGAACTGGTCAAGCACATTGCGCCACCACAACCGGCTGCGGCGGCCCGCCTGGCCATAGGTGATGAGCAGCGAATCTCCGCCCGCGCCCGAGGGGCGGACATATTCGATCCGGCTCGCCCCGGTCTGGTATTCGGCCCAGGCGCGCTGCCACGGGTTGCGGCGCTCGAACACCGTCTCGGTGCCCGCGGTCACGGTGACGGGGATCAGCAGCAGCGGGGCCGAGCGCGCGACCTCGCCCTCGCCGCCCAGGTATCCGCTCGCCCGCGCCCGATCGAAGATCACGCCGAGCCGCGCGATGTAGCGCCTGGGGCCAAGCTGCTCGCTCTCAATGACGATCGAGGACACCATCGAGCCGAGCTGTCCGTCGGACAGCCTGGGCCCGCCGATCCCGGCCCAGGCGAGCCGCGCCGCTTCCCGCCAGCCGTTCTCGCGCGCTTCCTGCGGCGTGTCGCCCTTGGCATCGACCGCGATGCCGGAAACGCGGATGTCGCGCGAGGCGGCCACGGGCGCGATCCCGCGATCGCCCTCGATCTGCGCCCAGGCCGCGAGCGCCACGAGCAAGGCCAGTGCCAGCGCGGCGAACATTCCCACCTGCCTGCCGGTGAGCGTCGGAAAGGGTCGGGAAAGCGTCCGCATGGGAATTCGGCGGCGCTTTTGCCCAATGCGTTCTGGAAAACCAAGGCCGAATAAGTATGGCGTGGCTGCGATGGCCGAGAATCCACCCCCCGCCGCCTACACCTATGCCGACGCCGGCGTGTCGATCGATGCCGGCAACGCGCTGGTCAAGGCGATCGCGCCGCTGGTGCGGTCCACGCGCAGACCGGGCGCCGATGCCGAGATCGGGGGCTTCGGCGGCTTCTTCGATCCCAAGGCCGCCGGCTACCGCGATCCGCTGCTGGTCGCCGCCAATGACGGCGTTGGCACCAAGCTCAAGCTCGCCATCGACAGCGGGCGGCACGACAGCGTGGGCATCGATCTCGTCGCGATGTGCGCCAACGATCTGATCGTGCAGGGCGCGGAACCGCTGTTCTTCCTCGATTATTTCGCCACCGGGAAGCTCGAGACCGGGGTGGCCGAGCAGGTGGTCGCCGGCATCGCCGAAGGCTGCCGACAGGCCGGCTGCGCGCTGATCGGGGGCGAGACCGCCGAGATGCCGGGCATGTATGCACCGGGCGACTACGACTTGGCCGGCTTCTGCGTCGGCGCGGTCGAGCGCGGCGAGCAGCTCACCGGCGAGCGCGTGGCGCCGGGCATGGTGCTGCTCGGCCTCGCCAGCTCCGGAGTCCATTCGAACGGCTATTCGCTGGTGCGGCGGCTGGCGGCGGACAAGGGCTGGAAGCTCGAGTGCCCGGCGCTGTTCGATACCGACCGGCTGCTGATCGAGGCACTGCTCGAACCGACGCGAATCTATGTGAAGAGCCTGCTGCCCGAGCTTCGCGCCGGGCGGATCGCCGCGCTGGCGCATATCACCGGCGGCGGCCTGCTCGAGAACATCCCGCGCGTGCTGCCCCGGCGCGCGCATGCGGTGGTGGATGCGGATGCGTGGGAGCAGCCGCGGCTGATGGCCTTCCTCCAGGCGCAAGGCAACATCGCGCCGGGCGAGATGGCGCGCACCTTCAACTGCGGCGTGGGCATGGTGCTGGCGGTCGAGGAAGGCGATGCCGGGGCTGTCACGAAAGCACTCGAGGCGGCGGGCGAAACGGTCCTGACGGTTGGCCGGATCGAGGAAGGCGCGCGCGGCTGCACCGTGCGCGGCTCGGCGGGCACCTGGTCGGCGCGCGAGGACTGGACCGCGAGCCACCGTGGCTGAACAGGCCCCCGAAAGAGCGAAGGTCGCGGTGTTCATCTCGGGCGCCGGCTCGAACATGGCGGCGCTGCTCTATGCGAGCCGGCTGCCCGATTGCCCCTACGAGATCGTGTTGGTGGCCAGCAACGATCCAGCCGCGCCCGGCCTCGCGCTCGCCGAAGCGGAGGGCGTCGCCACTTTCGCCCATCGGAACAGGGGCCTGGCGCGCGCCGAGCACGAGGCGATGCTGGACCAAGCCGCGCGCGACGCGGGCGCCGACTATATCGCGCTGGCCGGCTACATGCGCATCCTCACGCCCGAGACGGTCGCGCGCTGGCAGGGTCGGATGCTCAACATCCATCCCTCGCTGCTGCCCAAATACACCGGGCTCGACACGCATGCGCGCGCGATCGCGGCGAGGGACAGCCACGCCGGCGTTTCGGTTCATCTCGTGACCGACGACCTCGATGGCGGCGAGGTGCTGGGGCAGATCCGGGTCGCCATCCGCGCCGACGACACGTCCGAGGCATTGGCAAAGCGCGTGCTCCTGGCCGAGCACCAGCTCTACCCGCGCGTGCTCGCGGACTATGTCTCGCGGGACAGCGACCCGGCACATCTGCTCGCCAGGGTGCGGGGCCTGGCGCTCGCTTTGCCCGAAACCCATGAGCGGGAGAGCCACGGGTCGGCTGGCTTTCGCGTCGGTAGCGAAAAATCGGGCAAGTTCTTCGCCTATTTCAGCGACCGGCACCACGGCACACCGCATATCGCCCTGCTGGTGAAGGCCGGCGGCATGGACGAGCTCGAAGGCCTGGTCGAAGACCAGCCGCAGGCCTATTTCAAGCCGGCCTACTACGGGGCGGGCGGCTGGATCGGCGTCATCCTCAACCGGCCGGGGCTCGACTGGGGCAATGTCGGCGAGTGGCTGGCGCGAAGCTGGCGCGCGGTCGCGCCGGCGCGCCTCACCCGACCGATGAACGCAGCGGACGCCTTTTTAGACTAAGTCCCCGGCTCGTCCTCTTCCAGCTCCGGCTTTTCCGCGGCGCGATCCGCCATGCCGCGGGTGTGCTCGGGCGACAGCATCCGCGACATCGGCGGCGGGCCGCCCTCCGCCCAGGCCTGATATTCGGCGATTTTTCCATCGCGAACCAGCACCTGCCACACCGCGCGGCGATTGGGGCCGAACTGGCGGCTGTTGACGCGCCCCGTCATCAGGACATGCGGTTCGCGCCAGTCCATCCGATCGACCTCGATGCCGAAATCGGGGTCGACCGCGATCAGCGAGCGGAGCGCGGCGATGACCTTGTCGCGCCCGGTCACGCCTTCGCGCCAGCTGTCGATATAGGTGAAGTCCTCGGTCAGCAGGGTTTCGAGCGTCTCGACGTCATGCGCGTTGAGCGCAGCGACGAATCGCTCGACAAGCGTCTTTTCGCGCCGAGAACGACCCCACAGCACGCGCGGCGTGTATCACGTTCGCGCTCGAGGCGTTACTGCAAATGTTGACGGGGAAGCCCCCAGCCATTCTCGCCCTCAGAACGCATAACCCAGAGTCACGCCATAGGTGCGCGGCGGCATCAGCGTGCCCCCGATGGTGCGGCTGGTCGAGACCGCGAAGCTGCCCGCCCACACCAGCTCGTCGGTGATGTTCTTGACGAAGGCATTGGCCGACCAGCGCCCGTCGGCGGTTTCGTAGCGGACATTGCCGTCGAGCATGATGTAGGCCTCCTGCGCCATCCGCGGATCGGCGAATTCGGTGTGGAACTGCTTCGAGCGGTAGGCGAAGTTGGAGGCCAGCGTGACGGTCCCGGTATTTCCCAGATCGATCTCGTAGCGGGGATTGAGGTTGAGGCTCCAGTCGGGCGACATGCGGGTCGGATTGCCCGACAGGTCCTTGAGCAGCTGCGAGGCGACCGCGCCCGGCGCGAACAGCCGCGCGTCGAGCGGGTCGGCGGCGAAGAAGTTGGTGAAGCGCGAGTGGAGATAGGCGAGCGAAGCGTTGAGCGCGAACGCCTGCGTCGGTCGCCACAACACCTCCAGTTCCGCGCCATAGGCCTCGCTGCTCGCCGCATTGGTCAGGTTGCTGACGAAGAACGGCGGGGTCGGAATTGGGCGAGTAAGCGAAAACTGCCCGTTCTTGAGCGTGTAGTAGAACACCGCCAGGTTCGCATCGAGCGTGCCGCCGGTATACTTGCCCCCGACTTCGAACGCCTCGACCTTTTCGGGCTCGACGAAGGGTTGCGGCTGATTGACCGACAACCGCCGGGTCGAACCGATCTCAGCGGTCCCGCTCTTGAACGCGCGCGACCAGTTTCCGTAGACCAGCAGATCGCCGCTCGGGCGCCACTCAAAGCCGGCCGAGGGCGAGAAATCCTCGAAATTCCGCCGCGTATCGAATTGCAGCGGATCGAGCACGAAGCCCGTCGCCGCGGAGCCGATGCCGCTGTTGTTCCGCAGACGCCGGGTTTCGGCGCTGACCCGCGCCCCGCCCTTGAGCGAGAACTCGGGCGACAGATCATAGGTTACATTGGCGTAGAGCGCGCCCGCATCGACCGTCAACCTGCCATCGAACTGCACCCGCAGCGGATCGGTGTTGGCGAGCACGTCGAAACCGATGTGATTTTCGACCCGGATCCACTCCTTGAGAAAGAAGGCGCCGAACACGCCGTGGAACGGGCCCGCTTCGATATTGGCCTGGAACTCCTGGCTGGCCTGATTTTCGAACACCGGCTGCCAATGGTTGGCGCTGGTCCTGAGCGGACTGGTCTGGGCGAGCGGGTATCCCAGATAGGTCGACATGTCGAAATCGTGGAAGAAGATCGAGTCGAAGCTCCGGTAGGAGGTGAGCGACTTGAGCTGGAGCTGATCGATCGGGTCCCAGGTGCCGATCATCGTCAGCGACCACTGCTTGCGGTCGTTGATCGGATCGAAATTGGTGGCGAGGTTGCGGACATTGCTGGCGAAGCGCGCCTGCGATCCGTCGGCGTTGGTGCGCTGGCCGAGCGAGCTGAGCCCGTCGTTGGCGGGATTGGCGTCGGTCAGCACGCCGGGGAAGGACAGCGAACGGAACTTGATCGCCAGCGAACGGTCGTTCTCGCGGTGATATTCCCCGGTGAACAGCAGCGAGGTGGTGTCGGTCGGCAGCAGCTCGAGATGCGCGCGGGCGGACAGCTGGTCGGAATTGTCGATGTCGTTGCCGGTGAACTCGTTGATGCCATAGCCATCGCGGTCGATCTTCTGGACCGCGATCCGCGCGCGGATGCGGTCGGTGATCGGACCCCCGATCGCGCCCTCCTCCATCAGCAGCAGATTGGGCCCGCCGATGGTGAAGCGGGCATAGCCTTCGAGGCTCGACGAGGGCTTTGCGGTGATCAGGTTTATCGTGCCGCCGGTGGCGTTGCGCCCATAGAGCGTGCCCTGCGGCCCGCGCAGCACCTCGACCCGCTCGAGATCGAAGAGCGAGCCGAGCTGGGCCTGCGGCAGGCTGACCACCACGCCATCGACATGCAGCGCGACCGAGGGATCGACGCCGGGAAGCGAGCTCGACAGGCCGATGCCGCGGATGAACAGCTTGGCGAAATTGAAGTCGTTGCCGAAGCTGATGGAGGGGACGAGGTTCTGGAGCGCCTCGACATTGACGATGTTCTGCTCCTGCAAGGTTTCGGCCCCGACCGCCGAGACCGACAGCGACACCTCCGACAGCCGCTGTTCGCGCTTCTGCGCAGTGACGATGATCTCCTCGTTGGCCGGGGTGGGCTCCTCCGCCGCCGGCTGGTCCTGCGCCACCGCCGCGCCGGGAACCAGTGCCGTGGCAAGCGCGATCGCGGCTGCCCCCGCGAGATGGCTGGAGAGAATCGTCCGCTGCGCGATCATGTCACCACTCCCTGTTGGCGCGCGGAACTGCCGCCCGCGTCCTGGCGGGAAATTGCCCCGCCAGCGGCCGCGCGGCAATCGACAAATTCGCCAAAGACTTGCACTTTTCGATCACGGCCATAGGGTGTGTTCGTTATGCAGCAGCCACCCGGCATCCGCGAAGTGGGGCTTTTCGGCCAGGAGTCGTTCGCGGCCGGCGCGGATCTCATTCATGTCGAGACCATCGCCGCCAGCGCGCGGGTGCACGACTGGTCGATTTCCGCGCACCGCCATCCGACGCTGGTGCAGCTGGCGCTGGTCACCGACGGGGGCGCGGCGATCGACACCGGCGGAGACCTGCGCCGTCCGCCCCTGCCGGCGCTGGTGGTGACGCCCTGCGACTGCCCGCATGCGTTCGAGTTCGATCCCGGGACCGGCGGCTGGGTGCTGTCGATCTCGGTCGAGCTGCTCGACGATCCGCGCCTGGGGGCGGTCGACCGCGACTATCTGCGCGGCGGCGCGCGGGCGAGCGTCGCCACGCTCGCGGGCGCGCCGGAACGCGCCGCGCTGATCGACGGGCTGTTCCGCCACATAGCCGCGCGCGAGCTGCATTCGCAGGTGCCGGTCAATGCCGCGACCTGCGCCAGCGTGGCGCTGATCCTGGCGCTCGGGGTGGAGATGGTCCAGCGCCCCGAGAGCAGCTCGCCCCCGCTCGAGAGCGACCGGCGCGAGCTGTTCCGGCGCTTCATGACGCTGGTCGGCAAACGGCACCGCGAGAGCTGGACGATCCCCGAATACGCCGATGCGCTGGGCTGCAGCCAAGCGACGCTGACCCGCGTGTGCCGCGAATTCGGACGCCGGTCGCCGGCGCAGATCGTGATCGCCCGCCGGCTGATCGAGGCGCGGCGGCTGCTGACCTTCACCGACGCCAGCGTGGCCCGGATCGCGGACGCGCTCGGCTACCGCGACCCGGCCTATTTCGCGCGCAATTTCGCCAGCGGCGTGGGAATCAGCCCCGCCGCCTACCGCAAGCGCCACATGCGCCGGGTGGCCTGAACGCCGGCGGGGATCAGCCGGCGATCTCGTCGTCCCGAAAGAAGAACGCGATCTCGGTGGCCGCGTTGTCCTCGGAATCCGAGCCGTGGACCGAGTTCGCCTCGATGCCCTCGGCATAGGTCTTGCGGATGGTGCCCTCGGCGGCGTCCGCCGGGTTGGTCGCGCCCATGACGTCGCGGTTGGTCTTCACCGCGTCCTCTCCCTCGAGCACCTGCACCACCACCGGGCCGCTCGTCATGAAGTCGCACAGCTCGCCGTAGAACGGGCGTTCCTTGTGGACGGCGTAGAAGCCCTCGGCCTGCTGGCGGGTCATCCGGATGCGCTTGGAGGCGACGACGCGCAGGCCGGCATCCTCCAGCATCTTGGTGACCGCACCGGTCAGGTTGCGGCGCGTGGCGTCGGGCTTGATGATCGAAAAGG
>Ga0307490_1000058_pt1 | contig 14230 bp, 17 predicted proteins | sample SI3UmetaG_FD_202118 | JGI IMG/M metagenome (GOLD analysis project Ga0307490, IMG submission 202118) | Sea-ice brine microbial communities from Beaufort Sea near Barrow, Alaska, United States - SI3U | ecosystem: Environmental > Aquatic > Marine > Coastal | place: USA: Alaska | collected 2017-05-06
TTATCTAGGGTGTGTCGTGCCCATTCTCAAGCGTCCCCGCCGCCGCTTCGAGCCGGTCGGCCAGCGCTTCGAGCCCGCGCGGCACGCTGTCGTCGAGCAAGGACGCCTGGGATGGCGCCCCGGCGCGGCGCGCCTCGTCGGCCTCGTCGGCCAGCAGCAGCGCGGCGAACAGCAGGTTCTTGGTGTCGCCGGGCGCGAGATTGTCGCCCAGCGAGCCCAGCTTGCCATCGACGATGGCGGCCAGGTGGCGGACGCGATCTTCCTCTCCGTCGGCGCAGGACACGGTGTAGGGCCGGCCGCCGACCTGGAGCGTGACCTGGCTCACCGATCGAGGCTGCCGATCAGCTTGTCGAGTTCTCCGAGCGCGCCGCGCACGCGCTTCTTCAGTTCGCCATGCGCGACCCATCCACCTTCGGCGCCGACCCGCGCGGGCGACGGCGGACGGGCCGCCTGCTCGATACGCGACAGCGCGGCCTCGATGCGGCTCATCGCCCGGTCCATGCGCGCCTGGTCCATGATGGGCATTTATCGCGAATTGCGGGCGGCGGCAAAGGCTTGGCGGGGGCTGTTGATAAGTCGGGCGAAGCGCGCGGCGGACGATCCGTTCCCGGGCCGGGTTGACCGCATCCTCGCGCTTGCGCCAAGGCCGGCGCGCGCCGAATCGCGCGCGTTCTGAACACCGGAGCCGGCCCCTTCATGCGCCTCGATCCCGACCGCCTCGCGCCCATGGCCAACGCCATCCGCGCGCTGTCGATGGACGCTGTCGAGGCCGCCAATTCGGGGCATCCGGGAATGCCGATGGGCATGGCCGACGTCGCCACGGTGCTATGGAGCGAGTTCCTCAGCTTCGATCCCGCCGATCCGAAATGGCCTGACCGGGACCGCTTCGTGCTTTCCGCGGGCCACGGCTCGATGCTGATCTATTCGCTCCTCAACCTCAGCGGCTACGCGCACCCGACGCTCGAGGAGATCGCCAACTTCCGCAAGCTCGGCAGCCCCTGCGCCGGGCATCCGGAGAATTTCCTCCTCGACGGCGTCGAGGCGACCACCGGCCCGCTCGGGCAGGGCCTGGCGATGGCGGTCGGCATGGCCATCGCCGAGCGGCACCTGAACGCCGAGTTCGGCGACGGCCTGGTCGATCACCGCACCTGGGCGATCGCCGGCGACGGCTGCCTGATGGAAGGCATCAACCACGAGGCGATCGGGCTCGCCGGGCATCTCAAGCTCGGGCGCATGATCGTGCTGTGGGACGACAACGGGATCACCATCGACGGCAGCACCAGCCTGTCGACCAGCGAGGACGTCAAGGCCCGCTACGCAGCGACCGGCTGGCACGTCGCCGAGTGCGACGGGCACGACATCGCCGACATCCGCCGCGCGCTCGCCGAGGCGGTGGCCGACGAGCGGCCCTCGCTGGTCGCCTGCCGCACGCTGATCGGCAAGGGCGCGCCGAACAAGGCCGGCACCCACAAGGTCCACGGCGCCGCGCTCGGCAAGGACGAGGTCGCGGCGACGCGCGAGGCGCTGGGCTGGAGCCACGAGCCCTTCTTGGTGCCCGAGGACATCGGCGCCGCCTGGCGGTCGACAGGCGAACGCGGCGGGCAGGCCCACGCCGAATGGCGGCAGCGGCTCGCAAGCGCTTCGAACAAGGACGAATTCACCCGCCGGATGGAGGGCCGCCTGCCTTCGGGCGAGGAGGCCGGCAAGGTGTTTTCGTCGTGGCTGGACGGCGACCGGAAGGTCGCCACCCGGCGCGCTTCGGAGCTCGCGCTCGAGGTGCTGACCCCGCTGGTCCCCGAGATGATCGGCGGCTCGGCCGACCTGACCGGCTCGAACAACACCAAGACGCCCGCCACCCCGCCGCTCACCGCGCAGGACTACGGCGGCCGCTACGTCTATTACGGCATCCGCGAATTCGGCATGGCGGCGGCGATGAACGGCATGGCGCTGCACGGCGGGGTGATCCCCTATGGCGGCACCTTCCTGATCTTCAGCGACTACTGCCGCAACGCGATCCGCCTCTCGGCGCTGCAGCAGGTCCGGGTGATCTACGTGCTGACCCACGACAGCATCGGCCTCGGCGAGGACGGCCCCACGCACCAGCCGATCGAGCACGTGATGAGCCTGCGGCTGATCCCCAACCTCAACGTGTTCCGGCCCGCCGACGCGATCGAGACCGCCGAATGCTGGAACCTCGCGCTGCGGGACGAGGACACGCCCTCGGTGCTCGCGCTCACCCGGCAGAACCTGCCGCAGCTTCGCCACGAGGGCGAAATGCTTTCCGCCCGCGGCGCCTACACGCTCAGGCGCGCCGAAGGGGACCGCAAGGTGATCCTGATCGCCACCGGCTCCGAAGTCGCGCTCGCGGTCGATGTGGCCAGGGCGCTCGAGGCCCGGGGCATCGGCGCCGACGTGGTCTCCGCGCCGTGCCTCGAGCTGTTCGACGCGCAGGACACGGCCTACAAGCGCGAGATACTCCCGCACGACGACCGCATCCTCAGGGTCTCGATCGAGGCCGGGGTGACCTGGGGCTGGGAGCGCTACACGGGCGCGAACGGCCTCCAGATCGGCATCGACCGCTTCGGCGCCAGCGCCCCCGCCGAGGACCTGTTCGCGCACTTCGGCTTCACCGCGGACGCGATCGTGCCGCAAATCATCAGCAAATTGAACTGCTAGACGGAGACACTTCAGATGGCGACGAAGGTTGCAATCAACGGTTTCGGGCGCATCGGGCGCCTCGTGGCGCGGGCGATTCTCGAGCGCGACGACCACGATCTCGAACTGGTCGGCATCAACGACCTCGCCTCGCCCAAGGACAATGCGCTGCTGTTCGCCTTCGACAGCACCCACGGCCGCTTCCCCGGCAAGGTCACCAGCGACGGCGACAGCTTCCAGGTCAACGGCCGCGACATCCGCGTCACCGCCGAGAAGGACCCCGGCAAGCTGCCGCACCGCGAGCAGGGCATCGACATCGTGCTCGAATGCACCGGCTTCTTCCAGTCCGACGCCGCCAGCCGCCCGCATCTCGCCGCCGGCGCCAAGCGCGTGCTGATCTCCGCCCCCGCGGACGGCGTGTCGAAGACCATCGTGTTCGGCGTCAACCAGGACAGCCTGACCGCCGAGGATGCGATCGTCTCCAACGCCAGCTGCACCACCAACTGTCTCGCCCCGGTCGCCAAGGTGCTGCACGAGGCGGTCGGGATCGAGCGCGGTTTCATGACCACGATCCACAGCTACACCAACGATCAGCGCATGCTCGACCAGATCCACAAGGACCTGCGCCGTGCCCGGGCCGGCGCGCTCAACATGATTCCCACCACCACCGGCGCGGCGCGCGCGGTCGGCCTCGTGCTGCCCGAGCTCAAGGGCAAGCTCGACGGGTCGAGCGTGCGCGTGCCGACGCCCAATGTCAGCCTGGTCGATCTGGTCTTCACCCCCGGCCGCGACACCACCCGCGACGAGATCAACGCCGCGCTCGAGGCGGCCTCGGAGGGCAAGCTCAAGGGCGTGCTCGACTACACCGACCAGCCGCTGGTCTCGAGCGATTTCAATCACTACCCGGCATCTTCTACCGTGGATTCTCTGGAAACCGCGGTGCTCGAAGGCAGGCTGGTGCGCGTGGTGAGCTGGTACGACAACGAGTGGGGCTTCTCGAACCGCATGATCGACACCGCCGGGGTGATGGCGGGGTTGCTCTAACGAGGCAAAATTCCGTTCGTGTCGAGCGAAGTCGAGACACGTTGCACTGACGGTTCTCGACTTCGCTCGAACCGAACGGACAGGTTTGCTCAATGCCCAGCTTCAAAACCCTCGACGATCTCCCCGCCGACCTCACCGGCCAGACCGCGCTGGTCCGCGTCGATCTCAACCTGCCGATGCACGAGGGCCGCGCGAGCGACGTGACGCGGGTCGAGGCGGTGAAGCCCACCATCCTCGAACTCGCCGACCGCGGCGCCAAACTGCTGCTGCTCGCGCATTTCGGCCGGCCCAAGGGCCAGCGCCACTCCACGATGAGCACCAGCTTGGTGCAGGGCGATGTCGAGCGGGTGCTCGATCGCGAGATCATGTTCGTCTCCGAAGTCGGCGGCCCGGTGGTCGAGCAGTCGCTCGGCATCCTGCGTCCCGGCGACATCGGCCTGCTCGACAATGTCCGCTTCTGGCCGGGCGAGGAGGCGAACGATCCCGCCTTCGCGCGCGCCATCGCCGCCAATGGCGATTTCTACGTCAACGACGCCTTCTCCGCCGCGCACCGCGCCCATGCCAGCACCGAGGGGCTGGCGCACCTGCTCCCCGCCTATGCCGGCCGCGCGATGGAGGCCGAGCTCAGAGCGTTGGAGGCCGCGCTCGGCAATCCCGAGCGGCCGGTCGCCGCGGTGGTCGGCGGCGCGAAAGTCTCGACCAAGCTCGATGTGCTCCAGCACCTGGTGAAGCAGGTCCAGCACCTCATCATCGGTGGCGGCATGGCCAACACCTTCCTCGCCGCGCGCGGAGTGGATGTCGGCAAGTCGCTCGCCGAGCACGATCTGGCCGCCACCGCCAACCGCATCATGGACGAGGCCGAGCACGCCGGCTGCACGGTCCATCTGCCCTATGACGTCGTTGTGGCGAAGGAGTTCGCCGCCAATCCGGCGAGCCTTCGCACCGCCAATGTGCACGAGGTCGCCGCCGACGAGATGATCCTCGATATCGGCCCACGGGCGGTCGAGGCATTGGGCGATGTCCTGAAAACCTGCCGCACGCTGGTGTGGAACGGCCCGCTCGGCGCCTTCGAGACGCCGCCCTTCGATGCCGCCACGGTGGCGCTGGCCAGGACCGCTGCGGCGCTGACGCAGGAAGGCTCGCTGACGTCGGTGGCCGGCGGCGGCGACACGGTGGCGGCACTGGCTCACGCCGGCGTGGCGCGGGATTTCACCTATGTTTCAACCGCGGGCGGCGCTTTCCTCGAATGGATGGAAGGTCGCGAGCTGCCCGGCGTGGCGGCGTTGACGCGGTGAGCGGGCCGACGCTCGTCACCGAGGGCGAATTCGCTGGGTGGAAGAACTGGGCGCACGACGCGTTCGAGACTCGCGCCGGCCCGTTCTACTATCGCGAGGAGGAGGACGGTGCGGCGGTATGCGCCTTCCGCGCCGAACCCCGCCACATGAACGGCGGCGGGTTCATGCACGGCGGCTGCCTGATGACCTTCGCCGACTTCGCCCTGTTCTCGATCGCCCATGGGGAGATGGCGGGCAGCTGGGGCGTGACGGTCAACCTGTCGGGCGATTTCCTCACCGCAGCCACCGTGGGCCAACGGATCGAGGCTCGCGGAGAGGTCACCCGCGGCGGCGGCAAGACCGTGTTCGTGCGCGGCCTGATCACCGCCGACGGCGTCCCTGCGCTCAGCTTCACCGGCATCATCCGCAAGGTTTCCGGGCGCGCGTGATGGCGGAAGTGCGGCGGATCTTCTCGACCCCGCCGGCGATCGAGAAGATGGCGGAGCGTGAGCGCGAGCAGGCCGGCATCGCCCGCTCGAAGGTCACTATCGAGGCAGGGTTTGCCTACCCTCGCAAGGGTGGGCTTGTGATGGGACGGACACAAGCCATCGTCCCGCGCAGCGGGAACGGCGCTCAGCCGATCCTCATGGACACGAACCCAGTTGCAGCTTACAGTGCGACAATATAACATCATTTCACTCAACTGTACAAAGCCGCGTCTTCACATGCTCGACAGCCCTATCCTACTTGCTACGGCAGGCCTTGCCTGCCTCAACCTGGGGACCGCGGTGGCGGCGCAGACCGCATCGGGCGCGCCGCCCAGCGTCGGAGCCAGCGTATTACACACTTCGTCAGCTAGTGGCGCGCAGGATCCCGAAGCACTCAAGCGCGAACTGGAGGACATGCGCCGCCGGATGGAGGGGCTGGAAAAGCGCTTGCGGGATATCGAGCGCTCGCCAGAGGGCAAACCGCCCGAGACGGCCTCGGTTCAGACGCCGTCGACCGCAACCCCACCGACGCTTGGCGAGGCGCAACCAGCGGGCGCATCCGAGTCCCGCAGTATGGCTGCTGGCGTTCCCGCAATCGTGGATGCGGAACCTGGTCTCCAGCTCGGGCACGACGACGGACCCCACGTGCGCGTCGGGGCGAACTTTGACCTTCTTGGCGCGTACCGCAACTTTGGCTTTCGCGGGGAACAGCGGCAGCTCATCGCCCGCGAGGTCGAGCTCGCTGCGGAAGCTCAAGTCACGCCCTGGCTGTATGGCTCGATCTTTCTGACTCGCCCCGACGGCGGAGTGGTGACGCTGGAGGAGGCCACTGCCACGGCTAGGCTTCCGGGGGATTTCCGGCTCCGAGCCGGGTTTTACCGGGTCGAGTTCGGCTGGCTAAACACAATCCATGAGCCCGAGCGTCCCCAGGTTTCTCTGCCGCTGCCGATCACGGAATTTTTCGGCGACCAGCAGCTGCGCGAAGGAGCCGTGACGATCGGCAAGCGCTTCCAGCTTGCCCCTGGCCACCGGCTCGCCTTCAGTGGTTCGATCTGGAACGGTGACAACGAGGTCGTCTTCTCAGGTCGGAATAACCGCACCAAGCCGGTCGCCGGCAAGGTAGAATACGGCTTCCAAACGGCCCACTTCGGCCTCCAAACGGGCCTGAGCGCCTACACGGGCAAGTCCGACAAACTTGGGCGCTTATCCTCCAGTGGCGCGGCGGCGCACTTCAACCTCTTCATCGATCCGACTTTCAATGGCGGGTACGACTATCCTTCACGATTCTCGCTTTTCTCCGAGCTACTATTCAGTAGCCGTCAGAGTAATCCCTTTGCTGACAATATAACGGGCGAAAACTATAGGCAAACTAACAAAGCAATCGGCGGGTGGATGTTGGCCGATTATCAGTTCTTTCCTTCACACCACCTCGCGGTCGGTCTGGAGTATACGCAAGGCGCTCTAGACCGCTCGAAAACGGCGAAGGCCTACTCCACGAATTACTCCTGGTATTTTACCCCCCACTCACGCATCCAGCTGCAGGGACGGTACATCGACCGTGATCCCGACGAGTCCGGCCTGAAGCTTCGCGGCTTCGAGGCGCTCCTGCAATGGAACATTGTGCTCGGTCCGCACAACGAGCGATCTTTCCTGCCGGTGCTGGCGTATCGGGAAGAGATCCACTGACGGCGACGCGGATCCCGCGCTTGCGGTGAGCTGCTTGTGCTCGACCCCCGGATACCGCAGGCCGGGTGAACGCCCCGCCCCTCCGCCTCCGCGAAACCGACGGCGGCGAGCAGCGGGTCGAGCCCTTCATCCCGTCAGCACCGGGCTGCAGATGGTGTTCCAGGCGTGGCTGGCGAATGCGGCGCAGCCGTTTCGCGGCCCGGGCAGGCGCATTTTGGTCGCGCTCAACCTGACCGCCGATTGAGCGGCAGGGTCCTGTCCGAAGTGGCGCGTCGCGGGACATCGCCGGGCACCCGGTTGCCCCGCCGCCGACACGCCGTTAAGCGGCCCCGCATACAACCGCACCACACGAGGAATCGGATGAATTTCCAAGACATGCGCCGGCGCGTCGCCACCGGCGAAGGTTTTATCGCCGCGCTCGACCAGTCGGGCGGCTCAACGCCCAAGGCGCTCAAGGGTTACGGGATCGCGGAAGGCGCCTGGGAGGACGAGGAGGCGATGTTCGCGCTCATCCACGCGATGCGCCAGCGCATCATCGAGAGCCCCTGCTTCGGCAATGGCAAGGTCATCGGCGCGATCCTGTTCGAAAAGACCATGGACGGCGAGAGCGGCGGCAAGAGCGTGCCGGCCCGCCTCGCCGAGCGCGGCGTCGTCCCGTTCCTCAAGGTCGACAAAGGGCTCGAGGACGAAGCCGCCGGGGTCCAGCTGATGAAGCCCAACGCCGGGCTCGAGGCGCTGTGCGAACGCGCGCGCGCCAAGGGCGTGTTCGGCACCAAGATGCGCAGCGTGATCAAGAGCGCCAACGCCGCCGGCATCGAGGCGATCGTCGACCAGCAGTTCGCGGAAGGGAAGCGCATCCAGGGCACGGGCCTTGTCCCGATCCTCGAGCCCGAATACGACATTCACGCCTCCGACCGCGCGGCCGGCGAACGCATCCTGTTCGACAGCATCACCCGCCATCTCGGCACCTTGGGCGAGGGCGAAGAGGTCATGCTCAAGCTCTCGATCCCCGCCCAGGCCGGCTTGTATGCCCCGCTGATCGCGCATCCCAAAGTGCTGCGCGTGGTGGCTCTCTCGGGCGGCTATTCGACCGACGAGGCCTGCGCGAAGCTCGCCCAGAACCCCGGGATGATCGCGAGCTTCAGCCGCGGCCTGCTCCAGGACCTGCGCCACCAGCAGAGCGACGAGGAGTTCGACGGCACGCTCGGCGCCGCCATCGACCAGATCCACGCGGCGAGCGTGCGCTAACCTGCTGACCCAACCCCCGTTCGTATCCAGCGAAGTCGAGATACCCTGACGCCGCGCCAGCGTGTCTCGACGGGCGCGAGCCCGCGGCTCGCTGCTCGACACGAACGGATTTTGTATTCCAAGTCCCGTTCGTATCGAGCGGAGGCGCGCAGCGCCGAAGTCGAGATACTACCGCGCCTCGTAGGTGAAGCGATATTCCCCGGGCGGGGTTTCGCGCTCGGCGGTCTTGCCGGGCTCGCCCGAGACCAGCGCGATGAGCTTGCCGCGAGCACCATAGGTTTCGCCGAGCCGCAGATCGGCCGTGTCGCGCCAGGGTTCTCCTCCGGTCCGGCCGTCTATCCGGGTGCGCACCACCAGCCGACCGGCCCACACGCAACGAACGCCGGTGGGGCAGCGGCTGTCCTCGACCACATCGATGGGTGTGACGGTCAACTCGCCGACACGAACCTTCTGGCCCAGCATGACCGCGCTGCCTGGCGGAGCGGGCGGGGTGCTGTCGGGCGGCGGAACGACGACGCAGGCGGCGAGCACGGCGGGAGCGCACAGGGCGGCGAGGGCTCTCATGAGCGGAGTAACGCGCGCGCCGCGCTTGCGGTTGCCTGAATGGGCGTTACCGCGCCTCGGATGATCGACTGCCAGCTCTACCTGATCTCCCCGCTCGATGTCGCGGGGGCTTTCTCCGAACGCCTCGAGAGTGCGCTCGCGGCGGGCCCGGTCGCGGCCTTCCAGTTCCGGGTGAAGGGCGTGGACGAGCACGAAGCGGCGCGACTCGCGGCGCCCTTGCAGGAGATCTGCGCCGCGCGCGACTGCGCCTTCATCGTCAACGACAGCGTGACGCTGGCGAAACGGCTCAAGGCCGACGGCGTGCATCTGGGGCAGGGCGACGGCGAGGTGCGCGAGGCGCGCGAACTGCTGGGGCGCGAGGCGCAGATCGGGGTCACCTGCCACGCCAGCCGCCACCTGGCGATGGAAGCGGGCGAGGCGGGGGCGGACTATGTCGCCTTCGGCTCGTTCTTCCCCAGCGGCACCAAGGACAGCGAGCACCGGCCCCAGGATCGTCCAGGGCCCGAAATCCTCGCCTGGTGGCAGCGGTTGTTCGAAATCCCCTGCGTCGCGATCGGCGGGATCACCCCCGCCAACTGCGCCCCGCTGGTGAGCGCCGGCGCCGATTTCCTCGCGGTGTCGGGCGCGATCTGGGCCGACGATGAAGCCGAGGCGGTCGCGTCATTCCACCGCGCCATCGCCGCCGGCGGGCCCCCCTGACGCGGAAACATCGCCGCGGAACCGCATCGATCCCTATCCATTGCTGACCGGGCGGTCCCGCTAGGCGGAGAGAATCGCTCCCACCCGGCTGCATTTCAGTGGTTCGAGCTCGCCGTCGCGCGCGATCTGCTGCCAGTAGCCGTCCCGATTCCGACGCAGCCGCAAATCCTTCAACGGGCCGCGCGTGAAGGTCAGCAGGTCGCTCGCCAGCAGATAGGTGCCGGACCCCGCCGCGTTGCGATAGCTGGAGCCGCGCACGATGGCGAAGCCGCGCTCGGGATGGTCGATCAGCGCCGGCCCGGTGGCGACGCCCGCCGTCCAGCAGCCATACCGCCCCTGCGGCAGCACATCGAGATCGCCGGCGGCTTGTACGGCAAAGACCGGCAAAACGGCGAGAACGAGGGCGAGGGCGGGCCTGATCATGGCGCGGCGCATAATCCTTAAAGCCCGCCTGGACCAGCCACCTTGCCCGAAGCCGACCGAGCCGCTAAGCGCCGCCGCGCAACCGGCGCGGGCGTGCTCCCCGCCTCGCTCTTTCACCAAGGCACTCGATCCCATGAAGATCTCAGGCGTGGACATCCGTCCCGGCAACATTCTCGAATACGAAGGCGGCATCTGGAAGGTCGCCAAGATTCAGCATACCCAGCCCGGCAAGGGCGGCGCCTATATGCAGGTCGAGATGAAGAACCTCCAGGACGGGCGCAAGACCAATGTCCGCTTCCGCAGCGCCGACACGGTGGAGCGCGTGCGCCTCGACACCAAGGACTACCAGTTCCTTTACGAGGACGGCTCCATGCTGGTGTTCATGGACCAGGACACCTACGAGCAGATCACGCTGCCCTCGGACCTTCTCGGCGATGCGCGCCCGTTTCTGCAGGACGGGATGCAGGTGATGCTCGAGCTGTGGGACGAGAAGCCGATCTCGGTCGAGCTCCCCGCGCAGGTCGAGGCCACCATCGTCGAGGCCGATGCGGTGGTGAAGGGGCAGACCGCATCGTCGAGCTTCAAGCCGGCCGTGCTCGACAACGGCGTGCGCATCATGGTGCCGCCGCACATCGCCAGCGGCACGCGCATCGTGGTCGATGTTTACGAACAGGCCTACGTCGGCAAGGCCAACTGAGGACAAGCGTCATGGGTAAGAGCGTTGCATCGCGTTTCGACAACATCGCCGTGGAGCGCTCGATGCTGCTCGGTGTGATCGTCGACGACGACGAGCTGACGCTCGAGCTCGATTTCTGCCTCGAGCCGAGCCACCCCGACTACGAAGCGCCGGGCAGCGAGGAGGAGTGCTGCTTTCACCCCGGTATGATCCGCTTCGGCGGGATCACGACGCTCAATCTCGAGCGCGCCCATGCCGAACCGGGCCAGCGCCGCTTCGCGATCCAGGAATTCACCATCGAGGGCACCAAATTCGCGATGGCGTGCGACTGGGGCGCCATCCACCTCCAGGCGCGCTCGATCCGCGTTCTCACCGAATAGAGACACCGACCATGGCCGCAGTTTCCGGGCTCATCCGCGTGATGGAGAAGGCCGCGCGCAAGGCGGGCGGCAAGCTGCGCCGCGATTTCGGCGAGATCGAGCATCTGCAGGTCAGCAGCAAGGGACCCTCGGACTTCGTCAGCAAGGCCGATCTGCGCGCCGAGCGCACCATCTACGACGAGCTGCTCGCCGCGCGTCCGGGCTGGGGTTTCGTCCTCGAGGAAGCGGGCGTCATCGCGGGCGAGGAAGGCCAGCCGCGCTGGATCGTCGACCCGCTCGACGGCACCAGCAACTTCCTCCACGGCATCCCGCATTTCGCGATCAGTATCGCCGCGCAGGAGCCCAAGCTCGATGGCTCGGGCTGGGGCGAGGTGATCGCGGGCGTGGTCTACAACCCGATCACCGACGAGACCTTCTGGGCCGAAAAGACGCGCGGCGCCTGGCTGCAGGACAAGCGCCTGCGCGTTTCGGGTCGGCGCAACCTGTCGGAAGCGCTGATCGCCACGGGCATCCCCTATGGCGGGCATGGCGATTTCGCCGAATGGACGCGAATCCTCGGTGCGATCGGGCCGCAGGTGGCGGGCATCCGCCGCTATGGCGCGGCCTCGCTCGATCTCGCCTGGGTCGCCGCGGGCCGGTTCGACGGGTTCTGGGAAAGCGACCTCGCTGCCTGGGACACCGCCGCGGGCACGCTGATCGTGCGCGAGGCGGGCGGCTTCGTGTCGGATTATCGCGGCCGGTCGATGCCGGTTCCCGCAAGCCAGGTGCTGGCCGCCAACGACGCGCTCCACTCGCGGCTGCACAAGATTCTGGCCGGCGCGCTCAAGTAATCGTCCTTGCACCGGCGGTTACGCTTCACCGGAACCCGGAAGTAACCACGCCGGTGCACGCTGTGGACTTCGAGCCTTTCGGGGTCGCCACATGATCCTGCTTTTCGCCGCCGCCACCGGCGCCGCGCCCGGTATCGACCTCGCGCGGCCCGCCGCCCGGAGCACCGCGCGCGAACAGGCCGCGCCTGTCGCCCCGGCCGCGCCGCGCGGTCTCGACACGCGCACGGTCGCGCCTCGAGGCGCCCGAGGTGGAGATGGCGCTGCTCGACGCCGAACAGGGCCCGATGCTGCGCGTCGGCGCCCTGGGCGGACGGCACGGAACCGCGCCCAAGCTGGCGCATGTGGCGGTCGGCTGGCGGTTCTGACCCGGCACTCGCCCGCCGCTCGAAGAGCCGCTTGAACGGCAGGGGGCGAGCCGCTAAGCGCGCCGCTCGCCCGCATCCCGGACCGCCGGGGCCCCTGTGGCGGAATTGGTAGACGCGCTCGACTCAAAATCGAGTTTCGCAAGAAGTGCCCGTTCGAGTCGGGCCAGGGGCACCAGCGGCAAGGCCGGCGCGCGCCGCGGCGGAAGCAAGATCGGTCTTTCCCACCTGCAAGCCTCGCTTCGCACACCCTGTGTCGGCTGAACTTGTCTCGAATTTCGGCGCGGGTCTGCGCCGTCGGGGAGCAGCGAAGGCCTTCGCCGCTGATCCTGCCCACATCCTGGAAGGTTCGCGCCGCCGGTTCGATGCCGGCGGCGCAGCCGTGCCCGCGCGGGAACACTTTCTTAGGGCGCGGTTTTCTGCCAGCCTCCGCGATCGTGCGCGCTCACCCAAGCGGCGATTCATCCCCTGGACCGTGCAACACCCGGTCCGTTTCTCAGGAGACCATGCTGGTGAACCCCTACAAGACGCTCGTCACGGCATCCACCCTCGCGCTCGGCTGCGGGACGCCCGCGCAGGCCCAGAAAACGCCGCCGCCCGACGATCTGCGCCAGGCGATCACCGCCGACATGCCCGGTCTGATAGCGATCTATCGCGACCTCCATCAGCATCCGGAGCTCTCGTTTCAGGAGGTGCGCAGCGCGAAGATCATGGCCGATGCCGCTCGCAAGGCGGGATTCACGGTCACCGAACGGGTCGGCAAGACCGGGGTGGTCGCCGTGCTCGAGAACGGCGCCGGCCCGACGGTCATGATCCGCGCCGACATGGACGCGCTGCCGGTGGTCGAGCAGACCGGGCTCCCGTTTGCCTCGAAGGCGCGGGGCGTTTCGACCGCGGGGGTCGAGAGCGGCGTCATGCACGCCTGCGGCCACGATACCCACATGACGGGATGGATTGGCGCGGCGCGCGCCCTTGCGGCGCACAGGGATAAGTGGTCGGGGACCCTGGTGATGATCGGCCAGCCCGCCGAGGAAATCAACACCGGAGCGCTGGCGATGATCGAGGACGGTCTGCTGACACGCTTTCCCAGGCCCGATTACACGCTGGCATTTCACGACGCCGCCGAACTTGCTTCGGGCGTGGTAGGCGTGAAATCGGGTTTTGCGCTGGCTAACGTCGACAGCATCGACATCACGGTCAAGGGGCTGGGCGGGCACGGCGCCTATCCGCATACGACCAAGGACCCGATCGTGATCGCCAGCGCGATCGTGATGCGGCTGCAGACGCTCGTCAGCCGCGAGAGCAATCCGCTCGATCCCAGTGTGGTGACCGTCGGCGCCTTCCACGGCGGGGCCAAGCACAACATCATCTCCGACGAGGTGAAGATGCAATTGACCGTTCGGTCCTACTCGCAGGCGTCGCGCGATCTTTTGGTCGAGGGCATCGAGCGGATCGCCCGTGCCGAAGCCCTTGCCGCCGGTCTGCCCAACAACCTGCTGCCAGCGGTGACGGTGATCGAACCCTCGGCGAAGGCGACCTACAACACGCCCGCGCTGGCCGAACGGATGCGTGAGGTGATGACGGCACGCTTCGGCGAAGGCAGGGTCGCCGATCCTCCGCCGTCGATGGCGGGTGAGGATTTCGGCGAGCTGGCACGCGCCGCAGGACCGAAAACTCAGTCGCTGATCCTCTGGGTCGGCGGCCGTCCGGCCAGCGAACTGGAAGCCGCCGCGCGCGACAGGAAGCAGCTGCCAGGGCTGCACAGCCCGTTCTGGGCGCCCGATGCGGAGGCGGTGATCTCCACCGGCGCCGAGGCGCTGACCAGCGCGGCGATCGCGCTGATGCCGAAGAAGTGAGCGATCCCTTCGCGCCAACTCGACGCCGCTCACCCTGAGCTTGTC
>Ga0307490_1000062_pt1 | contig 13768 bp, 15 predicted proteins | sample SI3UmetaG_FD_202118 | JGI IMG/M metagenome (GOLD analysis project Ga0307490, IMG submission 202118) | Sea-ice brine microbial communities from Beaufort Sea near Barrow, Alaska, United States - SI3U | ecosystem: Environmental > Aquatic > Marine > Coastal | place: USA: Alaska | collected 2017-05-06
TACTAGCACCTTGTTTGGCGCTCATAAAAAATCCGTGCGAATTGCCGAAGGCGTGGACCTGACCGCACCAATTCTGGACGTAGTGCCCGACGCGGAGACTGGCAGGGAGGTCGAGCGGTGACTGAGGCTCTCCTGCTCGACACGCACATCGCCTTATGGCTCGACAGCGGCAACGACCGTTTGCGTCATTCGACCCGCACTTTGATCGACAATTGCTGGCAGAATGGCGGAACAATTTTCCTCAGTTCCGTCACGGCGTGGGAAATCGCCCTGCTTGTCGACACGGGACGGATCGAACTCGACATTCCCGTGGAAGCGTGGATCGACCGTTTTCTTGATCGGCCAGGCCTCGAGGGCGTGCCACTGGCGCATCGCGCCGCCGCCCACAGCTACCAGCTTCATCATCTTGAACACCGTGATCCTGCGGACCGGCTTCTGATCGCCACGGCGATCGACCTTCGCTGCCCGTTGGTGACTTACGACGAGCGCATCACCCAATTCGGCAAAAAGCGCGGGCGGCAACAAGAATTCTCGATCGAGATATGAAATTCTCGATCTGGCCGAACTTCCATTGTCTCCACGGCCTGCTCACTCAGAACGATTTCGCGCAACCAACAGCTTTCACGCGGCCTATTTCGGCTTGCCGACGCCGATGCCGGTCAGATCGATCCTGATGCCAGCCTTGTTGGGGTCGCCGGGCTCCGTGACCGGCTGCGCCCCGCTATCAGCGCTGCCCGCAGGTTTCGGCCCATCATCCGCTCTGACGGGCTGGTCGCTGTCATCCGGCTCGCCCTTCCGCGCCGGCAGACCGCCAGGATCGGGCTGGTCGAACACATATTTCCCGTCGAAATATCCGGTCTTCCAGGCCTCGATCGCGTCGCCGAACGCCTGGTCGGCTGGCGTGCCATACCATTTCACGACGATACGATAGACCTTGCCGAACAGCGCCGTGCCCATTTTGATATTGGCGCAGGCATCGAGCAGGTCCGGCTTCAGCTCGGCAACGTCGGTAACGCCGAACCCTGCGGGATATTGTGTCACACCGACGCGGATCATGGCCTGGCCGAGGTGACGGCGGATCAACTCCATGGCCTCATCCGGCGAGTGCGGCGGCGACACGAGGATGGCGCGGCTTCCGGCGCGGATGGTAACGGCGAGCGGATTGGGCGAGCCGACCGCCTTGATGAACTTCTCGACGATCGCAGGCTTCAGGCCCGGATCGGCGCATTGGTGAATGGTGACGGCATCGATCATGACGGTCCCCTTCAGGCGTTGAACGCAAGCACAAGCGGCAGCCCGAACAGGCGCGCCCAGGCTTGCGAGCTGGCTTGTTGAATGGCGAGGATGCTGGTGCCCGAGGTCCACCAGTCGTTGCCGATCGCAACGATCATGTCAGGCGCGTGCGCCATCGATTGCAGAACGGGCCAGACAAGAAGCTGCTCGTAGCAGATCAGCGGCGCCACCCGCCGGCCGCCGGCCTCGACGACAGGATTTCCGAAGAAGCTCGCCCGAGCGCCGCCGCCCTCCCCGGTCCAGGTCCGCCAGGGCTGCCACATCGAGACCGGGACCGGCATACGCTCGCCATAGAGAACGTGCGCACGGCCTTCGCCAGCCTCCACCATGACGTTGTCGTAGCCCTCCCGGTCGACGATCGCGGCTCCCGCGATCGCGGTAACGCCCGTGCCGCGCAGGCTGTCGATCCAGAAGACGCTGGTGATCGGCGTCCATAACCCGGCTGCGCTCTCCGGCAGCACGACAACGCGGGCGCCGGCAGCTCCCGCTTTGCGCACACGCTCAAGGAGCGCCTGGGTTTGATCGAGGTCCGGCGTGCGGCCGAGCGCACCTCCGAGCCGGGTGTCGAGGCCGACCCAACCTTGTGGCGGCGACGGCGCGATCCAGTGCGCGGCCGACCAGGTCCAGAAGCAGGCTCCGACGATCGCCGCGATCGGCCATCTACGGGTCGTCATCGTGGTCAGGATCGCCGCCGTCGCGGTTAGTCCCCACCATCCCCAGCCGGGAAACAGAATGCCGGCCGCGGTGACCGGCTGCGCCCAACCAACGATGCCGAACGGCGGCACGCTCATCAGGACGGCGGCAAGAGCAAACCTAGCCATCCTTCCCGCTCCCGGCCGCCTTTGCCACAACACGGCATGCACAAGGACGAAGGCAGCCGCGGCCCCGACCCACAATGCGACGCCAAGGCCGACATCGCTGCTGTAGAAATTGACGACACCCTGCGGCAGTCCGCGCGAGGCCGCCAGAAAATACGCCGCGCCGACCATGGCAGCGACGATCCGCGAGGGGGCGAATGCCCACAACGCCGGGAAGGCACAGGCCAGCGGCAGGGTGAGCGGCTCACCGCTCCAGGCGACGGCGCCGACCACGGCCGCGGCGACGATCAGCACCGTCGCGCGCCCGGTGCTAGGGACTGAAAGTGAGGAGAGGACGGGCGAAGCCGAGAACGCCCGACGACGGGATCGGGCCGAAATATCGGGAATCATATGAACCTGCGAATTTGGAGTGGAGGAAGAGCCGACCTGTGGGAACGACGCCTCCGGCAAACGGCGAGAGAGGACGGCCGGCGGCATCGATGTGATGCACGAGGGAGCCCGTCAGCGGATGGCCGTCGATCGACACGTGATCGGCGACATCGATCTGTTGGCCGCCGATCGCGGCGACGGTCTTGATGAGCGGACTGAGGCCGCCTGCGCAGAGGCCGCGCCGGATGTAGCCGCGCTCGAACGCTCGCTTGAACGCGGCCGTGTCGGGCGGGCAGATGAAGACGAGATCGCCGACGGCGGCAGGACGATCGAGCGCCTCGATCCGCCATAGGCCGCGTGGATAGCTCGGCGTCATGTTGAGGCGCAGTCCCGCCCACCATCCGGCGGCAACGATACCCGTAACGAGCAAAGCACCTGCCGCCAGGATCACGATCGGAACGCGACGCGGAGTCATTTCAGGGTCTGTCCCTGACGCTGCGTCTGGCGTTGCGCCTCGGCCTGCTTGAGCGCTTGCGACGTGCACTCGTGCGCGGCGAGTTGCTGCGCAGCGCGCATCGCAGGCCACGCCGCTTTCAACTGATCGCGCCGCGCCGGGTCCATGCCGGCCGCAGCTTTCTCAAAGACCGATCCGCTCGGTTCCCTGGCGCCGTTCGTCAGGAACGTGCGGTCTCCGAACCGCTCGGCGATCGCCTTGCTGAAGCCGTCGATGTCGGCCTTCACCATCCGATCCTCGAGCGCGAATTCCAGCGCCGCCGGCAAATCGTTGCGTTCGATGGCGTCGCGCACACGCTCGAGCACGCGCCGCGCGTCGCGCGACAAGGCAGGAATGTCGAGCGAGACGCGATGGCGGATCGCGCGCTCTTCCGCCTCGTGCTTGTGCTCGGCTTCCGCGCGCAGGCGCAGATAGCGTTCGATGTCGCGTCTCAGCGCCGGCACATTGGCCTCGGCGCGCTGCCGCTGCTGCTTGTCGGCTTTGCCGGCGAGAAGGCCCGTTTTGCCGCGGAGCGCGCCGAAAGATTCCGGCTTGGCGCCGAGCCGCGCCAGCAACGCCGCCGCGGTTGCCGGATCCTTCAACATCGCGTCCATGGCAGTCGCCTTGAACGCGATTTCCGGATCGGCGAAGACGAGCCGGAAGCGCGTGGAGACGTCCTCCCACTGCTTCTTCAGCGCGGGATCGGCGAGGATCTTGTCCTCGACGGTATCCATGATCGATTTGGGGAATGTGGTGACGCCGGCGACCATGGGTGGAGCCTCCTTCCTGGTTGGGGTGACGGTCGATGTGTGCGGATTGACGAGGCCGAGCTTCGCGCCGACGGCCTGCAGGCGGCGCGCGAGAGCAGCCACCTTGTCCTTCTGGCGCAAAGTCCAGCGGATGCGGTCGCGCACCAGTATGCGGGCGACCTGGACGATGTGGATGCCGCGGTTCGAGGCGAAGCGCAGCGCCTCGCGGTAAAAGCGCCCGGCTGCATAATCGAGGGTGGTTTCCTTGGCGTTCAGCCGCGAGAGCACCGCGATCAGCCCGCCGTTAAAGCCGAAGGAACGGCGTCCGTAATAGAGCGCCACATCCTCGCGATGGCGGGTCATGGCGACATAGGTCAGATGCCGGTCGAGCGAGAGCGTCGCCAGCACTTTCACGCGGTCGACGGTCGCGCCCTGCGCCTTGTGGATGGTCGTGGCATAGCCGTGATCGACATTGCGATAGAAGCGCTGATCGACCTCGACGCGCTGGCGATCAGCGCCCTCTCCGATCTCTGCGACGAAGCGCTTCGGCGCCGCCTCCACGACCTTGCCGATCATGCCGTTCTTGACGCCGAGCGAGCCCTCATTGCGGAGGAAAACGATCTGGTCGCCGACGGCGAAACGGCGCTCGCCGTCCTCGGTCCGGAAGGCGTGTCCCTGCTCGAGGAGACCGCGCGCGATGAGCTTGCCGCGCGCGAGGTCATTGAGCGCGCGCACGTCACGGCGCAGATGCGCCAGGATCAGCGACGACTTCGCGGCATCGTAGTCGCGATTCCAGTCCGCAATCAGGTTTTCAATCGCCTGCGCCTTGAGCTCGGAGCCGAGAATGCGGCCTTGGCCACGATAGGCAGAGAGCGCATCGCCGATGCGGCCACGCGCGAAATCGAGCGAAGCGTCGCGCATCCATTGCGCCTTCTGGCGATAGATCGTGTCGAGTTCGGCGTAACCGATGCGCTCGACGATGGCGCGAAACGCCGCGCCAGCCTCGATCGGCTGGAGCTGGTCGGGATCGCCGACCAGGACCACCTTGGCGCCCGCCTGCGAAGCCGCTTCCACGAAGGCCGCCATCTGCCGCGAGGCAATCATGCCGGCCTCGTCGATCACCATCACGGTCTTGTCGTCAAGCGCGTCACGGCCGTTGTGCCAGCGCAGCTCCCAGGACGAGAGCGTATGCGATACGATACCGGCTTCCTTCTCCAGCCCCTCGGCCGCCTTGCCGGCAAGCGCGGCGCCGATGACGCGATAGCCGGCCGCTTCCCACACTTCACGCGCCGAGCGCATCATGGTGGTCTTGCCGGCGCCGGCGCGGCCGACGACCGCCGCAATCCGCGCAGGGTCCGTGACATGCTCGATCGCCGCACGCTGCTCCACCGAGAGCTGCGCATGCCGGGCCAGCACCGCCGCCGCCTTCTCCCGAACGCCGAATCCCTCCGCACGGGAAAGATGGATGGCGCGCCGCACCATCTCAGCCTCACACAGGATCAACTCACGGGTCGTTTGCCGCGCCGGCACACGCGCCCCGGTCGCAAAATCGATCGTCGCGGCTTGCAGGCGCACCACCTCGGGGCTCTGCAGAATGCGGGTCAGGAGATTCTGGAACATGCCGGGATCATCGACATAGCGATGCAGCACCTTGGCGATATCGCGCTCGTCGAAGACGCTCTTCTCGCGGGTGATGACATCGAGCACGATCTCGGGGCGGCGGGAAATGCGACGGGCGTTCTCGGCCCTGCTTTCTTCGAACACCGCGAGGCGTTCGCGGCTTTCGGCCTTACCTTGCCGCTTCGCCTTGCGGTCGATCGCTTTGGTCGCAACGCCGATATGTGTGGTCGGCACGATGTCGATGCCACGCTCGGCGTAAGAACGGCCGTCGACGCGAATATCGAGACCTGCGAGCGACAAATGACGGTTCTGGAGATCGATCCATCGCGCCCGCTGCGCCAGGAATGCCTGCTTGTCTCCAGCCCAGAGCGCATAGCGGATCTTGCCGCCCGCAGTGCGCAGCGGCTGCCCGTCTTCACCGATGACGGCGACCTTCTTGCCACCGAGGCCGCTCTCGGTCAGCGGCCGCAACGTCGTCATCAGGTGGACATGCGGATTGCCGGGCTCATTGTGATAGACCCAGTCGGCCACCTGTCCGCGCGACAGAATCTCCTGCGCGACGAATTCGCGCATCAGGGCGATGTTCTGCTCGGTCGTGAGCTCGACCGGCAGCGCGATGATCGCTTCCCGCGCGAATTGCGCATCGGAGCGCTTCTCGAATGCCTCGACATGGTTCCAGAAGGCCTCCGCGGCGCCGGAGATCGAACGGTCGGCGATCAGGGCGCGTACCCAGGCCGGCGCATCGGGTGGCAGGAGAAACTCCTCATGCGCCAGATTGCGCTTGTTCGAATAATCGATGGTGCGCGCCTCAGCTTCGTGCTCCATGCGCGCGCAATGGCGATAGGCCACCGACAGCACGGCGCTGCCGCCATTGGCGCGGCCGATGATCTGGACGGTGAAATGCGTGATGGCCACGGACGGACACGATCCCATTGAGGCGAACAGGCTGTTCGTCGGGATCGGCCCCCGCCTGGCGGGGCGGGAAGCAGGGCGTCGCGTCAGCGACGTATAACTGCGCCCTTGGACCGTTCCTTCGGAACGCCGGGATAATCTTTCAAAGCGTCGGCTTCGCCGACCCCGTTAATTAGCGGGGTCGCGCTTCGCGCTCATCCCCGCTTTCTTGGTCGGAGCTTCGCTTCGATTTGGCAGGAAAGGTCATCCGGAATGAAAAAGCCCTCGCGGCAGATCAGAGAGGAAATCGCTCGCCTCCAGGACCAGCTCAGGCAGACTGAGGCCCGAGAGGCGGAACGAATCGGCCGGATCGCGCTGAAAGCCGGGATCGGCGAGATCGAGCTCGAGGAAACGGCACTGTTGGCGGCCTTCGAGGACGTCGCCGGGCGGTTTCGCAAAGGCGGCAACCGAACTACGAAAGCGGCCCAAACCGTCGCAGCTGGCGCGTCTTCGGGCGCGGCTGAACAGGGCTGAGCGCATGCGCCGGTCCGACGCCAGCGACGCCCGCAAGAAGGACACTCGGGAGAAGATCGAGCTCGGCGGGCTGATCGCCAAGGCCGGGCTTCGCTACGAGAAGCGCGCGCTGCTGCTGGGCCTGCTGATCGATGTCGCCGAGCGTCTACGCGGCAATGAGGCGGAGCGCGAGCGCCTCACGGCGATCGGCGCGAAGGCATTCGGCTATGAAGGCACGTAAGATCGCGCTCGCGATTGCGCCGGCCATCCTGATGGCGGGGTTGTGCCTCGCCCTGACTGGCGCGGAATCCTGGCTGGCGCGGTTCGGAACGACGCCGGGCGGCAAAATGCTGCTCGGCCGGATTGGTCTCGCCCTGCCCTATGCAGTGCCGGCCGCTCTCGGCGTCATCTCCCTGTTCGCGGCAGCGGGCGCGAACGCGATCCGCGCGGCAGGATGGGGCGTCGTGACCGGCAGCTGTCTCGTCGGCGTCATCGCCGTCTCGCGCGAAATCGCGCGCCTGCATTCCTTAGCCAACGCCGTGCCGGCCGGAGAACACGTTCTTGCTTATGCCGATCTCTCGACCGTCGGCGGGGCGACGATCGCGGCACTCGTGGCCGTGTTCGGATTGCGGGTGGCGATGCGCGGCAATGCCGCCTTTGCGGCGGCCGTGCCACGCCGCATCCGGGGACGGCGCGCCATTCATGGCGAGTCCGACTGGATGACGATGACCGAGGCCGTACGGCAGTTCCCAGATGCCGGCGGCATGGTGATCGGCGAGCGCTACCGCGTCGACAAGGACGCCGTTGCCGACCAGGCTTTCCGCGCTGACGATGCCGAGACCTGGGGCGCCGGCGGCCGGTCGTCCCTGCTCTGCTTCGATGCGTCGTTCGGGTCGTCGCACGGCATCGTCTTCGCCGGATCGGGCGGCTTCAAGACAACGTCGGTGACGATTCCGACGGCGCTGAAATGGGGGAGCGGTCTTGTCGTCCTCGATCCCTCCAACGAGGTCGCGCCGATGGTCACGGCGCATCGAAAGGCCGCCGGCAGGCAGGTCTTTATCCTTGACCCGCGCGCCTCGACGACCGGCTTCAACGTCCTCGACTGGATCGGCCAGCACGGCGCCACGAAAGAAGAAGATATCGCGGCTGTCGCGTCATGGATCATGACCGACAATCCGCGCCAGGGCTCGGCGCGGGACGACTTCTTCCGCGCCTCGGCGCTGCAGCTGCTGACCGCGCTGGTCGCCGACGTCTGCCTGTCCGGTCATACGGAAAAGAAAGACCAGCATCTGCGCCAGGTCCGCGCCAATCTATCGGAGCCGGAGCCGAAGCTGCGCCAGCGGCTTCAGGCGGTCTACGACAATTCGGCGTCCGATTTCGTGAAAGAGAACGTCGCGCCGTTCATCGCGATGACGCCCGAGACCTTCAGCGGCGTCTACGCCAACGCCGCAAAGGAAACCCACTGGCTGTCCTATGCGAACTATGCCGCGCTGGTGTCGGGATCGAGTTTCACCACCGCCGAGATCGCGGACGGGCAGACCGACATCTTCATCAACCTCGACCTGAAGACACTGGAGAACCATGCGGGTCTCGCCCGCGTCATCATCGGCTCGCTGCTCAACGCCATCTACAACCGGAATGGAGAGATCAAAGGCCGCACCTTGTTCTTGCTCGATGAGGTCGCCCGACTCGGCTATCTACGCATCCTCGAAACAGCGCGCGACGCGGGTCGCAAATACGGCATCACGCTCCTGATGCTCTATCAGTCGATCGGCCAGATGCGGGAGGCCTACGGCGGCCGCGATGCGACCAGCAAATGGTTCGAGAGCGCGTCCTGGATCTCCTTTTCGGCGATCAATGATCCCGAAACCGCGGATTACATCTCGAAGCGCTGCGGCGACACCACGGTCGAGGTGGACCAATTGACACGATCCTCGCAAATGTCAGGGTTTTCTCGGACGCGCTCGAAGCAACTCGCGCGCCGGGCGTTGATGCTGCCGCACGAGGTCCTGCGCATGCGGACCGACGAACAAATCATCTTCACGGCCGGCAATCCGCCGCTGCGCTGTGGCCGCGCCATCTGGTTCCGCCGTGCGGACATGAAAGCCTGCGTCGGCACGAACCGGTTTCAGCCGGAGACAATATCATGACAGATGTGGCAGCGGCGCCGTCGCTTCGATCGGATTGGCTCCGCTCGACCGAGGTCTGTATCGCGGGCGGACGGAAGGCGGGAGGAACGCACTTCGCCGAAATGGAAAGCCCCAATGAGCGTGCGCGACGATGGCCGTCGCGAGAGGATCGTGACGCGAATGCGCGGAGACCGCTTGCGGGCTCCGTGAGCGCCGCCCCAGCGGCGCGATTAGAGCCGTCCCCCGCAAGGGGGCTCGCCCAAACATTGCGGTGGCGACAAGACCGATTCCAAGATGGAGGATATCCCGAGTTGGCAAGACCAGACCCAGTTCGAGAATGCCATCACGTTCCCATCCGGATGTCTGCACATCGGGCTACGCATCGGGAAAATTGACGCGCAGATAGTCTGTTGCCGCCTCCGCCGTGGGGAAAGTCGCCAGTTGCTGCATCTCCCCGTCGGGACGTTGGGACTTCCGAACCACGACGACCCGATCGATGTCGAACAGGATGCTGGGGCGCTCGCGGAACCTCAGCCAGTCCGCTTGCTTTGCTTCGGCCAAAGCGCAGGCTGCATCATAATCCTCGGCCACCCCGAGATGAGTGGAACGGTCCCACGCTCCACCATTCAGGCACCGGACCTCGATGCGGCCGTCCGGCAGGGTGATGCCGTAGGGCGATCCCACCATTGATCGAGCTGCACCTTGCTGCGCGCTTCGTTCGGTGTCGCGTCAAAGGCCTTGGGTAATTTGGGGTCGAGTGGAATGCGGTTTGGCATCATGTCCTCTGATTGGGCGAAATTGCCAGAACACGGACTAAATTGGGAGAGCAAAATTGATTCCGCCGGTGGCCAATATCGCGGACGGCCGCCGCCATCGCCGGCTCTTTTCGTCCGCGCCGAGGCTCACTTCGCTGTGCGGGTTGATGTTGCAGGCAGGATCATAGACCTATGAGATACTATCGTCTGACGCCCTCGAGAATCGCGCTCGCATCGGCTTTCGCCATCGTCATGGCGGGGATTCTCGTCACCGATCACCTTGGGATTGATCGACTGAAGCTCGCGTCTGCCGCGCCCCGCACGGACACGCTGACGGCGACATTCCCCATCTGCGGCAACGAACGTCGCGTGACCTGCGTCGTTGACGGGGACACATTCTGGCTCGACCGCGTCAAGGTCAGGATTGCGGACATCGATGCGCCGGAACTGAGTCCGCCGCGTTGTGATGCCGAGCGAGCCAAGGGCGAGGCGGCGAAATACCGCCTGCAGCAACTCCTCAACGCCGGAGCGTTCTCGCTCGTCAGCGGCATCAGGGACGAAGACCGGTATGGCCGCAAGCTGAGGACGGTGACACGCAAGGGCCGCTCGATCGGGGAAACGCTCGTCGCTGAAGGCCTGGCACGGCGATGGGACGGGGCGCGGCATCCATGGTGCAACTGAAACGTCAAAAAGGACACCGACCATCCAGCATTAACGCGGGCGGCAAGGTATTAAGAAAATGAATCGTCCTACCCTGATCGATTCATAAAACTCATTGGACGCCGCTTCCGAAGGAAGCGAGATTCGGTCCATGTCGAAATCCGATCCACGACCGCTTCATCTTCGCCGCATCGATGCCGCACGCAATATGAAGCGCTTCTACATGCTGTCCCTCCAGCCGACGCTGTTCGGCGGAGTCGCCCTCATCCGCAACTGGGGCCGGATCGGCACCAATGGCCAGACGATGGTTCAGACCTTCGACGGCAGCGCGGAGGCCGGGGAAGCGTTCGGCCGACTGGAGCGCGTCAAGCGCAAGCGCGGATACGCCGTAGCTGAGGAGAAAGTCTGAGAAATCGTCAGTTTTCCGTGGATTACGGCTCTGCTTGCGATGTCTGCCCTACCCGTCCCACGATCTTGGTGTCAGACGGAGGCAAATCACACGAAACGGAGCCCGCCTTCATGACGACTGCCAACGAAATCGCCGATAAGATCGCCGCCGAGAACAGCCTGACAAAAGCGCAAGCGAAGGCCATTGTCGACGGCGTATTCAACGCGATCGCCGATGCAGCCGCGAGCGGGGCCGAGACAAGCATCGCCGGCTTCGGAAAATTCAAGGTCAAGGATGCACCGGCCCGCGAGGGCCGTAATCCGTCCACCGGCGCAACGATCGCGATCGCGGCTTCGAGGAAACTGACTTTCGCACCAGCCAAGGCCATCAAGGACGCCCTCAACGGATGAGAGCGTCCATGACGGCGGTTGCGCCGTGAGCAAATGGAGGAGGGGGTTATGCCCCTCCTCCTCGATCGCGAGCGTTTCGTCGCGCAGGCGGATGAGATCGGCCAATTCGGCTTCGAGCGCCGTGCTGCTCCGCAGAAGTGAGTAGGCAGTCGCGCAGCTCCGCCTTCAATTCTTCGACGGTATCGACCATCATAAGCGTATCGCTGCTCAAAAAAGAGAGCCCCGCCGGATGGCGGGGCCCTCTTGCGCGATCGCTCAGTCGCGGCTCGGGCGCGACCAGATAAGCGAGTAGCCTTCCTCGCCTTCGACCTCGATCAGCGTCGCGTAGATCGGGGCCGGGAAGCTCGGGTCGTCCAGCTTGACCGAGTGATACTCGCGGCCCGTCTCCTGGGACTTCTTCTTCCACATTGCACCGAATTCAATGTTGGCGCCTGCGAAGATGCGGTAATCTGGGGCCTTGTCCGAGGTCCGCTCAGCCGGGACGATCTTCGCCTTGACGGTGCCGAGAGCAAGAGTCTTGACGGTGCCGACGAACCCGTTGTTGCCGTTCAGCGTGAAGTTGCCAATGGTAGCCATGTGTCCTCTTTCGTTTTTCGGGCCGCGACCATCGCGTCCTCGATGGCTGTCGTTTTCCGGAGGCGATCGGGCCGTTCACCCGCAGGGCCGGAACGCAGTGGAGGACGGCCAGGGCGAGGCTTTCTTGTACCGCGAGGAATGGGCGCGCAGCGCCCAGGGGAAGAAAGCTGAGAACGGCCGTTGCGGCCTTGAGATCGAGACGGCGCGCAGCGGCGGCGTCCTTCGGTTAGACATGCCAAATCGAGGACGCAAAGGGCGCGTCAGACCGAACGATGAGGGATACGACTGAACGCAGGCACACGACACCCAGAACGGCGACGGCCGCAGCACCGAGATGAATAAACCTCGCATCCACCCCGGCAAGGTGTCGGCCCGCGAGCACGATACGACATCCGCCCGATCGATCAGCGGCAACCGATGTTCGCCGTGGGAAGTCAGTCTCCAGAGCCGACGCGGTCATCACGGCAAGGACGCGATCCGGCGCGGCCCATCCGCCGGCGCTGATCGGTGTCAGCGACATGGGGCACTCATTCCCGGTCGCCAGCGCGACCATGACGAATCTCGCAATGAAGGCCCCGCCAATTCAGGCTGTGTGGAAAGCCGGGCAAATCGGCTAGGATGGCCGCCTCGGGAACGGGGTGGCCATTTTCATGGGATACATAGCCGGCGAGGATCGGGATCAAGCGTCGTTTTTGCCATCGCGGATCGCGGACTACGTTGCGTCGGATGCTTCGGTTCGTGTGGTTGACGCTTTTGTCGATGGACTGGAGCTTTCCGGGCTCGGCTTCGTCCGGGCTGTTGCGGCGTCGACGGGGCGGCCCGGTTATGACCCTCGCGATCTGTTGAAGCTCTATGTCTGGGGCTATTTCAACGAGGTCCGCTCGTCGCGGCGGCTGGAGCGGTCGTGCCGGCGCGATGTCGAGGCTATGTGGCTGCTGCGCCGGCTCGCCCCCGACTTCAAGACGATTGCCGATTTCCGCCGCGACAACGGCCCCGCCATCATCGGGGCGTGCCGGGCTTTCGTGCTTGTGTGCCGGGATGCCGGCCTGTTTGCGGCCCGTCTCGTGGCGCTGGACGGCTCGAAGTTCCGCGCCGCCGCCAGCCCAAAGAAGGTGATCGGCCGCCGGGAGATCGCCGAGGAGCAAGCCCGTCTCGACAGTAGGATCGCCGCCTACCTTTCCGGTTTGGACGAGGCTGACACGCGCGAGGCCGACGATGAGCCGGGTGCGGTTCCCGCCGCGCTCGCTGCCCTTCGCGTCAGGCGCGCCGAACTCGCCCGAATGGCTGGCAAGCTGGAGACACAAGAGCGCGACATGCTTGTCGAAGGCGAGGAAGATGCCCGTCCGATGCGGGGAGGCAGCGGCCACAAGCCGCCCTGCTACAACGTACAGACCGCCGTCGACGCCGACACGGGCCTGATCGTGCATCACGATGTCACCGACGAGCCGACCGACCGCCGCCAACTTCATCCGATGGCCAGCGCCACGAGGGAGAGCCTCGACCTCGACACCCTGACGGTCGTGGCCGACAAGGGCTTCGACAACGGCGAGCATGCCAGCGCCTGCGAGCGGGACGGCATCGTCGCCTGCGTGCCCTCGCAGCGCTCGATCAACAACCAGGGCGACGGCACCCTGTTCGACCGCACCGCCTTCATCTATGAGCCGGAGGCGGACACGTTCACCTGCCCGGCGGGCCGGACGCTGGTGCGCAAGCAGCTTCATCGCAAGAAGCGCAATGTCACCTACGCCTCGCAGGGTTGTTCCGGCTGCGTCCTGAAGCCACGCTGCACCACAGCCGAGCGGCGTTTTGTCAAACGCCATCTCGATGACGACGCGCTCAACCGGATGGATGCCCGCGCCACGCCCGAGATGATGAAAGCCAGGCGATGTGCCGTCGAGCATCCCTTCGGCACGATCAAGCGAATGACGGCAGGCGGACGGTTCCTAACCAGAAACCTGAAAGGAACCAGAACCGAAATGGCCCTTTCCGTCCTCGCCTACAACATCCTCCGCGCCATCAACATCAAAACCGCCGCAGCCTGAAAGCACCTGAAGCAAAAGAGGCCCCGGTTACCCGGAGCCTCCAATCGTTTCCACACAGCCTG
>Ga0307490_1000065_pt1 | contig 13432 bp, 11 predicted proteins | sample SI3UmetaG_FD_202118 | JGI IMG/M metagenome (GOLD analysis project Ga0307490, IMG submission 202118) | Sea-ice brine microbial communities from Beaufort Sea near Barrow, Alaska, United States - SI3U | ecosystem: Environmental > Aquatic > Marine > Coastal | place: USA: Alaska | collected 2017-05-06
GTCCTCTCTTGGGGGGCCGGGGGGCCCCCGCCCCCCCCCCCCCCGGCCCCCCGCCGCTCCTCCCCAGGAGACCTATTGCGGGACGTAGGTCCCGAGCCGGTGATGCAGCGCGTTGATGCGGGCGAGATCGTCGCGGTCGTCGGTCACCCGGGCGTGGCTGGCGAGCGCGGCGCGCAGCAGGCGGAAGTCGGCGGTCGAGAACAGCGCGCGGGCGCGCCCAGGTTCCTTGATCGGCTCGGTTGTGGGACGGTCCACGGTCATGGTGGTCATGCTTGGTCTCCTCAGGCAGCCGCGAACTGGTTCATTGTGTTGTCCTTTCCACCGGCCTTCAATGCGGCTTCACCGGCGAAGTAGTCCTTGTGGTCGTCGCCGATGTCGCTTCCCGACATTGCCTGATGCTTGACGCAGGCGATGCCCTGGCGGATCTCCTCGCGCTGGACCTGCTTGACGTAGCCGAGCATGCCCTCCTTACCGAAATAGCGCCTGGCGAGGTTGTCGGTGCTGAGCGCCGCGGTGTGATAGGTGGGCAGGGTGATGAGGTGGTGGAAGATGCCCGCGCGCTTGCTGGCATCGGCCTGGAAGGTGCGGATGCGCTCGTCGGCTTCGCGGCCGAGCTCGGTCGCGTCGTAGTCCTCGCTCATCAGGCGGGCACGGTCATAGGCCGAGATGTCGCGTCCCTCCTTCTCCCACGCATCGAACACTTGCTGGCGGAAGTTCAGAGTCCAGTTGAAGCTGGGCGAGTTGTTGTAGACCAGCTTGGCGTCGGGCACGACCGCGCGGATGCGGTCGACCATGCCGGCGATCTGGTCGATATGCGGCTTCTCGGTCTCGATCCAGATCAGGTCGGCGCCGTTCCGAAGGCTGGCGATGCAGTCGAGCACGCAGCGGTCCTCGCCGGTGCCGGGCCGGAACTGGAAGAGGTTCGAAGGCAGCCTTTTGGGGCTGACCAGCTTCCCGCCGCGGCTCAGGAAGACCTGGCCGTCGGGGCAGTCGGCGGGATCGACCTCCTCGCAATCGAGGAAGCCGTTGTACCGGTCGCCGAGATCCCCCGGCGCCTTCGAGTAGGCGATCTGCTTGGTCAGCCCCGCGCCGAGGCTGTCGGTGCGCGCGACGATGATCCCATCGGGCACGCCCAGTTCGAGGAAGGCGTAACGGATGGCGCGGATCTTCTGGAGGAAGTCCTCGTGCGGCACGGTGACCTTGCCGTCCTGGTGGCCGCACTGCTTCTCGTCCGAGACCTGGTTCTCGATCTGGAGCGCGCAGGCGCCGGCCTCGATCATCTTCCTGGCCAGCAGATAGGTGGCCTCGGCGTTGCCGAAGCCGGCGTCGATGTCGGCGACGATCGGCACGACATGGGTTTCGTAGTCGTCGATCTTGTGGAGCAGGCGGTGGGTGTTGACCGCGTCGCCGGCCGCTTTGGCGGCGTCGATCTCGCGGAACAGGGCGCCGAGCTCGCGGGCGTCGGCCTGCTTGAGGAAGGTGTAGATTTCCGCAATCAGCGCCGGGACGCTGGTCTTCTCGTGCATCGACTGGTCGGGCAGCGGCCCGAACTCGCTGCGCAGCGCCGCGATCATCCAGCCCGAGAGATAGACGTAACGCCCTTTGGTGCTGCCGAAATGCTTCTTGACGCTGATGATTTCCTGTTGGGCGATGAAGCCGTGCCAGGCGCCCAGCGATTGCGTGTAGGCGGCCGGGTCGGCGTCGTAGCCGGCCATGTCCGCCCGCATGACGGCCGCGGTGTGGCGCGCGATGTCGAGCCCGGTGGGAAAGCGGTTCTGGGCCCGCATCCGCGCCGCCGCCTCGCCGTCGATCCCGGCCCAGGGCGCGCCGCGGCTTTCGATGGTTCGCATCATTTCGCCAATATGGCGCTGGTAGGACATGGTGGTCTCCCGCGAGTTCGAATGTCGTTGTGGCTCCACATGCCTCGCCGGCGCCACGCCGTGCAGAGAAAGTTACACAAAATGGTGTCATTTTAACGCATTTCCGCTACAAGCACTGCAAGGTTGTAAAGAATGTGACAGGATGATCTCGCCCTCGCTCTATGCCGGACCCGCCCTGCGCCGCCTGCGCCGCCGCGAGAGCCTGACCCAGGCGGGGATGGCGGCGCGGCTGCGGATTTCGCCCAGCTATCTCAATCTGATCGAGCGCAACCAGCGGCCGATGACCGCGCGCGTCATGATGCAGCTGATGAGCGAGTTCGCGGTCGATCCGCGCGATCTGGCCGGAAGCGAAGCGGTGGGCGGAACCGCCGGGCTCGCGCGCCGCCTGGCCGACGAGCGCTTCGCCGACCTCGGCATCGACCGCGAGGAAGTCGACGAGTTCCTGTCGGCAAGCCCGCAGATCGCCGCCGCCTTCGCCCGGCTCTACGACGCCGCGCCCGGCGAGCGCGCCGCCGAGGACTCGCTGACGCTCGCGCGCCGCGAGGTGGAGCGCTGGCGCAACCATTTCGCCGACCTCGATCACGCGGCGGAGGCGCTGGCCGACGAGATGCGGCTGTCGCGCGGCGATCTCGCGGTGGCGCTGAGCGAGCGGCTGCGCGAGAAGCACCAGCTCTCGGTCCGCATCCTCCCGCGCGAGGTCATGCCCGCGGCGCGCCGCCGGCTCGACCTCCACGCCCGTCAGGTCCAGCTCGCCGAGATGCTCGCGCCCGAGGCGCGCGCCTTCGAGCTCGGCATGCAGCTCGCGGCGCTCGAGCAGCGCGAGGCGATCGGTCGGCTCGTCGCCGGCGCCCGGCTCGAAGATGCGGCCGCGCGCGAGTTCTTCGCGCGCCACCTCGAGGGCTATTTTGCCGCCGCGTTGATGATGCCCTACGGCCGCTTGCTGCGCGCCTGCGAAGCGACCGGCTATGACCTGCCCGTCCTGCAGCGCCGGTTCGGGGTCGGCTTCGAGCAGCTCGCCCACCGCCTCACCACGCTGCAACGGGTCGGGCAACGCGGGCTGCCGTTCTTCATGGCGCGCATCGACCGCGCCGGTCAGCTCTCGAAGCGCTACGTCGGGGCGAGCGGCGCGGTGTTCCTCGAATCCGAGCGCGTTTGTCCGTTGTGGTGCGCCTCGCGCGCTTTCGAGCGTCCGGGCGAGCTGCTGGTCCAGGCCGTCGCCCTGGCCGAGACCGGCGCCGCCGCTTCGCACTGGCTCTGCCTGGCGCTGACGACGGGTGTCGGCGAGGGAGCGCGCTTCGCGGTGGTGCTGGGCATCGACGCCGGCCTCGCCGGATCGCTTGCCCAGGCCCGCGGGATTTCGCTCGCGCGCGAAGCCGCCACTCCGATCGGCCCGGGTTGCCGCCTGTGCCATGTCGGCGGGTGCCCGCAGCGCTCGCTACCGCCCGTGGGCGGCAAGCTGATTTTCGACCCCGCCGCGCGAGCGCTCGCGCCCTTCGCTTTCGAAGGCGGCGCGGGGGGCATCGGAACAAGCCCTCCTGCGTGACGTTCTGGGAACAGGATCGGCAACAAGAGCGAGACATCCCGTGACCGAAGAACGCATCACCGAGACCGAAACGCCCACGGGCAATGTCCACACCACGCATACCGTCGTGACAGACGAGGGCGCGCGCAAAGGCGGCTCGGGCTGGCTCATTGCGCTGGTTTTGATCGTTGTGGCCATCGTCGGCTTCTACCTGTTGTCGCGGCAAAGCGATTCCGAGATCGCCAGGGACAACGCGGTCGCGGAGGCGGCGGGCCAGGTCGGGGACGCGGCGCAGAACGTCGGCGAAGCGGCCAGGGACGCCGTCGACGGCAAATGAGCTGAGCCGTCCCCCGCCGGCGAGGGCGGGATTGGCGGCGCCGCCCGCCGCATAGCAGCGGCTGTCAAGTTTACCGACATTTCACCTCCTCCAATTAAGGCGGAGGTGTGCTCCCGCTTCGTCCTCCCGCTTCTCCTGCCGGACTCGGCGCCGGTTCGCGGGCCGCGGCCAGGCCAATCGCGCCGTGCCCGGCATGATCGCCCTGGTGCTCTACGGTCTCGCGGCCGTCGCCTGCGCGGTCGCGGCGATCGTCGTGGTGCGACCGGGCCGGGCGACCCGTCGGGATCGCGGCGCGGTCGCCGCCGCGCTGGCGCTGAGCGCCGCCTGGTGCGGTGTCACGGCGGCGATCGGGGCCGATGCCACCCCCACTCGGCTGCTCGAGATCGCCCGGAACATCGCCTGGATCTACGCCTTGTTCCGGCACTTCGCCAACGACGGGCGCGACGAGAGCCTGCGGGTGGTCCGCCCGGTCATCGCCACGCTGGTGTCGGTGGAGGGCCTTCAGCTGGTCCTGCTGGTCGCCGCGCCTTCCGAGCACGCGGTCGAGGTCTCGGCGCTGCTGCGGATGCTGGTCGCCGTCGGCGCCCTGGTGCTGGCGCACAATCTGTTCGGCGGCGCCTCGCAGAGCTCGCGCGCGCTGCTCGGCTGGAACAGCTTCGCCATGGCGCTGTTCTGGCTGTTCGAGCTCAACCTGTTCACCATCGCCTATCTCACCGCCAGCGCGGCGAACGGGCTCGAGGTTCTGCGCGCCCTCGTGATGGCGGGCATGGCGGCCGGCTTCGCCGTGGGGAGCGTCCAGGCCGGCGCCGGCCTCGCCTTCCGCCCTTCGCGCGCGGTGACCTTCAGCACGCTCTCGCTGGTCGTGCTGGCGGTCTATTTCCTCGCGATGATCGGGCTCGCGAACGGCGTCTCGCGGCTGGCCGGCGATCTGGCGCGAGTGACGCAGGTCGGCTTCCTGCTCGCCGCGGCGACGGTCTCGCTGCTGTGGCTTCCTTCGCAAAGACTGCGCAAGCTGGCGCGCGTTCTGGCGCTCAAGCACCTCTTCAAGCACCGTTACGACTATCGCGCGGAATGGCTGCGGTTCACGCACACCATCGGGAGCGCGGCCCGACAGGGGGCGAGCCTGCATGAGCGCGCGATCCAGTCGCTCGCCGACATCACCGACTCCACAGCGGGCCTGCTGCTCACCCCGCATGACGACGGCGCGTTCGCGCTGGCGGCGCGCTGGCGCTGGCCCACGCTCGAAGTGCCGTCCGAGGCGCTGCCGTCGGCGCTGGCGCGTTTCTTCGAGCGCGGGATCTTCATCCTCGATTTCGACGAGGTGCGCGCCGGTGTCGATCGCGCCGGCGAAGCGGCGCTGGTGCCCGACTGGCTGCGCGAGGAGCAGCTCGCGTGGGCGGGCGTGCCGCTGCTGCATGGCGAGCGCCTGGTCGGAATCGTAATCCTCGCCCGGCCGCAGGTCGCGCGCCGGCTCGACTGGGAGGATTTCGACCTGCTCGCGATCGCGGGGCGGCAGGTTGCCAGCTATCTGTCCGAGCAGGCCGGCCAGGAAGCCTTGCAGGATGCGGCGCGGTTCGACGAGTTCAATCGTCGCATGGCCTTCGTGATGCACGACATCAAGAATCTGTCCAGCCAGCTCGGCCTGCTGGCGCGTAACGCCGAGCGGCATGCCGACAACCCGGCGTTCCGCGGCGACATGCTGGTCACCCTGCGCAACAGCGCCGACAAGCTCGATGCGCTGGTGACGCGGCTCGGGCGCTACGGCAGCGGGCGCTCGGATACGGTCGAGGCCATCGACCTCGCCGATATCGCCCAGCACGTGGCCCGGCGCCTGAGCGCCTCGCATCCGATCGACATCGTGGGCGAGAGCGGCTGCGAGGTACTGGGCAATCGCGAAACGCTCGAACAGGCGGTGGTGCATCTGGTCCAGAACGCGATCGAGGCGAGCAGCGAGGGTGCGCCGGTCATTCTCGAGCTGCGCCTCGCCGGCTTGCGCGGCGAAATCGCCGTGATCGACAGCGGCGGCGGCATGTCGGCGGAGTTCCTGCGCCAGAGCCTGTTCCGGCCCTTCGTCTCGACCAAGGACAACGGCTTCGGCATCGGCGCCTGCGAGGCGCGCGAGCTGGTGCGCGCGATGGGCGGGCGGCTCGACGCCGAATCGCGCGAGGGGCTGGGCTCGCGCTTCACGATCAGCCTCCCCGTCGCCGAAGCTTCGCGCCTGCTCGCAAGGCAGCGGCGGAACTCCGATCTCACAAGCCAGGGGAGAGCCGCATGATGGCCGAGGGCAAACCCAAGCTGCTGGTGATCGAGGACGACGAAGGCCTTCAGGCGCAGCTCAAATGGGCCTATGAAAATTTCGAGGTCGTGAGCGCGACCGACCGCGCCGGCGCGCTGGCGGCGCTGCGCGCGGACACGCCCGCGGTCGTGACGCTCGATCTCGGCTTGCCGCCCGATCCCGATGGCACCAGCGAAGGCTTCGCGGTGCTCGACGCGATCATGGCATTGAAGCCCGACACCAAGGTCATCGTCGCCTCCGGGCACGGCGCGCAGGAAAGCGCGCTCGAGGCGATCAGGCGCGGGGCTTACGACTTCTACCGGAAGCCGGTCGATATCGACACCCTCGGGCTCATCGTCGAGCGCGCCTGGCGGCTGCACGGCATCGAGTCCGAAAACCGCCGGCTGGCCGAGAAGGCGGGCGAGGACAAGACCGTGCTGGGCCGGATGATCACCGCCGCGCCCGAGATGATGAAGGTCGCGCGCACCATCGAACGGGTCGCCAATGCCGATGTCTCGGTGATGCTGCTGGGCGCGAGCGGGACGGGCAAGGAACTGCTGGCGCGCGGGGTGCACGAATCGAGCGGCCGGCGCGACGGCGCCTTCGTGGCGATCAATTGCGCCGCGATTCCCGAGAACCTGCTCGAAAGCGAGCTGTTCGGGCACGAGAAGGGCGCCTTCACGGGCGCGGTCAGGACCACCGAGGGCAAGATCGAGCTGGCGAACGGAGGCACGCTGTTCCTCGACGAGGTCGGCGATATCCCGCTGCCGCTCCAGGTAAAGCTGCTGCGCTTCCTGCAGGAGCGCACGATCGAGCGCATCGGCGGGCGCAAGGCCATCGCCGTCGATACGCGGATCGTCTGCGCCACGCATCAAAACCTCGAGGCGATGATCGGCGCCGGGACATTCCGCGAGGATCTGTTCTACCGCCTCGCCGAGATCGTGGTGAAGATTCCCACGCTGGCCGAACGGCCGGGCGACGCGGTGCTGCTGGCCAAGCATTTCCTCGCCCGCTTCGCGCGCGAGATGAACCCCAAGGTCAAGGGCTTCGCGCCCGACGCGCTCGCCGCCATCGACGGCTGGAGCTGGCCCGGCAATGTCCGCGAACTCGAGAACCGGGTCAAGCGCGCGGTCATCATGGCCGAGGGCAAGCTGGTCGGCGCCGAGGATCTCGATCTGGCCGGGGGCGACGCCGAGGCGGGCGAGGCGCTCAACCTCAAGGCGGCGCGCGAACAGGCCGACCGGCGGATGATCCGCCAGGCGCTGGCGCGCTGCGAAGGCAATATCTCCAATACCGCCAAGCTGCTCGGGATCAGCCGCCCGACGCTTTACGACCTCCTCAAGCAGTACGACATGCAGCCGTAATCCGTGTCCACCCTATCCCGCTCATGCTGAGCCTGTCGAAGCACGAGCGCGGCGCAACATCCTTCGACAAGCTCAGGATGAGCGGGCCGGGTCAAGGTGTGACATTGCCTCGGCAGCTTCGGGATGGCGACGGTTGAAGCGCACCGACCACCATAGCGACAGTCCGATCAGCACCGCGCCGATCACCCCGGTGATGGTTTCGGGAATGTGCCAGCGCGCCGAGGCGAGCATGATCGCGCCCAATGCGATGATCGCCCAGAAGGCGCCGTGCTCGAGGAAGCGATACTGCGCCAGCGTGCCCTGGCGCACCAGATGGATCGTCATCGAGCGCACGAACATCGCCCCGATCGACAGCCCGAGCGCGATGATGACCATGTTGTTCGACAGCGCGAAGGCGCCGATCACGCCGTCGAAGCTGAAGCTGGCGTCGAGGACATTGAGGTAGAGGAACCCGCCGAGCCCGCCGCGCACCGCCGCCCCGGCGAGGCGCTTCTTCTCCTCGCCGATCTCGAGGATGGTGTTGAGCCCCTCGACCGCGATGAAGGTCACCAGGCCGAGGATGCCGGCGATGAGGAAGGTCAGCGCCTCGGCCGGTTCGAGCAGGCTGGAGATGCCCCACAGCACCAGCAGCAGCAGCGCGATCTCGGCCGCCGGGAGCGCCGCGAACTTGGTCAGCTGCTCCTCGATCCACCGGATCCAGTGAATGTCCTTGTCGCGGTCGAAGAAGAATTTCAGGCCCACCATCGCCAGGAAAGCGCCGCCGAAGCCCGCGATGCCGACATGCGCGCTACTGACGATCCGTTCATACTCGGCTGGGTTTTCGAGTGACAATCGGATCGCCTGCATGGGTCCTATGCCCGCGGCGATGGCGACGATGGCGAGCGGGAACACGATCCGCATACCGAACACCGCGAAAGCGATGCCCCAGGTGAGGAAGCGCTTCTGCCACACCTCGTCCATCTCCCTGAGCACCGAGGCGTTGACCACCGCATTGTCGAAGCTCAATGAGATTTCGAGGATCGAGAGCACGAAGACGATCCACAGCACCTGTGCCATCCCGCTCAGCGTGCCGGTGCTTACCAGCCCGTACCACGCCGCGAGCGCCAGGCACGCGGCCATGAAAAGAAACGAGAATGTATAATGCTGGAGGGCTTCGCGCATCGCGAGTGTCAGTCTTTCGGCTGGTAGGTGTGGTCGGCGGACGGGAAAGCGCGGGCGCGCACTTCGGCCGCATAGCTTTCGGCGGCCCTGGAGACGACCTCGGCCAGGTTCTCGTAGCGCTTCACGAAACGCGGCACACGCTCGAACATGCCGAGCATGTCTTCCGTCACCAGCACCTGGCCGTCGCATTCAGCGCTGGCCCCGATACCGATCACTGGTATTTCCAGAGACTTGGTGAGCGCGATTGCGATCGGTTCGAGGATGCCCTCGGCCACCACGGCGAAGGCCCCGGCCTCGGCCACCGCCTGTCCGTCGGCGACGATCTTCTCGTGCTCGCGCTGGCTGCGGCCGCGCGCGCCATAGCCGCCGAGCACATTGACCGCCTGGGGCGTCAGCCCGACATGCGCCATCACCGGGATGCCGCGGCCCGAGAGGAACGCGATCGTCTCCGCCATCGCCTGGCCGCCCTCGAGCTTGACCGCGGCGCAGCCGGTCTCGGCCATGATCCGGCTGGCGGAGGCGAAGGCCTGCTCCTTCGATCCCTCATAGCTGCCGAACGGCATGTCGACGATCACCAGCGCACGATAGCTGCCGCGCACCACCGCGGCGCCGTGGGCGATCATCATTTCGGACGTGACCGACAGCGTCGAGGGCAGGCCGTAGATCACCTGGCCGAGCGAATCCCCCACCAGCAGCATGTCGCAATGCGCATCGAGCAGCTGCGCCTGCCGCGCGGTGTAGGCGGTCAGCATCACCAGCGGCTCATTCGTGACGCCGCCCTGCTTGTGATCGCGGATCGCGGGAACGGTGAGCCGCTTCCTCGGCCGCGGCGTGGGATTGGCGCGGCTGGTCGCGGTATCGAGCTGAAACGTCGTGGACATGTCAGGCCGCCTCTACACAGCGGGCGGGGCGGGGGAAAGCTGGGACATTCGCCTTGTAAAGCGGCTGTCATCCGCTAGCTTCCCCGCCCATTCCGGACACAGCCGCGAGAGCCGTGTCGCAGTGGAGGGGTTTCGCTTTCATGTTCCTGGACCGGGTCAAGCCGCTCGACGCCATTCTGGCGACCGCGGAGAAGAAGTCGCTCAAGCGAACGCTCGGTGCGTTCCAGTTAACCATGCTGGGTATCGGCGCGGTGATCGGCACGGGTATTTTCGTGCTCACCGCGGAAGCCGCGCAAAAGGCCGGGCCGGGCATGATGCTCAGCTTCGTCATTGCCGGATTGGTCTGCGCGGTCGCCGCGCTGTGCTATGCCGAGATGGCGGCGATGGTTCCGGTTTCCGGCTCGGCCTACACTTACAGCTACGCGGTGATGGGCGAATTGATCGCGTGGATGGTCGGGTGGGCGCTGATCCTCGAATACGCGGTCGCGGCGGGCGCGGTCAGCGTCGGATGGTCGGGCTATGTCGTGGGGCTGATCGAGAACGCCTTCGCGATCGACATACCCAATGCCCTCGTGCGCGGCCCCTTCGACGGTGGCAGCATCAATCTGCCGGCGATGCTGATTGCCGGGTTGGTCACCTGGCTGCTGATCATCGGCACCAGGGAATCGGCGACCGTCAACGCCATCCTGGTCGCTATCAAGGTCAGCGCGCTGACGCTGTTCATCGTGCTGGCCGTGCCGGTGATGAACATGGCCAATTTCGAGCCGTTCGCGCCACTCGGCATCTCGGGCATCGGAGCGGCCGCCGCCTCGATCTTCTTTGCCTATGTCGGCTTCGATGCTGTTTCGACCGCGGCGGAGGAAACCAAGAACCCGCAACGCAACATGCCGATCGGCCTGATCGGCAGCCTGGCGATCTGCACGATCTTCTACCTGCTTGTCGCCGCAGGGGTGATCGGCACCGTCGGCGCGCAACCGATGATGGCGAACGGAACGGGGCTCGAGCCGGGCAGCCGCGAGCTGGCCGCCCAATGCGCCGCGATGGGCGATCAGGCGGTGGTGTGCTCCAAGGAGGCGCTGGCCTGGACCCTGCGCGAGATCGGTTGGCCGCAGATCGGCAATCTGCTCGGTCTGGCCGCCGGTTTGGCGCTTCCGTCGGTCATTCTGATGATGATGTTCGGTCAGACGCGGATTTTCTTCGTCATGAGCCGGGACGGCCTCCTGCCGGCCGCCTTCTCGAAGATTCACCCCCGCTACAACACCCCGCATGTGATCACGATGATCACGGGGCTGTTCGTGGCGCTGTTCGCGGCCTTCTTCCCGGTCGGCCAGCTCGCGAATATCTCGAACTCGGGCACGCTGTTCGCCTTCGCGGCGGTTTCGATCGCGGTGATGGTCATCCGGCGGACCGATCCGGGCCGGGCCCGGCCGTTCCGCACCCCGGCGCTGTTCGTTACCGCGCCGCTGGCGATCGCCGGGTGCCTGTATCTGTTCTACAAGCTCGATCCGAAGAGCCAGTTGCTGTTCGCGATCTGGGCGGTGATCGGACTGGTCGTCTATTTCGCCTACAGCCGCCGCCGCAGCCATGTCGGGCAAGGTATGGTCGATGTGCATGAAGACGATGCGGGTATTCCGCCGCAGCCGGTGCCACCGTTGCCAGGTGCACCTACGCCGGGCGGCCAGGACGCCTGATCCGGCCGGCGGCAAACGAAAGGGCCGCCCCTCGCGAGAGGAGCGGCCCTTTCTCTTGCGCTCTGTTAGAGGCTGGTTTCCTTCACATGGCGCTCTTCGGCTTCGCCCTGGACCGTCATGCCCAGCGCCATCTTGGCGGTGTTGAGCAGGCCGATGTCGCCGTTCCAGATCTCCGCATTGCCCAGGTCCATGCGGACGAACAGCAGGTCGGGATCGGTCCTGCCTTCGTCGTACCAGGCCTCGACGAAGCTGTTCCAGAAGCGGTCGAAGCGCTTCTGGTTGGTCTCCTTGACCAGCGTCCCGTCGAAGCGGGCGAACATGTCGTGCCCCTTGTCCTGGAAGGTGGCGGTGACCGGTCCGAGCGCGGCGAACTTGCTCCTGGTGTGGGTGAAGAACCAGATCGCGCTGTCGGCGTCCGGGTCGAGCTGCGGGCTCATCGGCACCGCGGTGTCGCTCTGCCCGCTCAACTCGAGGAACAGATAGGGCGAATCGGCGAGCGCCCTCCAGAACTTCTGCTTGAGCTCTTCGGGATTGCCTTGGGCATGCCTCATGGTTGGGTCCTTTCGGCTGGATATACGTACCCAATGAGCAAAGGCGGCGTTCGCTCCCGCGATTGCGATTTCTTCAGGAATGGAACATAAGTGGAACGTATGAGTCGTTCCGCCATGCCTTTCGACAACCTTGCCAGCCAATGCGACCTCGCCGCGCTTACCGCCCGGCGCAGCGAACGCTGGCGCCCGGGGCTTGGCGGCGCCTGCCACAGCGAAATCTTCGCCTGCTCGCGCGAGGCAGGCGGGGCGGCGGCAGCACTGGCGCTGGCGCTCGACGACCGGCGTCATGCCCAGTCCATCGAAGGCTCCCAGGCGGAGGACCGCCGCGCGGTGCTGTGGGTGCAGACGCGCGAGGCGGCGCGGCTGACCGGCCGGCCCTACCGCCCCGGCCTTCCCGCCGAGCTGCGCCCTCGGCTCATTCACGTGCTGGCCGACAAGCCCGAGGATGCGCTGTTCGCGCTCGAGGAGGGGGTGCGCTGCCGCGAGGTGGCCTTCGTGCTGGGCGAGGTGACGGGCAATCCGCGCGCCTTGGATTTCACCGCCTCGCGCCGGTTGACGCTGGCGGCCGAGCGCCACGGCGTGCCGCTCTACCTCGTCCGCCTCGACGCCGCGCGCGACCTGTCCTCGGCGCGGATGCGGTGGGAGGTGGCATCTGCCGCCTCCGCGCCGTCCGAATGGAACGCGCAGGCCCCCGGCGCCCCCGCCTGGCATGCCGAGCTGTTCCGCGCCCGCGCCCATGCGCCGGGGAAGTGGGTGTTGCGCGAGGAGGGGAGGGGGCTAGTGGCTGACCGGCCCTTCCAGACACCTCGGACTGCGTCCTCGGCTCCTCAGGACGAACGGGGTTTCTCAGTATCCGTTCGCCCTGAGGAGGGGGCGAAGACGCAGTCTGAGCGCCCGTCTCGAAGGGTTTCCATCCTCAACTGACCATGCCGCCCCGCCGTATCCTTTCGCTGTGGCTGCCGGCGCTGGCCATGGACCGGCATCGCCTCGCGCACGGCGAGGAGGAGCCGGGCCGCCCACGCGTCCTGATCGCCAATACCGCGCATGGGCCACGGATCGCGGCGCTGGGCCGGCCCGCCGCGGAAGCGGGCGCGCGCGTCGGCATGATGCTCGCCGATGCGCGCGCGCTCTGCCCCCGGATCGCCGCCGCGCCGCGTGATCAGGCAGGCGATCTCGCCTTGCTCGAGCAGCTCGCCGTCTGGTCGGGCCGCTGGGGCCCGTGGGTCGCGCTCGACCCGCCCGACGGGCTGCTGGTCGATGTCACCGCCGTCGCGCACCTCTTCGGCGGCGAGGCCGAGCTGATCGGCGACGTCCATGCGGCTTTCGCGCGCCGCGGGCTGGCCGTGCGCGCCGCGATCGCCCCCACCGCCGGCGCGGCCTGGGCGCTGGCGCATTTCGGGTCCGGGGGCGCGATACTCGAGGGAGAATATGCGCTCACAGAGGCACAGAGGCACGGAGAGGAGGCGCTTGCGGCGCAGCCGCTCGATACTGCGGAGCCTTGTCCTGGAGGCGAAAAGGCCGCTTCGCGGCCAAACCCCTCTGTGCCTCTGCGCCTCTGTGAGCGCCCCAACTTTTCTTCTTTCTATGAGCTGCCCTTGCAACTTGCCGATCTGCCGGTCGCGGCGCTGCGGCTCGAGAGCGCGGTGCTGACGGTGCTGCGGCGGCTGGGCATCAAGCGGATCGGGCAGCTTTCGGGCGTGGAGGACGCTGCAAGCGGGCGCGACGCGATCCAGCGCCGCTTCCGCAACCGCCGCTCGCCCGCCGCCAATC
>Ga0307490_1000066_pt1 | contig 13372 bp, 14 predicted proteins | sample SI3UmetaG_FD_202118 | JGI IMG/M metagenome (GOLD analysis project Ga0307490, IMG submission 202118) | Sea-ice brine microbial communities from Beaufort Sea near Barrow, Alaska, United States - SI3U | ecosystem: Environmental > Aquatic > Marine > Coastal | place: USA: Alaska | collected 2017-05-06
TGGAACAGGTAGCGGGCGCCGGCCTTGCGCACCGCCTCCACCTCCCGTTCGATGCGGTCGGCCGGCGCGGCGCGATACTCACGTCCGCCTTTGCGCGCGAGATCGGGCAAGGCCTCCAGCGCGCGCGCCGCGTCGCCGAACCGCGCCAGCAGCTGCGCATAGCTGACCGGGCCGATGTGTGGCGAGCGGAGCAGCCGGATGCGCGCGAAGGCCTCGTCCTGGCTCAAAGCGCGAGCCCCCGCGGAGGCGGGGGTCTCAGGCGAGGAAGCGCCATCCCGAAGGAGGTCCCCGCCTTCGCGGGGACTCACTGGCTGCCCCCAACACGCGGTTCCTCGCCGCGCATCAGCCGGCCGATGTTCGCGCGATGCTGGATCAGGACGATGGCTGCGATTAGGACAAGCGGGATTATCGTAGTGGGATAGCCCAGCGCCCATCCGACCACCGGAGCCAGGACGACCGTGGTCATCGACGCCACGGACGAGATACGGGAAATCGCCAAAGTCGCTGCCCAAAGGCCAGCGCAGACCAGCATCGCCGGCCAGGCCAGCGCCAAGAGCACTCCCGCAGCGGTGGCGAACCCCTTGCCTCCTTTGAACCGCAGCCAGGGGGTGAAACAATGCCCCGCCACCGCTCCCACTGCCGCAGCCCCTTCGCTGCCTGTAAGGAAGGCCCCTGCCAGGAGCACCGGCAATGTGCCCTTGGCCGCATCGAGCAGCACGGTAGACGCCGCGAGCCCCTTCTTGCCGGTGCGCAGCACATTCGTCGCGCCGATACTTCCGCTGCCGATCTGGCGGACATCGCCCAGCCCCGCCGCCCTGGTCAGCAGCAGGCCGAACGGGATCGAGCCCAGCAGATAGGCGAAGGCGAATGCGAGAAGGGCTTGTCCGGCCATTGCGATCCCCTAGGGCGTTTTTGTGACGGAACCAACCGATCCGATCCTGCTGTTCGATTCCGGTGTGGGCGGGCTGACCGTGCTCGCCGAGGTCCGCAAGCTGCTGCCCGAAGCCCCCGTGATCTACGCCGCCGACATCGCCGGCCTGCCCTATGGCGCCAAATCGGAGGCCGAGGTGGCGGCGCGGGTCTGCGGGCTGCTCGGGCGCATGGCCGAGCGCTGGCAGCCGCGGCTGATCTGCATCGCCTGCAACACCGCCAGCACCATCGCGCTGGGCATGGTGCGCGAGGTGCTCGATACGCCGATCGTGGGCACGGTGCCCGCGATCAAGCCCGCCGCCGCGCTGACGCGGACCGGAATCATCGGCGTGCTGGGGACCGAGGCGACGATTCGCCAGGGCTATGTCGACCGGCTCGAGGCCGAGTTCGCGGGCGGCAAGACGCTGATCCGGCACGGCGCGAACGGGCTGGTGGCGCTGGCCGAGGCGAAGCTGCGCGGCGAAGCGATAGCGACCGAAGCCGTCCTGGCCGAGATAGAAGGCCTGCTCACCCACCCTCATGCCGAGGCGCTTGACACCGTGGTGCTGGCCTGCACGCACTTCCCTTTGCTTTCCGACGAGTTGCGGGAGGCCTTCGGCCCGCGAGTGCGCTTCATCGACGGCGCCCAGGGTATTGCGCGCCGCATCGGGAGCCTCACCGACGGCGAGCCCTTCGAACGCCTGAGCCCCGACAGCGCCGTAACCACCGGACCGATTGAAGACTGGCGCCTGCTCGGCCCGGCCCTCGCCCATTACGGGCTCGAACGGCTCGAAACATTCTGAGTTTCTTGCGAACCATTCGCAAAGATCGCGGTGGTTTCGCGCCGGAATTGCCCTTATGTGGGCCGCCGACGGCGATGAACTACGACCACATCTTCGACCAGGCGATCGGCCGGCTGCACGAGGAGGGGCGCTACCGCGTCTTCATCGACATCCTGCGCAACAAGGGCTCGTTCCCCAACGCGCGCTGCTTCGCCGGACACAATGGACCCAAGCCGGTGACGGTGTGGTGCTCGAACGACTATCTGGCGATGGGGCAGCATCCCAAGGTCATCGCCGCGATGGAGGAAGCGCTGCACGACGTCGGCGCCGGCAGCGGCGGCACTCGCAACATCGGCGGCAACACGCATTACCATGTCGAGCTCGAGGCGGAGCTCGCCGATCTCCACGGCAAGGAAGCGGCGCTGCTGTTCACCAGCGGCTATGTCTCGAACGACGCCACGCTATCGACTCTCGCCAAGCTGCTGCCCGGCTGCGTGATCTTTTCCGACGAGCTGAACCACGCCAGCATGATCGCCGGGATCCGCAATTCGGGCTGCGAGAAGCGGGTGTTTCGCCACAACGACATCGCCCATCTCGAGGAACTGCTCGCCGCCGAGGATCCGGCCTGCGCCAAGCTGATCGCCTTCGAGAGCGTCTATTCGATGGACGGCGACGTCGCCCCGATCCACGCGATCTGCGACCTGGCCGAGACCTACAACGCGCTCACCTATATCGACGAGGTGCACGCGGTCGGGATGTACGGCCCGCGCGGCGGCGGGATTTCGGAGCGCGAGGAGGCCGCGCACCGGATCGATATCGTCGAGGGGACGCTGGGCAAGGCGTTCGGGGTGATGGGCGGCTATATCGCCGCCGACCGCCGCATCGTCGATTGCATCCGCAGCTATGCCCCGGGTTTCATATTCACGACCTCGCTCAGCCCGGTGCTGGCCGCGGGCGTGCTCGCGGCGGTGCGCCACCTCAAGCAGTCCAACGTCGAGCGCGAACAGCAGCAGGCGGCCGCCGCCCGGCTCAAGGCGATCCTCGCCGAACGCGGCCTGCCGGTCATGCCCTCGACCACGCATATCGTGCCGGTCATGGTCGGCGATCCGGTTCGCGCCAAGCGCATCGCCGACATTCTGCTCGCCGAATACGGCATCTACGTCCAGCCGATCAATTTCCCGACCGTGCCGCGCGGCAGCGAACGGCTGCGTTTCACACCAGGGCCGGCGCACACCGATGCGATGCTGGTCGAGCTCGCGGATGCGCTGGCGGAAATCTGGACCCGCGCGGACCTCGCTTCGCTCCGCGCCGCCTGATCCTCGCGCGGCTGTTCCGCTTTGGGACAAAACCCCGCAATTTGCAAACCTAAGCGGGCTTGGCTGCTGATTCAGGCCTTTTAATTTCTCAAAATTTCGATATGCGAATCGTCAATGACGTGGGGCGACTCGGGCCGAGCTCCGCGAAATAGGTCGTTCAGGCTTGTGAATGCAGACTTTGGAGGAAGGGTCTTTATGTTTAAGAACGCAGCTTATGCAGCCCTGGCGGTTACCGGCCGGGCCCGGCGCCGTTTCCAAGGCGCTGAGTTTCGACGTGCAGGGTAGCGGTGCCTTCACCGCCGTCTTCAGTTTCGTCAATCCTTTCGCCTCCGCGACAGCGGGAGGCTCCGCCGTTTTCAACTTCGATCCCGACGTGATCAGCTTCACGAGCGGGAACATCTCGGGCGGCGGGACCGTGGCAACCGTAAACGGCACATCCGGCGCATCCATCCAGATCGATCGCCTCGGCCTTCTTCAGGGCCTGCAGACGATGTCCATCAGCGGAACGCTGACCCCGTCGAATGCCCCGGGAGGGAACAGCTTCGCTCGTATCGGCGGGCAGCTGACCTTGACCGGTACCGCGGGTATCGTGCCCGAGCCGGCGACCTGGGCGCTGTTCATCCTCGGCTTCGGCGCGATCGGCGCCACCCTGCGCCGGCGCAGCGGCGCGGTGCGCGTCAGCAAGGCGCAGCTTCACTTCGCCTGAGCCGGGCCACAAGAACGGAAAAGGGGGCGAAATCGCCCCCTTTTTTGTTGCCAAGGATGCGCCTCGCGATCAGCGCAGGCTGACGACATTGTCGCGGACCTCGCGGCGGCGGCTGCCGTCGTAAAGGCTGGCCATCGGCTCGTCCCCGACCACGAGGCTCGGCGAGGACCCGAACCCGTTGAAGGCGGTCTTCATCGCCGCGCCATAGGCGCCTAGCATCCCGATCTCGATGTAATCGCCGGCCTGAATGTCCGCGGGGAGCGCGAACGGCCCTTCCATATAATCGGCGTCGTCGCAGGTCGGACCGTAGAACGCGAAGTCCTGCTCGGGCTTGAGGTGATCGTCCTCGAGCGCGCGGACCGGGAACTTCCACCCGACGTGCGCGGCATCGAACAGCGCGCCATAGGCGCCGTCGTTGATATAAAGCTCGGCGCCGCGGCGCTTCTCCACGCGCACGATAAGCGAGGAATACTCGGCGCACAGCGCGCGGCCAGGCTCGCACCACAGCTCGGCGTTGTAGGCGATCGGCAGCGCCTCGAACTGGCGGTGGATGATCGCGAAGTAATCCTCGAGCGGCGGCGGCTCCATGCCCGGATAGACGCTCGGGAAGCCCCCGCCGACATCGATCATGTCGATGACCACCGAAGCCTCCGCGATTGCCGCGCGGGTGCGCTCGAGCGCCTGCACGAAGGCGAACGGCGTCATCGCCTGGCTGCCCACATGGAAGCACACGCCCAGCCAGTCGGCATACTGGCGGCACTTCTGGAGCAGACCCGGCGCTTCGGTCAGGTCGCAGCCGAACTTGCTGGCCAGCGAGAGCTCCGAATACTCCGAGGAAACGCGCAGCCGCACGCACAGGCGCAAATCGCCCGCCGCCTCGCCATCCTCGCCCCGCGTCGCTTCGACGATCTTGTCCAGCTCCTCGGTGGAATCGAAGCTGAAGGTGCGCACGCCGTGTTCGAAATAGGCCTCGCGGATCGCGCCGGCAGCCTTCACCGGGTGCATGAAGCACAGCACCGCCTCGGGCAGGAGGCCGCGCACCAGCCGCACCTCGGCGATCGAGGCGACGTCGTAATGCGTGATCCCGTTGGCCCACAGGATTTCGATCAGATCGGGCGTGGGATTGGCCTTGACCGCATAGAGCGAGCGGCCCGGAAACTTCTCGACGAAGAAGCGGGCGGCGCGCGCAGCGGCGTGCGGGCGGTTCAGGATGACGGGCTCGTCGGGCGCGAGGGCGCGAACTACAGACCGTGCGTCGGGATGATGGTGCAACTCAAGGGACCCCCTAAAACGGTTCGTTTCAACGCCCGGAATATCCGGGCGAACGGCGCAGCCTTGCGGTTAGGAAGTCCCCTTGGGGCTGCGAAGCGGCGCCTATATCGATTCGCGCCTTAATCGCAAGTGAAAAGCTGCGTTCTCGGGGAACCCGCGAGCGGGTCAGCTCAACCGGTCGCGGAAGTACTCGTAGCCGAAGCTCTTGACCTGCTCGAGCGCATCGGTGTCGCTGTCCCATAGCCAGATCGAGGGCAAAGGAACGCCGTTGAACGTGTTGGTCTTGACCATGGAATAATGCGCCTGGTCGAGGAATGCGAAACGCGCCCCAGGTTCGCAGGGCACCGGGAGCCGGTAATCGCCGATGACATCGCCCGCGAGGCAGGATGGCCCGCCGAGGCGGACCGGATCGCCCTGCCCTGCCTCGACCTCGCCGAGCATCGCGGGGCGGTAGGGCGCCTCGATGACATCGGGCATGTGGCAGGTGGCCGAGACATCGGCGATCGCGAAGGGTACGCCGTTCCAGCCGGTGTCGAGCACGGTCCCCACCAGAACGCCGGCGTCGAGCGCCACCGCCTCGCCGGGTTCGAGATAGATCTCGGCGCCGGTGTCCTCCTTCGCGTCGCGCAGAAACCCGACCAGCTCCTCCCGCTGGTAGTCGGCGCGGGTGATGTGGTGGCCGCCGCCCATGTTGATCCACTTCAGCTCGCCGAACCAAGGCTCGATGGCGTCGAAGACCGCGTCCCAGGTTGCCTTCAGCGGCTCGAAATCCTGCTCGCAGAGATTGTGGAAATGGATGCCGTCGACCTGTTCCATGATCTCGGGCGTCAGCTGGTCGATCGGGAAGCCGAGCCGGCTCCCTGGGCTGGAAGGGTCGTAGCGTGGCACTTCGCCGCAGGGGCATTGCGGGTTGATCCTGAGCCCCACGTCGAAGGCGTGGCCCGAGCCCCGCGCTATCTCCAGCAGCGGGGCGTAACGCTCGAGCTGGGCGGGCGAATTGAAGATGACGTGATCCGAAAGGCGGCAGACTTCGGCCAGCTCGTCGGGCTTGTAGGCGGCGCAATAGGTCGCGATCTCGCCATCGTAGAACTCGCTCGCCAGCCGCGCCTCCCACAGCCCGCTGGTGCACACCCCGTCGAGATACTCGCCGACGATGGGCGCCACCGACCACATGCTGAAGGCCTTGAGCGCGGCGAGCACCTTGATCTCGGCGGCGTCGCGGATGTCGGCAAGGACCTGGAGATTGGCGCGCAGCTTTGCCGCATCGACCACGAACGCCGGGCTGTCGACGCGCCCGAGGTCGAACCGCGCAAAGGCGCCTGGATCGCCGGCCCTGGTTTCCATCACCGCGTGCCTGGAGGGTTGAGGGCGAATTTGACCACCCGGTTGCCATAAACATCCGCGGCATAGACCGCGCCGTCACGCCCCGGCGCGATGTCGTGACCGAGGCTGGCCTGGCTGCCGGGCAAGGCGATATCGAGGCTCCGCTCGACCGTTCCGTCCGGCCGCCAGATGCGGATCGTCGCGCCGCTGCGATCGAAGCCGTCGCGGCCTTCGATCGAAACCAGCCGCCCATCGGCCAGCAACTTGAGGCTGTAGGGATGCCCTTTCGCCGGGCCGGAAGCCCAATTGCCCAGCAGTTCGCCATCCAGCGTAGTCACCTGAATGCGGGCGTTTTCGCGGTCGGCGACATAGGCTCTGCCTCCACCAATCGCGATCGCGTGGGGGATGTCGAGGCCGCGCTCGCCGCCGCCCTGCTCACCCCACTGGCGCAAAAAGCGGCCGTGGCGGTCGAACACCGCGACCCGGTGGTTGCGATAGCCGTCCGAAACGAACACCTCGCCGTCCGCGAAGGCAATGTCGGTCGGCCGCCCGAAATGGCGCGCATCGTCGCCTGTCGCGCCGCGCTCGCCCAGCGTGAGCTCGGGCCGGCCTTCCGGGCTGAAGCGAAACACCTGCTCGCGGCCGACATCGGTGATCCACACTTTGCCCTGCGGATCGATCGAGAGGCCGTGCGGCATGATGAACTGGCCCGCGCCCCAGCGCGACAGGAGCCGTCCGCTTGCACCGTCGAACACGAACACGGTCGGTTCGGCGATCGGTTCGGCGGGGAAAGGCTCGCTCCATGCCCGCCCGGCGCGGTGGAGGACGTAGACCCGGCCCCGCGCATCGACATCGACCGCGCTCACTTGCCCGAACTTCGCATCGGGCGGAACGACCGGCCACCGCGCGATCACAGCCGCTCGCGGCGCCTTCTCGAGCGTGGGCAGCGCCATGCTGCACGCCGCGAGCGTGAGCCCGGCGGCCAGCACCCACCCTCGGCGCACAAAACTCGAGCGCTTCCATTGCCGGGAGCGCCGGATTGGGTGGTTCACACGAAGACACGAAGATGTCACGGCTTGCCGGCCGTAGCGTAGTAATCGTTGGCAATGCGCCTGAGGCCATCCTTGAAGGTCGCCTGACCGAAATTCATCAGCAGGCCGAGGGGCAACTTCATAAGCCGCAAATAGGTCAGCACTTGTTTGCCGTGAACCGCTGAAAGGCGCTCGACCGATTTGATCTCGACCACAAGGCCGCCCTCCACCAGCAAATCGATCTTGAAAGCATTGTCTACGACAATGCCATCATAACTCAAGGGGAGGATGACCTGCCGCCGCACCGTTACTCCCCGCCGACGCAAAGCCTCGGCGGGGAGCGCCTCATAGGCCGATTCCAGTAGACCAGGACCGAGATCGCGATGGATGTGGTAGCCGCAATCGATCACAATGCCGGCGAGCAATTCGAGTTGATCCGGGCGCAACATCTTCGTGTCTTCGTGTGAACCCATTAAAAATCCACCGGCCCGGGCAACTCCGTCACCCGCCACGGCAGGCCGTCGGAATTGAGCATGGCCATGAAGGGATCGGGGTCCATCTCCTCCATGTTGAACACGCCCTGCCCGGCCCATTTGCCGGTCACCATCATCGCGCCGCCGATCATGGCGGGGACGCCGGTGGTGTAGCTGACCGCCTGATTGCCGGTTTCCTCATAGGCCGCCTCGTGCGAGCAGATGTTGTTGATGTAGAACGTCTTCTCCCCCGAACCGTCGAGCGCCTCGCCGGTCGCGATCACGCCGATGTTGGTGTTGCCCTTGGTGGTTTCCCCCAGCGTCTCGGGCTTGGGCAGCACCGCGGCGAGAAACTGGAGCGGGACGATCTCCTTGCCCTGATACCGGATCGGCTCGATGCTGGTCATGCCGACGTTCTGGAGCACCGTGAGGTGCGTGATGTAGGCGTCGCCGAAGGTCATCCAGAAGCGGGCGCGCTCCAGTTCGGGCACGAACTTCGCCAGGCTCTCGAGCTCCTCGTGATACATCAGATACATGTTCTTCCGGCCCACGGCCTCGAAGTCGAACGCGACCTTGTTGGCCATCGCGGGGGTCTCGACCCACGCGCCATTCTCCCAGTGCCGCGCGGGGGCGGTGACTTCGCGGATATTGATCTCGGGATTGAAGTTGGTGGCGAAGTGCTGGCCGTGGTCGCCGCCGTTGCAGTCGAGGATGTCGAGCTGGCGGATGGTCTTGAGCTTGTGCTTCCTGAGCCACATCGTGAACACGCTGGTGACGCCCGGATCGAAGCCCGAGCCGAGCAGCGCCATCAGCCCCTTCTCCTTGAAGCGGTCGCGATAAGCCCATTGCCACTTGTACTCGAACCTGGCCTCGTCCCTGGGCTCGTAATTCGCGGTGTCGAGGTAGTTCACGCCCGCCTCGAGGCAGGCGTCCATGATCGGCAGGTCCTGGTATGGTAGCGCGAGATTGACCACGAGGCTCGGCTGCACCTTGCGGATGAGGCCCACCATCGCCGGCACCTCTTCGGCGTCGATCTCGTAAGTGGCGACATCGCGCCCGGTGCGCTGCTTCACGCTCGCCGCGATGGCGTCACACTTCGATTTCGTCCGGCTGGCGAGATGGATGCTGGAGAAGATCTCCGGGTTCATCGCCATCTTGTGGACGCAGACCGAGCTGACCCCGCCCGCACCGATTACCAGGACTGTCGACATGATTTCTCCGAGATTTTGGCAGACGCGTGTTGGCGTCGAATGCCGAACGCCCTAGTCGGGGCGAATGTTTCGCGAAAGCCCCCGAGCGCCCACCCGTGACGGCGTGCTGCGCGCCGCCGAAAAGATGGCCGCGCTGCTGCCGCCCACGCCGCTGCTGCCGGTCGAGATCAATCGCGTCCGCGTCCACGCAAAGGCGGAGGTCCTCCAGCCGATCGGCGCGTTCAAGATCCGCGGCGCATGGCACCGGCTGACCGAGCTGACGCCGGAGGAGCGCGCCGCCGGCGTGATCGCGGTGTCGAGCGGCAACCACGCGCAGGGCGTCGCCTGGGCGGCGCGCGAGCTGGGAATTGACGCGGCCATCGTGATGCCGGCGGACGCGTCGAAGGTGAAGCTGGCGGCGACGCGCGCGCTGGGGGCCGAGGTCGTGATCTACGACCGCGCCGGAGGCGAGGACCGCGACCAGATCGCCAATGCGCTGTGCGAGGAGCGCGGCCGGGTGCTGGTCCACGCCTATGCCGATCCCTGGGTAATCGAGGGCCAGGGCAGCATGGGCATCGAGATCGCTCGGCAGCTTGGCCGCGATCCGAGCCGGATCATCGTATGCTGCGGCGGCGGCGGGCTCACGGCGGGGCTGGCGCTCGCCTGCCCGGGCTCGGCGATCCATCCGGTCGAGCCCGAGGGCTGGGACGATGTGAGGCTGAGCCTGGAAAGGGGCGAGATCGTCCGCGTCGGCCCCAATCCCCCGCGCACCATCTGCGACGCCATCCAGACCCCCAGCACCGCCCCGGTCAATTTCGCGGTGTTGAAGGAGCGCTGCGAACCCGGCGTGGCGGTTAGCGACGACGAAGTGCGCGCCGCCCAGCGCTTCGCCTTCGCGAAGCTGCGGCTGGTGGTCGAACCCGGCGGCGCGGCGGCGCTCGCAGCGGCGCTGGCGGGCAAGGTCCCGCTCGACGAAGGCACGGTGATCACGCTCACCGGCGGAAACACCGACGCCGAGGATTTCGCGGCGATGCTGTCCGCGACCGCGAGGCTAGGTTGCATTTGACAATCGACCTCCCCCGCCGCACCTTCTGACCGGGGCGCGAAGAGGGGAGATTTCGATGCAAGCTCAGATGCTCGCACCGGCGGCGGTGCTGATCGCGTGGTCGCTGGTCATGATGGTGTGGATGGCGGCCACGCGGCTGCCCGCGATGAAGGCCAAGATCGGCCCGATGGGCAACGCCAAACCCGGCGGGCGCGGACAGGACCTCGAAGGCGTTCTCGACGACAAGGTCAATTGGAAGGGGCACAACTACGCGCATCTGATGGAGCAGCCGACGCTGTTCTACGCCGCGAGCCTGATCGTCGCGCTGCTGGGCGCGGCGGCGGGCGATGTGCTGGCGGCGTGGATCTATGTCGTGCTGCGGGTCGTGCACTCGATCTGGCAGGCGACCGTCAATGTCGTTTCCGTGCGTTTCCTGCTGTTTCTCGCCTCCAGCATCGCGTTGATCTGGCTGGCTTACCGCGCGCTTTCCCTGACGCTCTTTCCCGATCTGGTGGCGGCATGATCGGCGCGGCCATTCTCGAGCCCGTCGTCGCGCTGCTGGCATGGACGATGGCGATGTGGGTGTGGATGTACGCGGCCCGCATCCCCGCCATCCGCCGCCTGCCGCAGAGCAACGAACCCGGCGCCGATGTGGGCTGGACCGGCGCCAAGCTCGAAGGGCTGCTTCCGCGCGAGGTGCAGTGGAAGGCGCACAACTACAACCACCTCCACGAAAGCCCGACCGTGTTCTATGCGGTGGCGCTGGTGCTGGCGATCGTCGGCCAGGGCGACGGGCTCAACGCGACGATCGCCTGGATCTATGTCGGTTTGCGGGTCGCGCATTCGATCTGGCAGGCGACGGTCAACAGGGTGATGGTGCGCTTCGCGCTGTTCGCGCTGTCATCGCTGGCGCTGATCGCGCTGATTGTCCACGCGGCGGTGGCGGTGTTCGGCTGGCATTGAGGTGCAGTGCTTCGAGACGGGCTTTCAGCCTGCGGCTTCACCCCTCCTCAGCACGAACGGACTTAGATATGACCCCGTTCGCCCTGAGGAGCCGAAGCCGGAGGCCGAGGCGTCTCGAAGGGCCTATTCCGCCGCCTCTGCATGCCCTTGCAAATCGACCGATAACCCCGAGAGGAACCGCTCGGCGTCGAGCGCGGCCATGCAACCGGTGCCGGCGGCGGTGACCGCCTGGCGATAGATGTGATCCATCACATCGCCCGCGGCGAAGACGCCGGGGATGGCGGTCTTGGGCGTGCCCGGCTCGACCACGATGTAGCCGCTCTCATCGAGTACCAGCTTGCCCTTGAACAGCGCGGTGGCCGGCGCATGCCCGATCGCGACGAAGGCGCCGTCGGTTTCGAAGTCTTCCACCCGCCCGCTCTCACGGTCGCGCAGCACGAGGTGCGTCAGCCCGGCGCCCGCCGGATCGCCCTCGAAACGCTCGACCGCCTTGTTCCACAGCACGCCGATCTTGGGGTGCTTGAACAGCCGGTCCTGCAGGATGCGCTCGGCACGGAGCTCATCGCGCCGGTGGATCAGCGTCACGTGGCTTGCGTGATTGGTGAGGTACAGCGCCTCCTCGACCGCGGTGTTCCCGCCGCCGATCACTGCGACGCGCTTGCCGCGGAAGAAGAACCCGTCGCAGGTCGCGCAGGCCGAAACCCCCTTGCCGCCGAGCTCCATCTCGCCCGGCACGCCCAGCCATTTGGCCTGCGCGCCGGTGGCGATCACCACGACGTCGCCGAAATATTCGTCGCCACTGTCGCCCACCGCGCGGAAGGGCGAGCCGTTCGCCAGATCGATATCGACGATGGTGTCCCACACCACTTGCGTGCCGACATGCTCGGCCTGCGCCTTCATCTCCTCCATCAGCCACGGGCCCTGGATCACGTCGCGGAAGCCGGGATAGTTCTCGACGTCGGTGGTGATGGTCAGCTGCCCGCCGGGCTGGAGACCCTGCACCATGATCGGCGCCATCATCGCCCGCGCGCCGTAGATGGCGGCGGAATAGCCGGCGGGGCCGGAGCCGATGATGAGCATCTTGGTGCGGTGGGTGGTCATGCGTGGTCTCTGGAGGGTGAAAGTGCCCGCTTCATATGGGCAGCGCACCCGCCGTTGTCACGCCACGAAGCGGCTCCGCAACCTCTCGCGCAGTGCGTCGTCCACACCTAACCGCTTTTCGAGCCAACCATCGAGCGACCCGTCCATCTCCATCACGGTCTGTCGAAAGCGAAGCAGATAGTCCTCGTGGACCTCCAACAGGGCGCGTGCCCCCGCCTCATCGAGCTTGCGCCCCAGCCTGGCCTCGATTCCCGGCACGGATTGAGCATGCAGCACCGCATAAGTGGGCGCGGCATTGGTGCGCAGGAACTCGGTCATCTGGTCGCGCTCCGACACGCCGAGGATGTGAAGCAGCAGCGTCGCGGCGATCCCGGTGCGGTCCTTGCCGGCGAAGCAGTGCACCAGGCTCGCGCCCTCGCGCTCGGCCAAGGCGCGCAGATAGCGGGCGAGCATGTGCTGCGCCGCCGGGTTGCGCGGCATTCGCCCATAGACGGCAAGCATCCGCTCGCGGGCGAACAAGGCGGTGGCGACATCGGGCCGGATGTCCATGTGCGGCGGGGACGAGGTGGTTTCGCCCTCGTAGAAGATGACTTCGCCGGCAAAGCCTTCGACCCGGCGGCAGGGGTTGCGCTCTCGTTCGCTGGCGCCCCGCAGATCGATGACGGTGCGTATGTCCAGCGCGGCAATGAGCGCCAGGTCCGCATCGGTCGCGCCGACGTGCTGTCCGCTGCGAAAGAGCATCCCCCGCCGCACCTGGCGCCCGTCCCCGGTCAACCAGCCGCCGTAGTCGCGGAAGTTGTGGATGCCTTCGGTGGGCAGGAACAGCGCCGATTCGCTTGTCGTCATTCCTCGATGCTGAGCAGATAAAGCTGCCGCACGCTATCCAGCGGCTGGATTTCCCCGCCGCGCTCGAGGTGCCAGAACGACCAGCCGTTGCAGCTCGGCGCGCCCTGGAGCTCCTTGCCGAGCCCGTGGATCGAGCCGATCTGCGACCCGCAGGCGAGCGAGCCGTCGGCCCGCACCTGCGCGCTCCATCGCCGCTTGCGGTCGAACAACTCCGTGCCCGGTGGGACCAGCCCCGCCTCGACCAGCGCGCCGAACGCGACCTTGGGCGCCGCCCGGCCCGCCTTCATCGTCGCCAGGGCGCTTTCGTCGAGCGGCAGCTCGCGCGCGATCCGCGCCAGCGCCGCCTGCCGGTAAGTCCCCTCGCGCTCGCAGCCGATCCACTCGCGCCCGAGCCGCTTGGCGACCGCGCCGGTGG
>Ga0307490_1000067_pt1 | contig 12887 bp, 10 predicted proteins | sample SI3UmetaG_FD_202118 | JGI IMG/M metagenome (GOLD analysis project Ga0307490, IMG submission 202118) | Sea-ice brine microbial communities from Beaufort Sea near Barrow, Alaska, United States - SI3U | ecosystem: Environmental > Aquatic > Marine > Coastal | place: USA: Alaska | collected 2017-05-06
GGCGCAGCCCCCCTCCGACCCGCCCGCTGGCGCGGCCGGCCCACCTCCCCCAGAGGGGGAGACTCTGAAGCTCGCCAACGCCTTCGTCTGCACCGCCAATATCGCCGCGGCGGACGGCGGCGCGGCGATCGTCGAGGGCAACCGCCGCGTCCTCGCCGCGCGCCTCTCCGATGCGCGCTTCTTCTGGGAGCAGGACCGCAAGACCTCGCTCGCCGAACACGCCACGAAGCTCGAACGGATCACCTTCCACGAGAAACTCGGCACCGTGGCGGACAAGGTCGAGCGGGTGGCGAAGCTGGTGCGGTGGCTGGTCGAGGAGGGCATCGTCGGCCCAGATGTGAGTCCCCGCGCAGGCGGGGACCTCCCGCCGGATGGCGCTCCCTCGCCTGAGGTCCCCGCCTTCGCGGGGACTCAGGAAGAGCTTGCGCAACTCGCTTACGACGCCGCCAAGCTGTGCAAGGCGGACCTCGTCACCGAGATGGTCGGCGAGTTCCCCGAGCTCCAGGGCGTGATGGGCGGCTACTACGCCCGCGCCGAGGGCCTCGACCCCCAAATCGCCGACGCCATCCGCGATCACTACAAACCCGTCGGCCAGGGCAACGAGGTGCCGACTGCGCCAGTGACAGTGGCGGTGAGCTTGGCGGACAAGCTGGATACGTTGGTTGGATTTTTCGGGGTTCGGCAGCCACCAACCGGTTCCAGCGACCCATTTGCACTCAGGCGGGCAGCTCTTGCTGTAATCCAGTTGCTCTCGACCAACGGAATCCGGCTGAGCTTACGCCCTTTCCATGCTCACGCCTTGCGCGACCACGTAACTCGCTGGGTCTTTGCGGAGATGAAGAAGCAGGCGGATGCGGATGTCGAAGCGCTTGGACGCGCTGGAACTTCGGCGCATCTAGTGACTGACCCAGCTTACCGGGCCAAGTTTTTGGCTCGTTCTGATGTCAAAGAGTTTGTCGACGGATTCGGGCAGTCGGATGCGCCCTTCCTTGCTTTCTTCGCCGACCGCCTCAAGGTCCAGCAGCGCGAGGCTGGCGTCCGGCACGATCTGATCGATGCGGTGTTCGCTTTAGGCGGGGAGGACGATCTGGTCCGCCTGCTGGCAAGGGTGAAGGCATTGCAGCACTATATCGAAACCGCCGAGGGCGCGGACCTGCTCGCCGCCTACAAGCGCGCGGCCAATATCTTGCGCAAGGAGAACTGGGAAACCAACTCCGTTCGTGTCGAGCGTAGTCGAGACACAGCGCGTGGCATCTCGACTTCGCTCGATGCGAACGGGGAGGGGGCGCCAACCGCACCCCTTAACACCCAGGGCATCGCGCGCACCGGAGAGGAGGACCCGTTGGCGATGGTCGACGATCCGGACATGGCCTCCGTCGTCGCTGCACAGCTCGCGCAGAACCGCGAGAAAACACTTTCCTACACGCCCGAAGATGCGGAGACTGCGCTGATCGCGGCGTTGGATTCGGCCGAGCCGACCGCCAGTGCGGCGATAGAGGCGGAGAATTTCGCCGCCGCCATGTCGGCGCTCGCTACCTTGCGCGCGCCCATCGACCGTTTCTTCGACGAGGTGACCGTGAACGACCCCGATCCCGCCAGGCGCGCCGCGCGGCTTGGCCTGCTCGCACGCTTCCGCGATGCGGTCCACCGCGTCGCGGATTTCTCGCGGATCGAAGGATGACGGCTGCTGGAGGGGCAATCTGTCACCTTGCGTCCATATTCGCACGGAATTTCAAGGCATTGTTCCGGGTGACAGTCGGTTGACAGGTGTCACCCTGTCAGTCCGCGGAGAACAGGGATTTCAAGGTTCATGAGCGGGACGGTCTTCACTTTTGGCGGCACCCTTCGACAGGCTCGGGGCGAGCGGGTGGAGATGGACCCGCGCCAGAAGGACAAGGCCGTGGTCGGGGGGAAGGGCGCCAATCTCGCCGAGATGGCCAGCATCGGCCTGCCGGTGCCGCCGGGCTTCACGATTCCGACCGAGGAATGCCTGCGCTATCTGGCGGAGGGCGGGGCATTCCCCGAGGGCCTCCAGGCCGAGGTCGCCCAGGCGCTGACCCACATCGAGACCAGTGTCGGCAAGCGCTTCGGCGATGCCGCCGACCCGCTGCTGGTCTCGGTCCGGTCGGGCGCGAAAATCTCGATGCCGGGGATGATGGACACGGTCCTCAACCTCGGCCTCAACGATGCGACCGTCGAGGGATTGGCGGCCACATCCGGGGACGCGCGCTTCGCCTGGGACAGCTACCGCCGCTTCCTGCAAATGTATGGCGACGTTGTGCTCGGCGTCGATCACGGGTTGTTCGAGGAAGCGCTCGAGATCGCCAAGGAGGACCTCGGGCTCGACGCCGATACCGAGCTCTCCGCCGAGGACTGGCGCACACTGGTCGGCGAATACAAGCGGATCGTCCGCGAGCAACTCGGCCGGGACTTCCCGCAAGACCCGCACGAGCAGCTGTGGGGCGCGATCCGCGCGGTGTTCGACAGCTGGGACAGCGAGCGCGCCAAGGTCTATCGCCGCCTCAACGACATCCCGCGCGATCTCGGCACCGCGGTCAATGTCCAGGCGATGGTATTCGGCAATATGGGCGAAACCAGCGCCACCGGCGTCGCCTTCACCCGCAACCCCTCGACCGGCGAGAAAGCCTATTTCGGCGAGTGGCTGGTCAACGCGCAGGGCGAGGATGTGGTCGCCGGCATCCGCACTCCGCAATATCTCACCCGTGCCGCGCGCGAGCAGGCGAACGCCGTGCCGCTGAGCATGGAAGAGGCGATGCCCGAGGCCTATGGCGAGCTCGCCCGCACCTTCGAACTGCTCGAGGCGCACTACCGCGACATGCAGGACATCGAGTTCACCGTAGAGCGGGGCAAGCTGTGGATGCTGCAGACCCGCAGCGGCAAGCGCACCGCCAAGGCCGCGCTCAAGCTGGCGGTGGACATGGTGGGCGAAGGGCTGATCGGCGAGGAGGAGGCGATCCGGCGCGTCGACCCGATGGCGCTCGACCAGCTTCTCCATCCGACGCTCGACCCGGAGGCCAAGCGCGACGTGCTGACCACCGGCCTGCCCGCATCGCCGGGCGCGGCGTCGGGCAAGATCGTGCTCGATGCGGATACCGCCGAACAATGGGCGGGGCGGGGCGAGACGGTGATCCTGGTGCGGGTCGAGACCAGCCCCGAGGACATTCACGGCATGCACGCCGCCAAGGGCATCCTCACCGCCCGCGGCGGGATGACCAGCCACGCCGCGGTGGTGGCGCGCGGGATGGGGCGGCCGTGCGTCTCGGGCGCCTCCGCCATCTCGATACGGCGTGAGGATCGCACGCTAACCATCGGCAGTCGCGAGCTTTCCGAAGGCGACGTCATCACCATCGATGGCTCGACGGGGCAGGTGATGGCGGGCGAGGTAGCGACCATCGAACCCGAGCTCGCCGGCGATTTCGGCGTGCTGATGGAATGGGCCGACCGGCACCGCCGCATGAAGGTGCGCACCAATGCCGAGACCGAGGCCGACTGCCGCATGGCGCGCCGGTTCGGGGCCGAGGGCATCGGGCTGTGCCGCACCGAGCACATGTTCTTCGACGCCGGGCGGATCAGCGCGGTGCGCCAGATGATCCTGGCCGATAGCGAGGCCGGACGGCGCGCCGCGCTGGCCAAGCTGCTGCCCGAGCAGCGCGCGGACTTTGCCACCATTTTCAGTGTGATGACCGGACTTCCCGTCACCATCCGCCTGCTCGATCCGCCACTCCACGAGTTCCTGCCGCAGGGAGAGGAGGAGTTCGCCGACCTGGCCGAGGCGACCGGGCGCGGGGTCGCGCATCTGAAGCGCCGCGCGGCGGAACTGCACGAGTTCAATCCCATGCTCGGCCACCGCGGCTGCCGGCTCGGGATCACCTTCCCCGAAATCTACGAAATGCAGGCCCGCGCGATCTTCGAGGCGGCCTGTGCCGTCGAAGGGGAGGCGCCGGTCCCCGAAATCATGATTCCGCTGGTGGCGACCAAGCGAGAACTCGAGCTTTTAAAGGCGCTTATCGACCGCACCGCGGAAGCCGTCTTCGCCGAGACCGGCAGGCGCGTGGACTATCTTGTCGGGACCATGATCGAGCTGCCGCGCGCCGCGCTTATGGCCGGCGAGATCGCGCGGGAAGCGGAGTTCTTCTCCTTCGGCACCAACGACTTGACCCAGACCACGTTGGGTGTGAGCCGCGACGATGCCGGGCGTTTCCTCGGCGAATATGTCGAGAAGGGCATTTTCGCCCGCGATCCGTTCGTCAGCCTCGATGTCGAGGGGGTTGGGCAACTGGTTGAAATGGCTGCGGAACGAGGGCGCGCCGCGCGGCCGGAAATCAAGCTCGGCATCTGCGGCGAGCATGGCGGCGATCCCGCCTCGATCGCCTTCTGCGAGCAGGTCGGGCTCGACTACGTCAGCGCCTCGCCCTATCGCGTTCCGATCGCCCGATTGGCGGCGGCGCAGGCTAGTCTTTCCAGGCAGTTAGCGTGACAATCTCGAAACGCTCCGAGGTCTTTCCGTCCTTCTCCGCCGGTGCCGCGAAGGCCGCTCGAGCGCTGGCAAGCGCCTGTTTTCCCAGCGCCGGCGCCCGGTCGGCCAGCGCGCTGCCGAGCCCCTGATCGCGCAGATCGTTCAGGAGGCGAGCTAGATCACGAACCCGCACATCGAGAACATGAACATCGACGACATGCCGCACGAAACCCGCGCGCCGCAGAAGCCCGCTGGCCGCCCGATTGTCGATCTGGGGATGAATTCGCGCCGCCGGCCGGTCGGCATCTGCCGCCAGCATGGCATGCCGGAGCGCGGGAACCGAGCCGGCCGCGACAAAGCTCGCCAGCAGCAGCCCGCCCGGCGCCAGGGCATGCCGAAGATGGATCAGCGCGCCGGGCAGGTCGTTGACGGTGTCGAGCTCGCCGAGGCTGACGACGAGGTCGTAGGGGCCGCCGGGAATCGGCCGGGCAAAGTCGATCGCCGGGCCGGCCGATTTGCCCAGCGCCGCGGCGACCGCCTCGCCGCCGAGTCCCGAGATCAGCCCGCTGCTACCCTCCCAGCGCAGGAAGCCGAGGCGTTCGATCACATCCTCGGCCATCGCATCGAGCAGCCAGCGCGCCGCGTCCGGCCGCTTCTGCCTAGCCAGCGCTCGCTCGTAGCGCAGGCGGCGGCGGCGCTGGTCGAAGATTTGCGGGACCGTGCTCACGTCCGCGCCGTGCCCTCCGCCGTCGCGAGGCGCAAGGCATGAGCAACGCGCTCGCGGCGGCGCTCGAACCCGTGCTCGATTTCGTCTTCCCGCCGCGCTGCCCTTCCTGCGGCGCCGGAGTCGGGCGCCACGGCGGGCTGTGCGCCGAGTGCTGGGCGGGGCTGGCGATCCCGGCCGAGCCGTGGTGCGCCGCCTGCCAGCGCCCCTTCGGCGGCCACGGCCCCGCGGAAGCGGGCGCGATCTGCGCGCCCTGCCTCGCGCATTCGCCACGCCACGCCGGTATCTTCGCCGCCACGCTCTACACCCCCGTCTCGCGCAAGCTGGTGCTGGCGTTCAAGCACGGCCGGCGGATCGCGATGGCGCCGATGCTCGCGCGGCTGATCGCGGCACGGCTGCCCGCTGATGGAGCGGAGCGCCTGATCGCGCCGGTGCCGCTGCACCGCTGGCGCCTGTGGTCGCGCGGCTACAACCAGGCGGCGCTGCTCGCGCACCAGCTGGAGAAGCTGGGTAAGGGCGCGATGCTGGTGGACGCGCTCGAACGGCGCAAGCGCACACCCTCGCTCGGTGGTCTGGGCGCAAAGGCGCGGCGCCGCGCGCTGGCCGGGGCGATCGGTGTCCGCGAGGGCGCGCGAGCTCAGCTCAAAGGCCGCGACATTCTGCTCGTCGACGATGTGCTGACCAGCGGCGCGACCACCGACGCCTGCGTCCGCGCGCTCCGCAAGGCAGGCGCGCGCAGCGTGCGGATCGCCTGCTTCGCCCGCGTTCTCGACGAGGCCCTGGACCACACAAACGAAACGCCCGGAGCCATTGCGGCCCCGGGCGCCACGTGACGAAATGCACGGACCCCACCCCCAAGCAGGTGGATGCAGGTCGGGCAACTCCCCCCGGAGCCGCCCAGCCAGGGCCCATTCCCTCATCTCCGCGCGCGCCAGGCCCCGAGTGAATGCCTGGGCGAGGCGGCGACCGCGGATGTTCCCCTGAACCCGGCGCTCTTGCGTCGCACTCGATCCACGGCGCGGGCCGAAGCGGCCTGCCCCTGCTGTGTCCCCCACTTCCCCGAAAACGCAAAGCGCCCATTGGCCCGAGCCAGGATTTTGCGCGAGGGCAGTGGTTATCCTGCAACAAATCCGCCACGCTGGAGCGGTGATGCCAGAGCCTTTCACTCCCCAATTCGACGCCCAGGGCCTCCTGACCGCCGTCGTGGTCGATGCCGTGGATGGCGGCGTGCTGATGGTCGCCTTCATGGACGCCGAGGCGCTCGCCGCGACTCGCGCGACCGGCTTCGCGCATTTCCATTCGCGCTCGCGCGGTCGGCTGTGGAAGAAGGGCGAGACATCCGGCCATGTGCTCGCGGTCGAGGAGATCCTCGTGGACTGCGACCAGGACGCGCTGGTGCTGCGCTGCCGGCCGGCGGGCCCCGCGTGTCACACCGGCGCCGGCAGCTGCTTCTTCCGCCGGCTCGAGGGGGAGGGGCTGGAAGCGGTGGAATAGATCGCCGGTGTTACGCTGGAAGCAGTTTCGCGCAGAGGGCGCAGAGGAAGCGGAGGCCGCGAAGAGGTCGTGGGCCCGGCGAAGCCAAACTTTCACCCGCAAGTGGACTGCGCCTACGGCGCGAGCCGACCCCTTTGCGATCGCTGCTTCCTCTGCGTTCCCTGCGCGAAACAAGGCCTGGCACGGCCCGTCGCAGAGAGCGGCCGCATCTTGACGCTTACGTAAACGTAGAATAGCGCCTTGCGTCATGGTCCAGCTCCAACCAGCCCCCCATTCGGCGTCCGATTCGCTGAGCTCCGGCGCACTGCTCGACCGGCCCGACAAGCACGACCGCGAAAGTTTTTCGATCTCGGACTTGACCGAGGAGTTTGGCTGCACCGCCCGGGCGCTGCGCTTCTACGAGGACGAGGGTCTGATCGCGCCGCAACGTATCGGTCTCGCGCGGCTCTATTCGAAGCGCGACCGCGCGCGGCTCGCCTGGATCATGCGGGCCAAGAACGTCGGCTTTTCGCTGACCGAGATCCGCGAGATGATCGACCTCTACGATCTCGGCGACGGTCGGGTCGAGCAGCGCCGCGTCACCATCGCGCGCTGCCGGGCGCATGTCGCCAAGCTCAGGCAGCAGCGCGCCGACATCGACAGCTCGATCAAGGAGCTGTCGGACTTCATCGCCCACATCGAAACCCTCGCAACCTCATCCTGACGGGAACGCCATGCCGACCTACACCGCCCCCGCCCGCGACGCCCGCTTCGTCGTCAACGAGGTGCTCGACCTCGCCAGCTACGGCAATCTGCCCGGCTTCGAAAGCGCAACGCCCGACATCATCGACACCGTGATCGGCGAGGGCGGGCGGTTCTGCCAGGAGGTGCTGGCCCCGCTCAACCGTTCGGGCGACGAGGAGGGCTGCACTCGCCACGCCGATGGGTCGGTGAGCACGCCGGCGGGGTTCAAGGATGCCTATCGGCAGTTCAAGGAGGCGGGCTGGGGCACGCTGGCGCAGCCCGAGGCATTCGGCGGGCAGGGTATGCCGCATGTTCTCGCCTTCGCGCTCGAGGAGTTCATCTCCAGCGCCAACCACGCCTTCGGCATGTATCCCGGCCTCGCCGGCGGGGCGGTCGCGGCGCTGATCGCCAAGGGTTCGCCCGAGCAGCAGCAGATGTATCTGCCGAAGATGATCGCGGGCGAATGGCTCGGCACCATGAACCTGACCGAGCCGCAGTGCGGAACCGATCTCGGCCTCATCCGCACCAGGGCCGAGCCCCAGGCGGACGGCAGCTTCGCCATCACCGGCACCAAGATCTTCATCTCGGCCGGCGAGCACGATCTGACCGAGAACATCATCCACCTGGTCCTGGCCAAGCTGCCCGGCGCGCCCGACAGCTCGAAGGGCATTTCGCTGTTCGTGGTCCCCAAAGTGCTGGTGAACGAGGATGGCTCGCTGGGCGAGCGCAACAGTGTGCTGTGCGGCTCGATCGAGGAGAAGATGGGCATCCACGGCAATTCGACCTGCCTGCTCAACTACGACGGAGCCAAGGGCTGGCTGGTCGGCGAGGAGAACAAGGGCCTCGCCGCCATGTTCATCATGATGAACGCGGCGCGGCTCGGCGTGGGGGTGCAGGGGCTCAGCCAGGCCGAGGTCGCCTATCAGAACGCGGTCGCTTATGCCAAGGACCGCCGCCAGGGCCGCGCGCTGACCGGGCCGGCCGAGACCGAGGCGAAGGCCGATCCGATCCTGGTCCACCCGGACGTGCGCCGGATGCTGATGGAGGCCAAGGCCTTCACCGAGGGCATGCGCGCGCTGTGCCTGTGGGGGGCGCTCCAAGTCGATCTCAGCCACAAGGCGCCGACCGAGCAGGAGCGCGCCGAGGCCGATGCGCTGATCGGGCTGATGACGCCGGTCATCAAGGGCTATGGCACCGATCGCGGCTTCCAGGTGGCGGTCGACATGCAGCAGGTCTTCGGCGGGCACGGCTACATCCGCGAATGGGGGATGGAGCAGTTCGTCCGCGACGCGCGGATTGCGCAGATCTACGAAGGCACCAACGGTATCCAGGCGATGGACCTGTGCGGCCGCAAGCTGGCGCAGGGCGGCGGCGCGGCGATCCAGGCCTTCTTCACGCTGGTGGGCGAGGAATGCGCGGCGGCGAAGGCGGACGAGGCTCTGGCTCCGCTGGCCGAAAAACTCGAGAAGGCGCTGGGCGAGCAACAGGCGGCGACGATGTGGTTCATGCAGAACGCGATGCAGAACCCGAACCACCTCGGCGCCGGGGCGCATCATTACATGACGCTGATGGGGCTGGTGACGCTCGGTTGGATGTGGCTCAAAATGGCGCGCGTGGCGCGGGCGAAGTTGGCGGCCGGCGGCGAGGAAAAGGCGTTCTACGAGGCCAAGCTGGTCACCGCCCGCTTCTACGCCGAACGCTTTCTCCCCGACGTCGGCGCGCTGCGTCGCAAGCTCGAAGCCGGCAGCGATGCCATGATGGCGCTGGACGCGGAGGCTTTCGCGACGGCAGCTTGAGCTTTTTCGCTCGCAAAGGCGCGAAGGCGCGAAGAAGAAGTGGGAAGACGCTCGCAGAGGCGCAGAGGCGCGGAGGAATCTTTGGAGCGGCTGCGCCGCAGACCCAAACTTCATGACAGGTGTGAATGAGTCGACCCCAACTCTATCGCACCACCACTCTGCGCCTCTGCGAGCGCCTAACTTCTTCGCGCCTTCGCGCCTTCGCGAGCGGCCAAGGCTTGGATGCGCCGCGCGGTTGGGATAAGTGCAGGGCCATGAGCAACGGACCGACCAACCCGACAGCTGCCCAACCGGGTGGCCTCCTCGACCGCCTTCTCTTCGCGCATCCTCGAACGGTGGGTGAAAGCTACGCCGAGCATGCGGGCATCGCCTCGCGCTTCGGCGCCACTATGGTGGCGGGTGGGGTCAAATGCCTGATCCACGCCGTGGTGCCTTCCGTGTTCGAGCGTTCGGCCAGCGACTGCGTGGCCAGGCTCAATGGCGAGCTGACCCGGCGCCGAGCGGCCGCTACCGATGTCGACCCGGATTACGTGATCTAGCCTACTCCTCGGGCAGAAAGTCCGGCACCGACAGGTAGCGCTCGCCGGTGTCGTAGTTGAAGCCGAGCACGCGCGCGCCGCTATCCAAATCGGGGAGCTCCTTCGCGATCGCCGCCAGCGTCGCCCCGCTCGAGATGCCGACCAGCAGCCCTTCTTCGCGGGCGCAGCGGCGCGCCATCTCCTTGGCCTCATCGGCCTCGACCTGGATCGCGCCGTCGATCGCCTGGGTGTGGAGGTTTTCAGGGATGAAGCCCGCGCCGATGCCCTGGATCGGATGCGGACCGGGCTGGCCGCCGGAGATGACCGGCGACAGCGTGGGCTCGACCGCAAAAGCCTTGAGGCCCGGCCATTCCTGCTTGAGCACCTCGGCGCAGCCGGTCAGATGCCCGCCGGTGCCGACCCCGGTGACCAGCAGGTCGATCGGCGAATCCGCGAAATCGGCGAGGATCTCGCGCGCGGTGGTGCGCTGGTGGACATCGACATTGGCCGGGTTGTCGAACTGCCCGGGAATCCACCCGCCCTCGGTCTTGCCGGCCAATTCCTGCGCGCGCTCGATCGCGCCCTTCATGCCCTTCTCGCGCGGGGTGAGGTCGAAGCTGGCGCCATAGGCCAGCATCAGGCGGCGTCGTTCGAGGCTCATCGATTCGGGCATCACGAGCACGAGTTTGTAGCCCTTGACGGCCGCGACCATGGCGAGGCCGATGCCGGTGTTGCCGCTGGTCGGCTCGATGATGGTGCCGCCGGGCCCGAGCTTGCCCGATTTCTCCGCATCCTCGACCATCGAGAGCGCGATGCGGTCCTTGATCGAGCCGCCGGGATTGGCGCGTTCGGACTTCACCCAGACCTCGTGGTCGGGGAACATTCTCTTGAGCCGGATATGCGGGGTGCCGCCGATGGTGGCGAGGACGTTGTCAGCTTTCACGCGAGAGCTCCTTTGCGGCGTCGAGACGGGCCTCCGCCTCGACTTGAGGGGGCAGGAATTCGGGGGCGAAGGTCTTCGCGCGCCGCAGCTCGGGGAAGATCGCCGCCCAGATCACGGTCACCACTATGGCCCCGACGCCGCCGAATACAACCGCCCCGGCCGCGCCGAGGAAGGCGGCGGCGAGGCCCGACTGCATCTCGCCGAGCTCGTTCGAGGCCGAGATCGCCAGGCCCGAGATCGCCGAAACCCGCCCGCGCATCCGGTCGGGGGTGTTGAGCTGGACGAGGCTCGAACGGATGAACACCGAGACCATGTCGCTCGCCCCCAGCAGCACCAGCATCGCCACCGAGAAGGCGAAATTTGTCGAGAGGCCGAAGGCGATGGTGGTCAGGCCGAAGCCGACCACGGCGAGCAGCATCTTCTTGCCGACATCGTTCTCGAGCGGGCGCCACGCCATCCACGCCGCCACCGCCGCGGCGCCCAGCGCGGGCGCGCCGCGCATGATGCCCAGCCCCTCCGGCCCGACCATCAGGATGTCGCGCGCGAATACCGGCAGCATGGCGGTCGCGCCGCCCAGCAGCACCGCGAACAGGTCGAGCGTGATGCAGCCGAGCAGGAAGCGCTGACGCCAGGTGAACTGCGCGCCCTCCACCATCTGGCGAATCGGGTGCTTGGGCTCGGCGTCCTGCTCGGCGCGGACCGGGCGGATCGAGAGCACCAGCAGCGCCGAGCAAACCAGCAATCCCGCCGAGACCGCGTGGGGTAGCCACTGCGCGTCGGCGAACAGAAACCCGCCGACCGCGGGGCCCAGCACGCTCGCTCCCTGCCAGGCGATGCTCGACAGCGCGATGGCCCGCGGCAGCAGGCGCTGCGGCACGATGTTGGGCGCGATCGCACTCATCGAGGGACCGAGGAAAACTCGCGCCGCGCCGTGCAGGGCGGCGAGCGCGAACAGCATCGGCAGGGTGAGCGTGTCGGCCCAGGTGGCATAGGCCAGCACCCCCGCGATGGTGCAATCGCTGATATTCGCGCAGGCGGCCACCACGCGGCGGTCGAAGCGGTCGGCGGTCCAGCCCGCGACCGGAGTCAGCAGCAGCAGCGGAATGAACTGCGCGAGGCCCAGAAGCCCGAGCAGAAACGCGCCTTCGGAGCGGCTGTAGCCATAATCGCTGCGCGCGATGTCGTAAGCCTGGTAGCCGATCAGCACCACCATCGACAGCGTCGCGCCCACCGCGATGAACCGCGCCAGCCAGAAGCGGCGGAAATCGGGGATCGCGATCGGGCTGGTCGGCCCGGCCGGCGGAGATGCGGTGCTCACACCGGCGCAATGGCAAACGCGACCGCGCTTGGGAAGCGCAGCCGCGTTTCAATTGCTGCAGAAGAACTTCGGATCGCGAAGCGGGCCGCAAGGCCGACCGGCCGCCCGGAGCGCTTGCGCGGAGGAAGCCAAGCGGCCCGGATGGGCCGCGCCCGGCGTTTGAGGGTCTGGAAATTATCTGGAGCGGCGCAGGCGAGGATTGGGCTGGAGCGTGTCGATCATCGCGAGGAAATCGTCGATGCGGATGATGCGTTCGAACTGGAAGCCCGCGCGGTTGTCGCGGCACCAGATCACATAGGCCTCGATCCGGCCGATCACCGGCAGGCGGATGATCACGCGGTCGCCGCGCGCCAGCTCCTTGGCGTCATCGACCATGAAGCCATGCGCCGACAGGTTGGCGATGTGGAGGCGCATGTCGCCCGCGCGGAAGTGCTCGGCGATCACCGGATGATCGACGGGGTGCCGTGCGAGCCGGCGCTGGTCGGTGACGCTGAGCTGGGCTCCTGCGCTCATGGGTTATGCTTCCCTCTTATTTTGCGTTGAGGGTTAGGTGCACCAAAAAGGCTGACATTCGGTTAAGCACGCTGCGTGGCGTGTCTCGACTTCGCTCGACACGAACGGAGAAAGCTTGGAAGAAAACTAGGGTCAGGACCTAATACTGGCACGGGCGTGGCGTCAAAATGACGAAGATATCGGGCGAAAGCGAGCGCCGCAGAGGCTGGATGCCTCTGCCAGCGAGTTTTCGTTCGAGATCGAAGTCATTTTGGCGTCCTGCGGATTGGCCTGAGCGGCCCCTGTGCAGCGTCAGGAAAACTTGAAAATGCACCGCATTTCCTGCGCTTCCCTTCCTCGCCCAAGGGCCGCTCAGCCCAACCACGCTCCGCGCCAGTATTG
>Ga0307490_1000070_pt1 | contig 12095 bp, 10 predicted proteins | sample SI3UmetaG_FD_202118 | JGI IMG/M metagenome (GOLD analysis project Ga0307490, IMG submission 202118) | Sea-ice brine microbial communities from Beaufort Sea near Barrow, Alaska, United States - SI3U | ecosystem: Environmental > Aquatic > Marine > Coastal | place: USA: Alaska | collected 2017-05-06
ATGCTGCGCAATGTGCCCGGCTTCCAGATCCGCGCCGACCAGTCGGGCGCGCGCGGGCTGGGCCAGGCGACCGACAATGTGCTCGTCAACGGCCAGCGCCTCGCGGCCAAATCGGACGATCTGTTCTCGCAGCTCGCCCGCATTCCCGCCGACAGCGTGGTGCGGATCGACATCGTCGACGGCGCCACCCTGTCTATCCCCGGCCTGTCCGGGCAGGCGGCGGACGTGATCACCAGGCCCGACGCCTTCTCCGGCCAGTACAGCTGGCGCGGCGAGGCGCGCCCCAATTTCGCGCATCCCGGCTACACCAATGGCGAGGTCTCGGTGAAGGGCACGGCGGGCAAGGTCGAATATAGCGCCGCGCTGGCGAACAATGCGGGCCGCGGCGCCTTCGGCGGCCCCTACCGCATTCTCAACGCCGACGGCACGCTACGCGAGGCGCGCGACGGGCGGCTGTGGTCGGACTACGAGGCGCCCAAGGTCAGCGCGGGGCTGAAGCACACCGCCGCCAATGGCGCGATCGCCAATCTCAACGCCTCGTACCGGCGCCAATACGAGGACTCTCGCAACGACGAGATTCGCGAACCGGTCGGCGGCGTGTCGCGCCGCCGCGATTTGGGCAGCGAGTTCCGCAGCTACAATTACGAGATCGGCGGCGACTACCAGTTTCCGCTGGTCGGCGGGAAACTGAAGCTCATCGGGCTCAACCGCTTCGATCGGAGCCGCTTCATGGAAACGGCGGTCACCACCCGTGCGGACGGCGGTGCGCCGACCGGCGGGCGCTATGCCCAGATCGTCGATTCGGGCGAGGTCATCGGCCGCGCCGAATACTCTTGGAAGGAGGGCAAGGCCGACTGGCAGATCGCGACCGAGGCGGCGTTCAACCGGCTCGACAAGGATGCCAGTCTGTTCGATCTCGATCCCTCGGGCAGCTTCGTGGAAATGCCCTTCCCGCAGGGCAACGGCGGCGTGCGCGAGGCCCGCTACGACGCCAGCATCAGCTATGGCAGCCCGCTGTCGGCGAAGCTTTCGCTCCAGGCGACGCTGGCGGCCGAGCATTCGACCATTGGCCAGACCGGGCCGCTGGGCATCGGCCGCAGCTTCTTCCGGCCCAAGGGCAGCCTCAGCCTGGCCTGGGCGCCCGAGAAGGGCCTCGACATCTCGCTCAAGGTTGCGCGCGCGGTGGGGCAGCTCAACTTCGGCGATTTCCTCGGGCGCGTGTTCCTCGACACCGGAAACCAGAACTCCAGCAATTTCAGACTGGTGCCCGATCAGGCCTGGAACGTCGATTTGGCGTTCAAGAAGGACCTCGCCAAGTGGGGCAGCACGAATCTGCGGCTGTTCTATCGCCGGGTGACCGATTTCGTCGGTCTGGTACCGCTGCCCGACGGCGGCGAGGGGCGGGGCAACATTCCCTCGGTGAAGCGCTACGGGTTCGAGTGGACCAGCACCTTCAAGCTCGAACCCCTCGGCTTCGACGGCGCCAAGATCGACAGCAATGTGATCCTGCAGACGTCCTCGTTGATCGACCCGCTGACAGGCGAGAAGCGCCAGCTGGACGGGTTGGGCTATCGCTCGATCGACGTCAATCTGCGGCACGACATTCCGCGTAGCGACTGGGCGTGGGGCGCGGGGTTCCAACATCTCGCGGTCACGGCCTATCACCGGCTCAACGAGGTCGGCCGCGACGTCGAAGGACCGATCTTCGATTTCTACTTCATCGAACACAAGGACGTGTTCGGCATGACCCTGCGGCTGGATGTCGTCAACCTCGCCAATGCGCGGCGCACCCTTTACCGGACGGTCTACACCGGCCGGCGCGACTCTTCGCCTGTCGATTTCATCGAGGACCAGTCGCGGCTGATCGGGCCGATCTTTCGGTTCGGGGTCAAGGGCAACTTCTGAAGCCTTGAACTGAACAGCCAGCCCGCGCATGATATGCGGCGTGAGGGTTCGCGCTTTTCGAACTGCCGTCGTCACCGCCTGCGGGCTGGCCGCCGCTCCCGTGGCGGCGCAGGGCACCCCCGGCGAGCATGTGCACGCCTATCTCGCGCGTATCGCGGCGCTCGACGACGCCGGGCCGCGGCTCGACGCGGTGATCGTGACCGCCGACGCCGATGCCGCCGCGGCCGCCGCCGATGCTGCGGTCAGGCTGCCGCTGGTCGGGCGGACGGTGCTGGTCAAGGACAATATCGAAACGCGCGAATGGCCGACCACCGCGGGCAGCCTGGCGCTGGCGAACAACCGCACGGGCCGCGACGCGCCCATGATCGCGCGGCTGCGCGCCGCGGGCGGCGTGGTGCTGGGCAAGACCAACCTCAGCGAATGGGCCAACATCCGCGACGATGATTCGACCAGCGGGTGGAGCGCCATCGGCGGGCTGAGCAGGAACCCCCACGCCCTCGACCGCAATCCCTGCGGTTCGTCCTCGGGCAGCGGCGCGGCGGTGGCGGCGGGGTTGGCCTGGGCGGCGATCGGGACCGAAACCAACGGCTCGATCACCTGCCCCGCCAGCGTCAACGGCGTGGTCGGGTTCAAGCCCACCGTGGGCATGGTCAGCCGGACGCATGTGGTGCCGATCAGCGCCACGCAGGACACCGCCGGGCCGATGGCGCGCAGCGTGGCCGATGCCGCGATGCTGCTGAACGCCATCGCCGGCAGCGATCCCGCCGATACGGCGACCGCGGAGGCCGATGCACGGCGGAGCGACTTCGCGGGTGGGCTCGCGGCGGCCTCGCTCCAGGGCGTGCGGATCGGGGTCCTGCGCAAGCAGGCCGGCAGCGATCCGAAGCTGACGGCGGTGTTCGAAACCGCGCTCGCCGATTTGCGGCGCGCGGGCGCGGTCCTGGTCGATGTAGACTACGCCTGGCCCGAGGGGTTCTGGGAGCGCTCGCTGCCGGTGCTGCTGTTCGAGTTGCGCCGCGACATGGCGCGCTATCTCGCCACACTGCCGGCCGCGGACATGCCACGCGACCTCGCGGCGGTGGTGGCCTTCAACCGCGCCAATGCGGGGCGCGAGATGCGCTGGTTCGGGCAGGATCTGTTCGAACAGGCGCTCGAGGCGACCGACGAAGCCGCTTACGTCAAGGCGCGCGACACCAATCTCGCCGCCACGCGCGAAGGCGGGATCGACAAGCTGCTTGCCGGCAACAGGGTGAGCTTCCTGGTCGCGCCGACCACCGGTCCGGCCTGGCCGACCGATTTGATCTATGGCGACAACTATCCCGGTAGCGTGGGCGCCGGCTCGCTCGCCGCGATCGCCGGCTATCCGCATCTGACGGTGCCGATGGGCGCGGTCGAGGGGCTGCCGGTGGGGCTCAGCTTCATGGGCGCCAAATGGTCCGACGCCGAGGTGCTCAAAGCCGGCGCCGCCTACGAGCGCGCGCGGACGGCGGTGCTCAAGGAGCCGACGTTCCGGCCGTGGCGGCCCGGAGGACAGTAGCGCGAGCGCCCTTCGACAGGCTCAGGGCGAGCGGGCGTTGAGAGTCATCACAACATCCGCTCGTGGTGAGCCTGTCGAACCACGACTGGCGCGACGTCAGCCTTTCTCGGCAGGCGCCTTCTTGGCCGCGGGCTTCTTTGCGGGCGCAGCGGGCTTGTCCGCCTTGGCCGGCGCGGGTTTTCCTGCCTTTGCCGGAGCCTTCTTATCCGCAGCCTTCGCGGCCGGTTTGTCCGCCTTGTCGGCGGCGGCCTTCTTCGCCGGAGCTTTCTTCGCGGCTGCCTTCTTCGCGGGCTTCGCCTCGGTGTCCTCGTCCGCCTCGATCGCGGCCTCGAGCTCCTCGCGGGTCACCTCGCGCTCGGAAATCTCGGCCTTGTCGAAGAGGAAATCGACCACCTTGTCCTCGTAGAGGGGTGCGCGCAGCTGGGCGGCGGCCATCGGCTCGTTCTGGACGAACTGGATGAAACGCTCGCGGTCCTCGGCGCGGTACTGCTGCGCCGCCTGCTGGACCAGCATGTTCATTTCCTGGTTCGTGACCTGGATGTTGTTGGCCTGGCCGATCTCCGACAGCAGCAGGCCGAGCCGGACCCGGCGCACCGCGATGCGGCGGTAATCGTCCTTCTCGGCCTCGATCTCCTTGCGCGAGGCGGCGGGATCGTCCGACCGATCGGCTTCCTGCTCGAGCTGCGCCCAGATCTGCTCGAACTCGGCCTCCACCATCTGCTCGGGGACCTCGAAGTCATGGTCGGCGGCCAGCCGGTCCAGCAGCGCGCGCTTCATCTGGGTGCGGGTGAGGCCTCCCAACTCCTGCTCGAGCTGGCCGCGCACCAGCGCGCGCAGCTTGTCGAGCCCGTCGAAGCCGAGGTTCCTGGCGAAATCCTCGTCCACCTTGCTTTCGGTTTCGGTCTTCACCGCCTGCACGGTGACGTCGAACTCGGCGAGCTTCCCGGCGAGCTCCTTGGCCTGGTAGTCCTTGGGGAAGGTGACGGCGACGGTCCTGGTATCGCCGGCCTTAACGCCCGTGAGCTGGTCCTCGAAGCCGGGGATGAACATGCCGGAGCCCAGAACGAGCGCGGCGCCCTCGGCCTTGCCGCCCTCGAACTCGACCCCGCCGGTGCGGCCCACGAAGTCGATGATCAGCTGGTCGCCGTTTTCGGCCTTCCTGCCCTTCTTGGCGTCGGTGTAGCTCTTGTTCTGGCCGGCAATGCGGGTGAGCGCCTCGTCAACCTCGGCGTCGCTGACGGGCACGGTCAGGCGCTCGATCGCGATCCCCTCGGTGCTCGGCGCCTCGACCTCGGGCAGCACCTCGAGATCGACCGTCAGCTTGGCGTCCTTGCCTTCGGCATAATCGTCCTCGAGCGCGATTCTGGGCTGCATCGCCGGGCGCAGCGCCTTGTCCTTCATCAGCGAATCGACCGACTCGCGGATCGATTCCTGCACCGCTTGCGCGTGGAGCTGCTCGCCATGCATCTTGCGGAGCAGGTTCGCGGGCACCTTGCCGGGGCGGAAGCCGGGCATCCGCACGGTGGGCGCGATCTTCTTGAGCTCGGCGGCGATGCGCGCGTCGATGTCCCTGGCCGGGATGGTCAGCTTGTAACCGCGCTTCAGGCCCTGGTTGGTGGTCTCTTTGATCTGCATGGAAGGATGAACTCTCGAATCGATGAAATGGCTGGGGCCGGGCGGAGTGGTGCGGGCGAAGGGACTCGAACCCCCACATCTTGCGATGCCAGAACCTAAATCTGGTGCGTCTACCAATTCCGCCACGCCCGCCTGCCGAAACGACAGCCGCGCCGCGGCCAGGCCATGAGGACCGGCCGCAGCGCGATGGCCGGGGGCCTCTACGCGCGCCCATGCAAAAGGGCAAGCGGGCGGAACGCCGGAGAGCGGCAAGGGTTGATGGAACGAAAGGATTGCCCGATGGCCAGCCAGCCCCCGCCCGACAACGACTATCCCGACAGCGCCCCCGACGAGGTGCAGCCCGGCTCTCCCGCCGAGGCGCCGCAGCAGGAGCCGCCGGGCTTCGATCCGCCCTCGCCCGACTACGACCAGCCCGACACGGGCCCGATCGAGACTCCTCCGCCTCCGGATTAAGGGGCGCCCGATTGACCGGAAGGGGGCGGGGCGATTAGGGCGCGCGGAATGACCGATACCCCCGCCACCGACGTTCCCGCCGATCATCTCTCGGTGAACCCGCGCAGCCCGCATTTCGACGAAGCGCAGCTGCGCCGCGGCGTCGGCATCCGCTTCAAGGGGCGCGAGCGCACCGACATCGAGGAATACTCGATCGCCGAGGGCTGGGTGCGGGTTCAGGCGGGCAAGACCATGGACCGCAAGGGACAGCCGCTCACGCTCAAGCTGACCGGCCCGGTCGAGGCCTGGTTCCAGGATCTGGGCGAGGATGCCCCGGTCGCGAAGAAGGATTAGGGCAATCGAGCTGCAAGGTGCTTCGAGACGGGTTCAGCCGTTCGGCTTCACCCTCCTCGGCACGAACGGTATCTTTCAGCATCCGTTCGCCCTGAGGAGGTGTCGAAGCCGCAGGCTGAGAAACCGTCTCGAAGGGCTTGGTGCTTTGCCATGAAACCCACCGTCATCATCATCGGCCGGCCCAACGTCGGCAAATCGACGCTGTTCAACCGGCTGATCGGCAAGAAGCTGGCGCTGGTCGACGATCAGCCCGGCGTCACGCGCGATCGGCGGATGGGCGAGGCGGTCGTCGCCGGCCTCGAGTTCACCGCCGTCGATACCGCTGGCTGGGAGGACGAGGACGCCGAGAGCCTCCCGGGGCGGATGCGCGCCCAGACCCAGGTCAGCCTCGAGGGCGCCGACGCGGCGCTGTTGGTGTTCGATGCGCGCGCGGGCCTGACCCCGCTCGATGCCGAGATCGCGCGCTGGCTGCGCGGGCAGGACGTGCCGGTGGTGCTGGTCGCCAACAAGGCCGAGGGCCGCGCCGGGGACGCGGGCATCTACGAGAGCTTCGCGCTCGGCTTCGGCGAGCCGGTCGCGCTCAGCGCCGAACACGGCGAGGGCGTCGCCGATTTGTTCGACGCGCTGTGGCCGATCATCGGCGCCAAGGCCGAGGCGGCCGAGGAGGCGGCGGACGACGAAGAAGACGAAGCCGGCCCACTCAAGCTCGCGATCGTCGGACGCCCCAACGCGGGGAAATCGACCCTGATCAATCGCCTGCTCGGCGAGGATCGGCTGCTCACCGGCCCCGAAGCGGGCATCACGCGCGATTCGATCGCCGTTGACTGGAAATGGCGCGATCCCAAGACCGGCGAGGCGCGCGAGGTTCGCCTCATCGACACCGCCGGCATGCGCAAGAAGGCCAATGTGGTCGAGAAGCTGGAGCGCATGAGCGTCGCCGATGCCCGCCGCGCGGTCGATTTCGCCGAGGTGGTGGTGCTGCTGCTCGACGCCACGAGAGGCCTCGAGCACCAGGACCTCAAGATCGCCAGCCTGGTGCTCGAGGAAGGCCGCGCGCTGATGATCGCGATCAACAAATGGGATGTCGCCGAGAACGCCAGCAGCCTGTTCAACGGCATCAAGGGCGCGCTCGAGGACGGGCTGAGCCAGGTCCGCGGCCTGCCCGTGCTGGCGGTCAGCGCCAGGACCGGCAAGGGCCTCGACACCATGATCGGCGCCGCCTTCGAACTGCGCGAGGCGTGGTCGAAGCGGGTTTCGACCTCCGCGCTCAACCGCTGGTTCGACGATGCGCTCGAGGCCAATCCGCCGCCCGCGCCCGGCGGCAAGCGGATCAAGCCGCGCTACATCACCCAGGCCGGCACCCGCCCGCCGCGCTTCGTGATTTTCGGCAGCCGGCTCGACGCGCTGCCCAAGAGCTACGAGCGCTATCTGGTGAACTCGATCCGCAAGTCGCTTGGGTTCGAGGCGGTGCCGGTGCGGGTCACGCTAAAGAGTTCGAAGAACCCCTATGCGCCCGGTGCCAGCAAGCCGTGATCGAGCTTCTCGCCAGCGCCGCCCTTGACAGCCCCGCCGGGGACATTTTCGCTCGCACCGCGGACACGCCGCGCGTTTTGCAGATGCTCCAGTTCAGCCTCGCGCCGGCCTTCATGCTGGTCGGGATCGGCTCGATCCTCAATGTCATGGTCAACCGGCTGACATGGGTCGCGAACCGCATAGAGCGGCTCGAGGACCGGTGGGACAATGCGGCCGAAGAGCCCTGCAGTGACGAGATTTCGTGGCTGACGCGCCGCCGCCAGATCGCGCAGCGCGCGGTGATGCTGTCCACTGGCGCGGCCATGCTGATCAGCATCCTGATCGCGCTGCTGTTCGTCTCGGCCTGGATCGAGACGCGCATTGGCACGCTGATTGCCGCCTTCTGGGTGGCGACAATGCTGCTGCTGATCCTTGGTCTTGCCTTCTTCTTCGCCGAAACACGCATCGCAGCGCGCGGGCCCGCCAGCCGGCAGAGTCGCCCCGCTCAACGCCGCGGCGACACCACCCTCCAATAGGTCAGGCAGCGCCATAGCCATTCGAGCGGGCCGTAGCGGTAGCGCGCCAGCCACCATGCCGGCCAGGCGAGCATGGCCAGCCAGAACCCCAGCATCACGCCGTAGAGCTCGAGCCGCCCGAGCCGTCCGAACAGTCCGAGGCCCCAGCCCGAGAACACCGCCAGCGCCAGCGCCGACGTGCCGATGTAATTGGTGAAGGCGCACTGCCCCACGGCGGCGAGACGGCGGGCAAGTGCGCCGCGGGCATGCTGCCCCCACAACGACAGCAGCAACAGCAGCCCCAGCGCGCTTGGCAGATTGGGCACCATCGCCCAGCCGAAGATCGCGGCGAAGCTCTCCCAATAGCCGATCCCGCGCGCCATCGCCCAGGCCGCGATCGGCACGGTGGCGGCCATGCCCAACAGCCACAGCGTCCAGCCCCGGGCCGCCTGGCGCCGGGGCGCGAGGCGGCCGTCGAACGCCCCCGCGCCGAGCAGCGCCATCCCGATCAGCATCAAAGGAACGGTCTCGAACAGCACCGGAAGCGTGTCGCCGGGCAGCAGCGCCAGATGCTCACCCAGCGTGTGGCGGATCATGCCGCCATAATCGCCGGCCATGCTCAGCGCGGCTTCCACCTTGCCGTCCGCGATCTCGTCGGCCTTCGCCTGGGCCAGGCCGGCGCGCGCCTCCGCCGTCCGCGGCAGCGCCGCGACCACCATCGGCGCCGCGGCGGCGGCCGTGACCGCGATCGTGCCGACGGTGTAGCCGATCAAGCCGAGGGTGAGTTGCCGGGTCCACTCCCAGCCGACGAAAGCCAGCACCGCCAGGCCGCCGATCGCGTAGGACAGCAGGATATCGCCGCGCCACAACAGCGCCCAGTGCGCGAAGCCGAAGAGCCCGAGCCAGCCGAGGCGGCGCGCCAGCAGCCCGTGGCCCGCGCCCTTCGCCTGCGCGCGGCGGAAGAACAGCACCATCCCCGCGCCGAACAGCAGCGTGAACAGCCCGCGGAACTTGCCATCGACCAGCACCAGCTGCGCGCCCCACAGCCAGTCCGCGAACGGACCGGGCGGGGCGAAGAAACCACCGGGCCAGCCATAGGCGGTCATCCCCTGCCCGAAGGCGACGATGTTGGCGGCGAGGATGCCGAGCACCGCGATGCCGCGCACGACGTCGAGCGCGGCGATGCGCGCGCCCTCCGCCTCGTTCGGCATCGGGAATGTCTGCGGTGCCGGCGTTTGCGAAGTGTTCACCTCCGCCACCTAGCCAGCACTCTGGTCGGGCGAAAGGGCGGCAATGCCGCTAAGCCCCGCTAAAATCGGGCGCTTCGGGCCGCAGCATTAACCTAAAATTAGGCGAGGTCTGCGAAGTCGGATGAGAACCGCCCAAGCGGGCGAATGAAACTGCAAACTCGGGTCGTATCTCAGGGGGACCAGGCGTGCGTGTACTGGCGTTGGCTTCGCAAAAAGGCGGATCGGGCAAGACCACCCTGTCCGGGCATCTGGCCGTTCAGGCCCAGCGCGCGGGCGCGGGCCCGGTCGTTCTGATCGACATCGACCCGCAGGGCTCGCTCGCCGACTGGTGGAACGAGCGCGAGGCGGAACTGCCCGCTTTCGCCCAGACCACGGTGGCGCGGCTCGCCAGCGATCTTCAGGCGCTGCGCCAGCAGGGCTTCAAGCTCGCCGTGCTCGACACTCCGCCGGCGATCACCATGGCGATCCAGTCGGTGATCTCGGTCGCCGAACTGATCGTCGTCCCGACCCGTCCTAGCCCGCACGATTTGCGCGCCGTCGGCGCCACCGTCGATCTGTGCGAGCGCGCCGGCAAGCCGCTGGTGTTCGTGGTCAACGCCGCGACGCCCAAGGCGAAGATCACCTCGGAAGCCGCGGTCGCGCTGAGCCAGCACGGCACCGTCGCCCCGATCACGCTCCACCACCGCACCGATTTCGCCGCCTCGATGATCGACGGCCGCACGGTGATGGAGGTCGATCCCGAAGGCCGCAGCGCCGCCGAAGTGACCGCGCTGTGGAAATATATCTCCGACCGCCTCGAAAAGAACTTCCGCCGCACCGTGTTCGCGGCGCCGAACACGCAGTCGGCGGTGCCGGGCGCCTATCGCCCCGCCGGCGGTTTCGGCCGCCGGGTCGCGCAGTAAGCGCGCCGGAAGAGCCGGGCCCACGGACATGAGCGACAGCGGCTTCGCCTCCCTCTCCCCCGCGCTGCTGGCCCGCAAGGGCGGCGCCAAGCCGGCCATGCGCCCGCAGAACACCGCCGGCGCGACCGACGGCAAGACGGCGGCGGCCAATCTCGAGGATCTCGGCTGGAACGACATGGGCGAGGACGAGCAGCCGCCCCAGCCCGCGCGCGTCGTCCGCATGACCCCGGCTGCCGACGGCGCCTCGGTGGTGGCAGCATCGAGCCCGGTGCGCGACACCCTCGACCGCATCGCCGCCAAGCTCGAGGCCCCGGCCCCGGTCCGGATCGGCGCCCCGAAGAAGGCCGCTAACGATTCGCGCCGCGCCGCCTTCACGCTGCGGCTCGATCAGGAACGCCATCTCAAGCTGCGCCTCGCCTGCACCGTGCGCGGCCGCAGCGCGCAGCAGCTGGTGACCGACGCGCTCGACGGCCTGCTCGCGCAGATGCCCGAGATCGACAGCCTTGCCGCGCAGGTCCTGCGCGACTGATCCCGAATTTTCGGAGCCCTAGGAGGGGACGATGAAGACTGCCACGCTCAGGAGCACCCGCATCGTCGGGCTAGCGGTCACCACCGCGCTGGCGACCACGACGCTTGGCGGTTGCGCCGGCAAGGCCGCGCCGAGCGCCGCGATGTCCGCCGAGGGCGCCAAGGCGGCGCTCGTCAAGGGCCAGGGCGACAAGGCGGTGTCCCTGGCCGAAGCCGCGGTGCTCGCGGCGCCGCGCGACGGGGCCTCTCGCGCATTGCTGGGGGCCGCCTATCTGGAGGCCGGCCGGTTCGCCTCCGCCGCGACCGCCCTCAACGATGCGATCCAGCTCGGCGAGACCTCCGGCCGCACCGTGCTGACCTACTCGCTGGCGCTGTCCGCGCTGGGCCGCTACCCCGAAGCGCAGGCGCTGCTGGCCGATCACGAACGCCGGCTCGACCCCGCCGACTACGGCCTCGCTATCACGCTCGCCGGGAGCCCGCGGCAGGGGGTCGAAACGCTTTCGAACGCGCTTCGCTATGGTGAAAATACGCCTAAGCTGCGTCAGAATCTGGCCTATGCCTTCGCGCTCAACGGCGACTGGCGCTCGGCCAGGCTACTGGCGGCGCAGGACGTGACCGCCGACCGGCTCGACCAGCGCCTCGGCGAATGGGCCGCGCTGTCCACCCCGCAGATGGCGGTGCAGCGCGTCGCCGTCCTGCTCGGCGTGACCGCGAAAGCGACCGACGGCGGCCAGCCGGTCCACCTCGCGCTGACTAATTTCCCGACCAACGAGCAACTCGCCGCCGAATCGGCGACGCAAGACGCCGCTCCGGCGCCCGTCCCCGCGCCGGTTCCCGGTGCGGTGCTCGCCAGCGCCGAGCTGCCCGCCGCCGACGCTATCGCCGCTCCGGCGGAGGAAACCGCTCTGGCGGCCCACGAACCCGCCGCGGCTCCGGCCGCCATTTCCTACACGCCCGCCGCGCCGCGGATCGTGCTGCCCAGGCCGACGCCCGCGACGGCCCCGGCGCGCGTCGCCGTGGCCAGGAAGCCCGTCGCCGCCGTGCCCGTTCCCGCCAAGCCTTCGCCCGCGTTCCGCGCCGCCTTCGTGCGCCAGCCCGGCGCCTACCGGGTCCAGCTGGGCAGCTACGCCTCGGCGAGCGGGGCCAGCGACGCCTGGACCCGTTTCCAGAAGCGCCACCCCGAGCTGAAGGGCGCCGAGCGGGTGATCACCAGGGCGCGGGTCAATGGAAAGACATACTACCGCGTCGCCGCCAGCGGCTTCGCCAAGGCTTCGGCACTCTCGTTCTGCTCGCTGGTCAAGACGAGCGGCGGCGGCTGCCTCGCCTATGCCTCCTCGCGCACACTGCCGGGGGCGGTAGCCAATTCCGCGCCGCGCGCGGCGGCGGTGAAACCCGCTACCCGCGTCGCGGCGCGCTGATTCGAGGACAACAGCCGGCACGAGCCCTTCCTCCTGTCGTGCCCTCCTGACGCCTCTCCCGGCTCTGCCGGGGGAGGCGTTTCTTCCGATACCGGACAGTTTGATCC
>Ga0307490_1000071_pt1 | contig 11958 bp, 6 predicted proteins | sample SI3UmetaG_FD_202118 | JGI IMG/M metagenome (GOLD analysis project Ga0307490, IMG submission 202118) | Sea-ice brine microbial communities from Beaufort Sea near Barrow, Alaska, United States - SI3U | ecosystem: Environmental > Aquatic > Marine > Coastal | place: USA: Alaska | collected 2017-05-06
GCCCCGAAGAACAGCGATCTGGGCCTCGGCCCCGGAAAAGCGGGCGAGGGCCGACCGGTATTGGCCGCCAAGCTCGCGCCGCCGGTCTTCCGCGCGCAATCGTGCGGCATCGGCCCGGGCGTCGGCTTCGGCGATCCGCCGGTCCTGGAGGCCGCGCCGGTTGATCTGGAGCGGGATGCTCACCTGGGCGCTGGCCATCTGGCCATAGGAAGGCCGGATCCCCGCCATCACCTGCCAGCTGAGGCTTGGCCGGCGCTCGGTGCGGGCGACATCCGCCTGCCGCCGCTGCGCCTGCTCCTGCGCATTCGCGGCGAGCACCTCCGGGTGCGTCGTGAAGTCGGGCGCCAGACCGGGAGCCGGGCGTAAGCTGGGAAGACGGTCGGGAAGCGGCCTTTCGGCCGAGGCACCGATCCAGCGGCCGAGCTCGCCGCGGGCGCGCGCCTCGGCAGCCTGGGCCTCCGCGAGCTGGCTCTCGGCAAGCGCGATTTCGGCCTGCGCCTGGAGCTCGAGGGCAGGAGTCGAGGAGCCGGTCGGAATGCCGGCCTCGATCACCTGGCGCCCTGTCCGGAGGTCAGAGATGATCTGGGTCAGGAGTCGCTGCCTCGCCGAGGCTTCGACGGCCTCGAGCCAGGCGATCATCACGTCGCGCTGGATCTTGCGCTCCTGGGCCGAGCCCTCGAAGCGGCTGACGGCGGCGTCCGCGGAGAGCCGTGCGGCCTCGGCCTCGCGGCGCGAGCGGCGGACCTGCTCGCGCATCACGCCGATGGTGTACATGGTCATCTCGGCCCGGACGGGATTGAAGGCATCCATGCCCGTGACCGGGAAGTTCTGGACGCCGATGATGACCTGGGGATCGGGCAGGCTGCGTGCAGCGACCGCCGCCTGCTCGGAAGCGACGGCCTCGCGCTCGAAAGCGACGATCGCCGGCTGGTCGCCGCGCGCGATCTCCATCGCCTCGTTGAGGCCAAGGAGCGGCCCGGCGCGGACAGGGTCGGCCCGCAGCGCCGGCGCGGAAGCTTCGATGGCGAGCGCCGTGACCGCCCCGCCAAGTAGCCAGGAGCAGGCTATGACAGCGACCGCGACATGGCGCACTAGCGTTCGTATCGCCTGCCGGGTGACGGCAGGGCGGCAGGCCCTGGGACTTCGGGACATGCTAGACTTGCAGGTTTCTGAGCGCGGGGCACCGGCCAAGTGAGTTGCGTTCATTCGTCTTCACCTTCCAGCCAGAAGCGGGGCTCCGCGTGGTCCCCATCATGGCGACCGTATCGATCGTATTTCTGACGTTGTGAACTATAAACAAGTCGCCAAGCCCGCGCTCAAGGAGCAGTTCCGGCGGTGCCTTGCTGTCGGAGCAGGAGACGAGAGCCGCAAGGGGGTATTTCGCCCGCCCTATTTCGAGGGCACCCGCGCCCGTTTTCTTTCGTTGGACGGGCTGACTGTCCTGGCTAGACAGGGTAAGTTCCGGGCGGTGTAGGGCCGTTATAGTCATAGTCGGTGACTCAACGAACGACTTAGGCGTGCTACTGTTTGGTGAGGATCTGCTGACAGCGCGCGTGGCTGGATTCATCGGGTTCATGCCCATGCCCTTCATTTCATTGTGGTCATGCGTGATGTTGGCGCCCATGGTTTGGTCCATGCGCTCACAGCTCGCCCGTTTTTCTGGAGTTGCGTCCCACATCGTTGCGCACCCCCGCAAGTGGAACCAGGGACAGCGACGCAGCTGCAGCCACAATAAGTTTCATGATCTTACCTTTCTCTGTTTATCGCGCTTGGACATAGTTCAGGGTCAAGGCGTTCTTTTGATCTAGCTCAAAAATCGAACGTTTCGAGGAATGCGTCTGACAAAATCGGGCGAGGGCAGGCCTCGTTACAAAAAGGCCAGTTCTGCAAGCTCAAATCGGGTGCTTCTTGTTTCATGGCCACCGGGAGCGGTGCAAGGGAACCTCCCTCTCAACAGCTATATCCGTTTACCAACCAGTCTGATCACTGCGACCAGTTGCGCCCGTTCGCCCAAGTCTGGCTCCTTTGGCTCAGCGGCGGTGTGTTCGTGATCTTCGGCTTTAGTGCTCGCGCTCGGGTTTCTCACCCGCATTTCAGTACTCTCGACTAGCTTTCCGCTTCGGCATAAACCGGCCACCGCAACCTGAAACGGTTCGACACAAGGGTCCGAACTGGGGGTATCGATCAGGGTATTTTGCGCCTCAGCGCAAGAAAAATTGCGGGATTTCAGGCAGCCACGTCCCGGCGGTAGGTCCCTCCTAGCTACCAGCTTTTGCGCCTGCCTTTTCTCGGCCGCGGCATCTGGGGGAGTTCACCTCGATTTTGCGATTGATCTGAATCAGCCCTCACTCGGGGCGAGGTGGCATGCCGCGATCGGCTTTGCGGATTTTTCGGCGAGCGGCTCACGGCATGAGGGAACGGGTATGACCCAAGCGCAGACCAGAGGGGAACGCATGCTTGCGCTTCGCCGCGCCCGGATGGCGGCTTCCCCTGCTGTGCTGAGAGGCGGCTTTCGTCCCTTTTTCCTCGGCGCCGCCGCGTGGGCTCTCGCGAGCCTGCCGATCTGGCTACTCGCACTTTCGGGGCTGGCAGACGTGCCGAGCGCGTTCGCCCCCCTGGCATGGCATCGCCACGAGATGCTGTTCGGCTTCGTGGGCGCCGTCGTCGCAGGGTTTCTCCTGACGGCGATACCGAACTGGACTGGCAGGCTTCCGATAGCGGGCGGGCCGCTGCTGTCGCTGTTTGGACTGTGGCTGGCGGCAAGAGCGGCGATGTATTTCTCTGAGATCTCGGGCCTCGAACTTGCCGCGACCCTGGATGTGGGCTTTTATCTGGTGCTCGCTGCCGTCGCGGGGAGAGAGGTTCTCGCAGCGAAAAATCGCAACCTGCCGATAGTTCTGCTGGTGCTTCTTTTCGCGGGAGCGAATTTTGCAGATTACGCAATCGCCCTGGGGGTGGCTGCCGACGAGGGACTGGGGTGGCGTGCCGGGCTGGCGCTGGTTGTTCTCATGATCTCGCTCATCGGCGGCCGGATCATCCCGTCATTCACTCGCAACTGGCTGGTAAAGCAGGGGATCACGTCGGGTTTGCCCGGACAGCCGACAGGTTACGACCTGACGACGATCGCTGTCACCGCCGTCGCCCTTGCTGCCTGGCTTGCCGCGCCGGAAGGCCATGCCACGGGCGTTTTGTCTCTGGCGGCTGCCGCGCTGCAGCTGGTGCGCTTGAGCCGCTGGCGAGGGTGGCGAACCTTTCGCGATCCGCTCGTGCTGATCCTCCACATCGGTTACTTCTGGGTGCCGCTGGGCCTCGGGTTGCTGGCTGCATCGAACCTGGGAACGGCAGTGCCCCGATCGGCCGCGATCCATGCGCTCACCGCGGGAGCGATGGCCACCATGATCCTGGCAGTCATGACGAGGGCCACCCTCGGCCACACCGGCCGCGCGTTGACTGCGAACCGGCAGACCACGCTCCTCTATGCGTTGGTCACGCTGGGGGCGGTGGTCCGCGTGGCCGCGCCGCTTGAGGTGGTCGATTACATGACCGGGATCCGGGTATCGGGAGCGGCCTGGTTTGCCGCCTTCACGCTGTTCCTGACGGCCTACGGCCCGATGCTTTTCAGCCCGCGCGCGGGCGAGGCGTAGGAACCGCCGGCACATTTTTCCTGCGTGCGATGTGCTGGATCAAAACACAGCATACAGGAAGCTGCCACCGAAATCCCTACTAGATGTGGGAGGATGACAATGGGATTCGACGTCGCGCTGGCAGAGGAAATCTGGGAAGCGAAATATCGGTTCGCTCCTGCCGACGGCAATTCGGACGCCGATTATGCAGGTACAGCCCTCCGGGTCGCCAAAGCCGTCGCCGAAGTGGAAAATCCGGCCGATCGCGGCAAATGGCAGAATCGCTTCTACGACGCCATCGAGGACTTCCGCTTTATCCCCGCGGGCCGCATAATCGCGGGCGCCGGCACCGCGCGCAGCGTCACGCTGTTCAATTGTTTCGTCATGGGCACCATCCCCGACAGCCTCGAAGGCATCTTCTCGCATCTGGGCGAAGCGGCGATCACGATGCAGCGAGGCGGCGGGGTGGGGATGGATTTCTCCACCATCCGCCCCAACGGCCACCCCGTGATGGGAGTGGGGGCCAAGGCCTCGGGGCCGCTCTCGTTCATGGATTGCTGGGATGCGATGTGCCGGACGGTCCATTCGGCCGGGCAGCGCCGCGGAGCGATGATGGGGTGCCTGCGCATCGACCATCCCGACATCGAGGCGTTCATCGATTCCAAGCGCGATCCGAACCGGTTTCGCAATTTCAACATCTCCGTCCTGGTGACCGATGCTTTCATGAAAGCGCTGGACGCGGACGAGGATTGGCGGCTGGTCTTCGGCGGTGAGGTACACCGCGTGGTCAAGGCCCGCGAGCTGTGGGACCGCCTCATGCGCGCCACTTATGATTGCGCGGAGCCGGGGGTCATCTTCGTCGACCGGGTCAATTTGGCAAACAATCTGGCGCATTGCGAAACGATCAGTGCAAGCAACCCTTGCGGCGAGCAGATGCTGCCCCCCTACGGGGCGTGCCTGCTCGGCTCGATCAATCTGGCGCGGCTGGTTGACCGGCCGTTCAATGGCGATGCCTCGCTCGACGAGCAGGCGCTGGCGGAGCTGACGCGCACGGCAGTCCGCATGCTCGACAACGTCATCGACATCTCGCGCTATCCTTTGCCCCAGCAGGAAGCCGAGGCGAAGTCCAAACGGCGGATCGGCCTCGGTATCACCGGCCTTGCCGACGCGCTGCTGTTCTGCGGCGAGGCCTATGGCAGCGGGAAAGCGGTCGAGCTGACCCGCCGCTGGCTCGGGATAATCAAGCGCGACGCCTATCGTGCCTCGGCGTTGCTGGCGGCCGAGAAGGGACCCTTCCCGCTGTACGATCCGGTCATGCTGGAACGACCCAATCTGCTCGACCTCGATGAGGAGGTGCGCGAGCTGATCCGCGAGCACGGCCTTCGCAACGGATGCCTGACCTCGATTGCTCCCACCGGGACCACCTCGCTGCTGGCGGGGAACATTTCGTCGGGCATCGAGCCGGTGTTCGCCTATTCCTACGAGCGCAGGATCCTCCAGCCCGACGGCTCGGCGCGCATGCAGGCGGTCGAAGACTATGCGATGCAAGTGTGGAGAAGCGTGCGCGGAGAGGCGCCGCCGCCCCAGGATCTGTTCGTCAGCGCCCAGACGCTCAAGCCGTCCGATCACTTGGCGATGCAGGCGGCGGCGCAGGAACTGGTGGACAGTTCCATCTCCAAGACGGTCAACTGCCCCGAAGACATCGGCTTCGAGGAATTCAGCGATATCTATGTCAAAGGATACCGTCTCGGCTGCAAGGGTCTCACCACCTACCGGCCCAATGCCGTGACCGGCTCGGTGCTGAGGGTCGAGGAGAAGCCGGCCCCGGCTGCGGCCCCCGACTCGATGGCGCTCGCCCCCCGCACCGAGGAGCTTCAGGGCCGCACCTACAAGCTGAAATGGCCGGACAGCGCGCACGCGGTCTATGTGACGATCAACGACGTCGATACGGCCGGCGGGCGGCGACCGTTCGAGATTTTCATCAACTCGAAGAACATGGAGCACTACGCCTGGACCGTCGGGGTGACCCGAATGATTTCCGCGGTGTTCCGCCGCGGAGGCGACGTCTCCTTCGTGCCCGAGGAACTCAAGGCCGTGTTCGATCCGCGCGGCGGCGCCTGGATGCAGGGCAAATACGTGCCCTCGCTGCTCGCCGCTATCGGCGGGGTCATCGAACGACACATGGGCCTGGCGCAGCCGTCGCTGCCGCTCGACGAGCCCGGCGCCAATGCGCAAGTGCTTGGCCCGAGGGCGTGTTGCAACCAGTGCGGGGCCGCCGCGGTGATCAAGGTCGAAGGGTGCACCAAGTGCTTGGAGTGCGGGTTTTCGAAATGCGGCTGACAGAACTGGCGCGGGTTCTGGGATACTGGTTGCCCCGGGGCTCGAATGGGGCCCCGGCGGGCGACGAGGCTCAAACCGCGCGTGAATACCGCTGCCGGTGATGTGCGAGCTGGCCATCGAACGCGGCGGCGACCCAGCGCACCAGCGAATGGGCCGGCTCGGTCACTTCGATGACCGAACCGCACTTGCGGACAAGCCCATCCGCCACAAGCGTGTCGATGGCGTCCTGGTCCGTGACGCGGTCGGGATCCCAGCCGAAGCGCGCGCACTCCCCGGCCAGATCGACTCGCCGGTGGCACATGATGCGCTCGATGATGGCGGCGCGGATCGTGTCTTCTTCGGTCAGCGCATAGCCGCGCGCCACCGGCAGACGGCCCTTCGCAACGTGCTTGAGATATTCCGAGATCAGCACGGCGTTCTGCACGAACCCCTGCTTCGTGCGGCTGATCGACGAGGCGCCCAATCCGATCAGGGTCTCGGCCGTATCTGTGGTGTAGCCCTGGAAGTTGCGCCGCAGCGTGCCGGTCCGCAATGCCTCGGCCAGAGGATCGTCGGGACGCGCGAAATGGTCGAGGCCGATTTCGAGATAGCCTGCCCTCCGCAAGGCTTCCCCGATCGCCGCCGCCTGTTCGAGGCGGGCGGCGAAGTCCGGGAGCGAGGCGGGATCGAGCTTGCGCTGGTGCGGCTTGAAGTCCGGCACGTGGGCATAGCCGAAGACGGCGAACCGGTCGGGCCGCACTTCGAGCGATTGCTCGACCGTCTCCGCGCACGCCGATACAGTCTGATGCGGCAGGCCGTAAATCAGATCGACATTGACGCGCTCGATCCCGGCGCCGCGAAGCCAGCGGACGGCGGTCGCGGTCGTCTCGAAGCTCTGGACCCGCCTGATCGCGCGCTGAACGATCGGATCGAAGCTTTGCACCCCGATGCTCGCCCGGGTGAAGCCGCATGTGCCCAGAGCACTGGCCATCTCCTCGGTCAGGGTGCGCGGATCGACCTCGATCGCGATCTCGGCATCGGGGGCGAAGCCGAAGCACCGGCGAAGCTGGGCCACCAGCTCGATCATCCGGACCGGCGGAATGAGCGTGGGCGACCCGCCTCCGAAGTGCAGATGGCCGATCCGCGGCGGCGCGGGAGTGGCCGCCCGGACCAGATCGATTTCCAGTGCCAGCGCCGCGAGATAACGTTCGACCGGCTCCTCGCGCCGGGTGACGGTGGTATGGCAGCCGCAATACAGGCACATCGCGCGGCAGAACGGCACATGGATGTAAACCGATGCATCGGCGCCGCCATCGAGCGACGCCAGCCAAGTGCGGTATGCATCCTCACCCACTTCGGGCGAAAAGGCCGGCGCCGTGGGGTAGCTGGTGTAGCGCGGGACATTGCTGGCCGCGTACCGGGCAAAAGTGTCGCTGTGCATTGTCCGCGCCTGGTTGGTGGAGCCCGCGGATAGCCGCGCGCCGGCGGCTTTTTTTGATCCATGTCACACGGGCAGTCTGGAACGGCTGTCTTTTGAGGTGTAGGTTCTCACGGGACAAGCGGTGCCGACGATGATCGAGACGGAGGCCGTGAACAAGGAAGCGCTCGACGCGCCAGCGCTGACCGATAGCTTTGGCCGCAGGATTACCTATGTCCGCGTGTCGGTGACCGACCGCTGCGACCTGCGATGCCGCTATTGCATGGCCGAGCGGATGCAATTCCTGCCCCGCCGCGACATCCTCTCGCTGGAGGAGATCGCCGCGCTCGCCGACATCTTCATTGCCAGGGGCGTGCGGCGCATCCGTCTCACCGGGGGCGAGCCGCTGGTGCGCCGCGGAATCCTCCACCTTGCCGCCCGGATTGGAGCGCGGATCGGCTCTGGTCTCGACGAGCTGACCATGACCACCAACGCGACGCGGCTCGCGGAGTTCGCCCCCGGGCTCCACGAGGCGGGGATCCGTCGCCTCAATGTCAGCCTCGACAGCCGCCGGGCCGAGCGGTTCGCGAACATCACGCGCGGCGGGGATCTGGCGCAGGTCATCAGCGGGATCGCAGCTGCGCGGCGCGCGGGACTGGCGATCAAGATCAACATGGTGGCGCTGGCCGGGATAAACGAGGACGAGATCGGCGATATGCTCGGCTGGTGTGGCGGCGAGGGGTTTGACCTCACCCTGATCGAGACCATGCCGCTGGGCGAGGTGGAGGAGGATCGGACGGGGCATTATCTGCCGCTCGACCGGGTGAAGCGCGAGCTTGGGGAGAGATTCGATCTTGCGCCCTCGCTCCAGCGCACCGGGGGGCCTGCCCGCTATTATGAGGTGCCGGGGCTTGGTGTTCGCCTCGGGCTCATCACGCCGCTTAGCAACAACTTCTGCGACGGATGCAACCGCATCCGCATCGCCGCCACGGGCACGGTCTACGGCTGCCTGGGCCACGACCAGAAGGTCGAACTGCGGCCGGCCTTGCGCGATGGCGGAGCCGCCAGCGTCAACCCGCTGCTGGATGAGCTGCTAGCCGGCAAGCCGCGCCGCCACGATTTCCGCATCGGCCCCGCCGCCGCTCCGGCCGTGGCTCGCCACATGAGCGTGACGGGCGGGTGATGACCGCATCGAGCCACAAAAGAGACTGCGCCCGCCGTGAAGAAATGATCCTGGTCAAATGCCCTTGCGCTCTGGAGTGCATGGCCAAGGTGAAACCAGCAGCAGGATGATGGCGCGATGCCCGCTTCCATGACCGGCCAAAAGGCACCAGGCGCAGATCGAGTCCTGTGGACCAGCACCATAGCGTTCACCGCATGCTTCGCGGTGTGGACGATCTTCTCGATCATCGGGCTCGCCGCCAAGGACGAGCTCGGCCTCAGCGAGACCCAGTTCGGCCTGCTGGTGGGCACGCCGATCCTGACCGGCTCGCTGGCCCGGGTCATGCTGGGGGTGTGGGCCGACCAGATCGGCGGACGGCGCGTGTTCGCCGCGGTGATGTTCCTCGCCGCGGTCGCCACCTGGCTGACGTCATACGCCGACACCTATGCCGAGCTTCTGATTGCGGCGCTCGGCGTGGGGCTCGCTGGCGGGACCTTCTCGGTCGGGGTGACCTATGTGTCTAAGTTCTATCCGCAGGAGCGGCAGGGCACGGTGCTGGGTATCTTCGGTGCCGGCAACGTCGGCTCGGCGGTAACCAAGTTTACCGCGCCTTTCGTGATGGTCGCATTCGGTTGGCAGGCGGTGGCGCAGATTTGGGCTGCGGTGCTAGTCGTGATGACAGTGCTGTTTCTCGCGTTCACGCGAGAAGATCCGGACCAGATCGCGCGCCGCAGCGAGGGCCGCAAAGGCGCGGCGATGGCCACCCAGCTGGCGGTGCTGAAGAACGTGCAGGTGTGGCGCTTCGCGCTCTATTATTTCTTCGTGTTCGGGGCGTTCGTCGCGCTGGCGCTGTGGATGCCGCGCTATCTGATGGGCGTCTATGATCTCGACGTGAAGATGGCGGGCATGCTCGCCGCCTTCTATTCGGTGCCGGCCAGCCTGTTCCGCATCTATGGCGGCAAGCTGTCCGACCGCTATGGCGCCCGCTCGGTGATGTACGTGACCTTCGCGGTGAGCGTGCTGTGCTGCTTCATGCTCTCCTATCCGCCCACCACCTACATCATCGAGGGGGTGCAGGGCCCGATCACCTTCCGCACCGAGATGGGGCTGATCCCGTTCCTGGTGACGATCTTCGTGCTTGGCTTCTTCATGAGCCTGGGCAAAGCGGCGGTGTTCAAGCACATCCCCGTTTACTACCCCAATCATGTCGGCGCAGTCGGCGGACTCGTTGGAATGGTGGGCGGCCTCGGCGGCTTCGTGCTGCCGCTCGCCTTCGGCGCGCTGCTCGACGTGACGGGGGTCTGGACCAGCTCCTTCGTGCTGTTGTTCGTGCTCGTCACCATTGCGCTGGTGTGGATGCATGTCGCAGTCCGCAACATGGAGCGCAAGGCCGAGCGCGAAGGCGTCGCGGCCCACATACCCGAGCTGCCCGAGATGCAGGGCTTCGGCGAACCTGGGGTCATCGTCCCGCCCCGCAGGGCGGGGCCGATCGCCGATTGGGCGCCCGAGGACCCCGCGTTCTGGCGGCAGACCGGCCGCCCGATCGGGCTCCGTAACCTGTGGATTTCGACCTACTGCCTGCTCCTGTCCTTTGCAGTGTGGATGGTGTGGAGCGTCGTCGTTGCGCGGCTACCGGCGATCGGATTCGCGTTCACAACCAATCAGCTGTTCTGGTTGGCAGCCTTGCCAGGCTTGTCTGGCGCGACCCTGCGCATCTTCTACGCCTTCCTCGTGCCAATTTTCGGCGGGCGGCTGTGGACCACGCTGTCTACCGCTTCACTGCTGATTCCCGCCTTCGGGATCGGCTATGCGGTGCAGGACTCGCAGACGCCCTATCTGATTTTCCTCCTCCTCGCGTTGCTGTGCGGCCTTGGCGGGGGCAATTTCGCCTCATCGATGGCCAATATCAGCTACTTCTTCCCCAAGGCGGAGAAGGGCAACGCGCTGGCGATCAACGCCGGTCTCGGCAATCTCGGCGTCAGCGTGATGCAGTTCCTCGTGCCGGTGGTGATCACGATGAGCCTATTCGGCGCGCTCGGCGGCCAGGCCCAGGCCGCCACCGACGGCACCCAGATGTGGATGCAGAACGCTGGCTTCGTGTGGGTGCCGCTGATCATCCTCGGCACGTTTGCCGCCTGGTTCGGGATGAACGATATCCTCTCAGCCAAGGCGTCATTCGCGGAGCAGTCGAGCATCTTCGGCCGCGCCCATACCTGGCTGATGTGCTGGCTCTATACGGGCACGTTCGGGACCTTCATCGGCATGTCGGCTGGCTTCCCGCTGCTCGCCAAACTGGTGTTCCCGGAGGTGAACGGACTTCGCTACGCCTTCCTCGGCCCGCTGGTCGGGGCGCTGTCGCGGGCGGCGACTGGCTGGATTTCCGACAGGCTGGGCGGCGCCCGGGTGACGCTGTGGGTGTTCATGTTCCAGATCGTCGCCATTCTCGGCATGATCTGGTTCTTGAACGTGCACAGCTTCCCGGGCTTCTTCGCGATGGTGCTGCTGCTGTTCTTCATGAGCGGCGTCGGCAACGCCTCGACCTTCCAGATGGTACCCGGCATCATGCGGGCGGTGATCGACAAGGCCGAGCCGGGGAGGCCGGAGGAGTGGCGCAGGGCGCAGGCCGACCGCGAATCGGGGGCGGTGATCGGCTTCACCTCCGCGATCGCGGCTTATGGCGCCTTCTACATCCCCAAGGCCTACGGCTCGTCGCTCGAGCTTACCGGAACCGCCAATGCGGCGCTCTGGGGATTCGTCCTGTTCTACGTCAGCTGCGCCGCCCTCACCTGGTACGTCTACAGCGGTCCGCGCGGTCTGCTCAGGAACGTCGAACGGGCGCCGCGGCACTCCGAACCCACTGCCGGCACGATCAAAGGAGTTACGGCATGAGCCATTTTCTCGACCGCCTGACCTATTTTCGCCGGGCGCGTGAGAAGTTCTCCGACGGCCACGGCATTACCACCGATGAAAGCCGTGAGTGGGAGGACGCCTATCGCAAGCGCTGGGCGGCGGACAAGATCGTGCGCTCGACCCATGGCGTGAACTGCACCGGATCGTGCTCTTGGAAAATCTACGTCAAGGGCGGCATCGTCACCTGGGAGACACAGCAGACCGATTATCCGCGTACCCGCCCCGACCTGCCAAACCACGAGCCGCGCGGATGCCCGCGAGGCGCGAGCTATAGCTGGTATCTCTATTCGGGCACGCGCATCAAATACCCGCTCGTGCGCGCGCGGCTTGTCCGCCACTGGCGCGAGGCGCGCAAGACCTTGACGCCGGTTGCCGCGTGGCAAGCGATTGTCGAAAACTCTGAGAAGCGGCGCGACTGGGTGTCGAAGCGCGGACGGGGCGGCTTCGTCCGCTCCGGGTGGGACGAGGTGACCGAGATCATCGCCGCCGCCAACGCCTACACGATCAAGAAGTACGGCCCGGACCGG
>Ga0307490_1000073_pt1 | contig 11794 bp, 5 predicted proteins | sample SI3UmetaG_FD_202118 | JGI IMG/M metagenome (GOLD analysis project Ga0307490, IMG submission 202118) | Sea-ice brine microbial communities from Beaufort Sea near Barrow, Alaska, United States - SI3U | ecosystem: Environmental > Aquatic > Marine > Coastal | place: USA: Alaska | collected 2017-05-06
ACCCCAACCCCTCCCCTAAGGGGGAGGGGCTTATGACTTAGAGAGCCTTCGACAGCTCCTTGATGTCCTTGTTCAATATCCGGTCGTTTTCGCAATAGTCGACCGCGCAGTCGATCGCATGGACACCCGGCGTATCGCGGCAATGGGCGAGCGTCTCGCGCAGGTGATCGCTGCTCTCCACCCGGTGGCCTATCGCCCCATAGCTTTCGGCATATTTGACGAAATCGGGGTTGCCATAGGTTAGGCCGAAATCGGCGAAGCCCATGTTGGCCTGCTTCCAGCGGATCATGCCATAGGCATCGTCGCGCAGGATCAGCACGGTGAGATCGAGGCCGAGGCGGACCGCGGTCTCCATCTCCTGGCTGTTCATCATGAAGCCGCCGTCGCCGCAGATCGCCATCACCTTGCGGCCCGGATAGAGCATCGCGCTCATCATCGCGCTGGGCAGCCCCGCGCCCATGGTGGCGAGCGCATTGTCGAGCAGCACGGTGTTGGGGAGGTAGGCGGTGTAGCCGCGCGCGAACCAGATCTTGTAGATCCCGTTGTCGAGGCAGACGATTCCGTCGCGCGGCATTGCATCGCGAACCTGCGCCACCAGGTGCGGCGGGAAGATCGGGAAGCGCGCATGCTCGGCGAGCTTCCCGGTGTGCGCGACCTCGGCCTGGCGATAGGACAGCATCCGCTTGAAATCCCAGGCGCGGTTGGGGGTGAGCGCGTCCTTCATCTGCCAGATCGCATTGGCGATATCGCCGATCACCTCGACCTGCGGGAAATAGACCGGATCGACCTCGGCGGTGCGGTTGGAGACGTGGATCACCCTTGCCCCGCCGGGCTTCATGAAGAACGGCGGCTTCTCGATCACGTCGTGGCCGACATTGACGATGCAGTCCGCGTCCTCGACCGCGCGGTGGACGAAATCGCCCGCCGAAAGCGCCGCGCAGCCGAGGAACAGCGGGTGGCGCTCGTCGATCACCCCCTTGCCCAGCTGTGTGGTCAGGAAGGGGATGCCGGTCGCCTCGACGAATTCGAGCAGCATCTTGCCGGTCATCGTGCGGTTGGCGCCCGCGCCGATCACCAGCACCGGGGCCTTGGCCGCCTCGATCGTCTGAACAGCCTGGCGCACCGCCTTGGACTCGGCGCTGGGCCGGCGCGCTTTGGAGGGGACGATCGGCTCGGCTTCGGTCGGCTCTTCGGCGATGTCCTCGGGCAGCTCGAGATGGACCGCGCCCGGCTTCTCCTCCTCGGCCAGGCGATAGGCCTCGCGCACGCGGCTGGGGATGTTGTCGCCGGCGGCGAGCTGGTGGGTGTATTTCGTGATCGGCTCCATCATCGCGACCACGTCGAGGATCTGGAAGCGGCCCTGCTTGCTCTTCTTGATCGGTTTCTGCCCGGTGATCGTCATCATCGGCATCCCGCCCAATGTCGCATAGGCCGCGGCGGTGACGAGATTGGTCGCGCCGGGGCCCAGCGTGGCGAGGCAGACGCCGGTCTTGCCGGTGTGGCGCCCATAGGTCGCGGCCATGAAGCCGGCGCCCTGTTCGTGGCGGGTGAGGATCAGCCTGATCTGCCTGGAGCGGCTCAGGCTGTCGAGAAAGTCGAGGTTCTCCTCGCCCGGAACGCCGAAGATATATTCGCAGCCCTCGGCCTCGAGGCACGCGACGAAGAGATCCGATGCCTTGCGCTTGTCGGCCATGTGCGTCCCCAATCGCCCCTGCGTAACAGAGGGTCGGGACCGAGTCAGTAGCCCAGTGCAAGGTCCATTTGCGGCCGCACCGGTTCGCCGGCGCGCCAGCGCGCGAGATTCTCGACGAACCGCTCGGCGCTGCGTTGGAACATCCCGGTCTGCGCCCGGCCGGAGAGGTGCATGGTGACCTGCGCGTTGTCGAGCGCCCAGAGCGGATGATCCTCGGGGAGCGGTTCGGGGGTGGTGACATCGAGCAGCGCGGCCTCGATCCGCTTGTCGGTCAGCGCGGCGACCAGCGCGTCCTGGTCGATCACCTCGCCGCGCGCGATGTTCACGACCACGGCGTTGGACTTCATCGCCGCCAGCTCGCCCGCGCCGATCATGCGGTGGGTGTCGGGTGTCGAGGGGACCGCGAGCACCACCCAGTCGAAGCTGCCGAGCTGGCCGCGCCACTTGTCAGGCGTCAGCACGCCCTCCGCGGCCGAGCGGCGCACCGGCACGACCTCCATGCCGAACGCCTCGAGCCGTGCCTTGATCAGCCCCCCGATCGCCCCGAGCCCGAGAAGCAGCACCCGGTCGCCGAACAGCTCGCGCTTGCCCGGGCTGTCGAGCAGCCACTCGCGCCGCTCCTGCGCGCGCACCACCTCGCGGTAGCCCTTGGCATGCGCCAGCATCAGCATGACGGCATATTCGGCGATGGTGACGGCGTTGATCCCCGCGCCGTTGGTCACCACCGTGCCGCGCTGCGCGAGCAGATCGAGCGGCAGGAAGTCCAGCCCGGCGTAGATCGAGTTGAGCCATTTGAGCTTGGTGGCGGCGGTCACCACCTCGGCCATCGGCCCATGCTGCGCGAAGTCGAACCAGCCGATCTCAGCCGAGGGCGCGAGCTCGAGCGCCTCCTCCCTGGACATGAACCAGCGCGGCTCGACCCACTCGGGCAGCCGCGGCTCGACCAGCGGGCGGATGAGGCCGGACAGGACGGCGACGGTCATCGCCGCATTTCGATCTCGTTGCGCGCGGCATCGGCCAGAAAAGCGCTGCGGGTGAGGCTGCGCTCGGCCGCCGCTCGGTCGATTGCGTCCAACATGCCCTTGTCGAGCGAGATATTGGCGCGAACCTGCCGGCCCAGTCGCTTTATGTAGGGGACCGCTACGATAAATGAGCCAGCCGCGATGTCTTCGGCTGCGGCGTCCCGGACTTGATCGAGCCGTTGCGGGGCGACCGGTTCGCCATCCTCGAACCAGAGTTCGAGGGCTTCGCAGGCGTTGGGAAGAACCTCCTCGATGGCATCGGCAGCCGAAAAGCAACCGGGCAGATCGGGGAAGCGCACGCCGAACGCACTGCCGTCGTCCTTGTCCACGATGGCGTAGTAGTATTGCATGCCCATGATCATTCCCATCCTGCCATCCACGCGATGCTCCGCGCCGTCCCGAGCGGGAGGTCGCGCTTGGGGTGCGGCACGATCACGGTCAGCGCACCCTTGCGAAACTTGTGGTGCGAGCCCTTGATCGCAACCAGCTCGAAACCGTCCGCGAGCAGGCGCTTTACAATGGCCTTGCTGCTACGCGCTATGCGCATTTATATACACACAGGCGTACGTCGTCAATACGTTTGGCTCTCACAGCTTCCATTCCCACCCCAGCGGATCGCCGTCCATCACCTCGACACCCTGAGCCGCGAGTTGGTCGCGGATGGCGTCGGAGGTGGCGAAGTCCTTCGCCGCGCGCGCCTCCTTGCGGCGGGCGAGTTGGGCCTCGATCTCGGCTTCGGGGATTGTCGCCGACTTGGGGCGAATGCGGAGGTCGGATCGGGTGAGCGTCGATAGCGATAGGCCCAACATTTCATCGAAACTTTGAACCAATGGTTGTCTTTGTTCTTCGCTGAATGCGGAGTCCGCTAGTGCATCCTCGACGACTGTCAGACCGCTTGCAGTGTTGAGATCTTCGCTGAGGGCAGCTGCAAGCTCACCAAGATAGTCGCGGGAGACGGGTCGGTTCTCAAGGCGTCGCGCCGTTCCAGGCCGCCCAACAAAGCTATTCGCCGCCATCACTAAGCGTTTCAATCGAATCTGCGCGGCCTGAAGCCCCTCCCACGAGAACTCCAGTTCGCTGCGGTAGTGCGCCTGGAGGCACAACATGCGGTAGGCGAGCGGATGGTAGCCCCTGTCGATCAGGAGCTGGAGGCGGAGGAATTCGCCGCTCGATTTCGACATCTTGCCGCTGCGCTCGACCAGGAAGTTGTTGTGCATCCAGATGGTCGCCCCGCTCGCGTCGGAGCAGGTGTGCGCCTGGTTCTGCGCGATCTCGTTCGGATGGTGGATTTCGCGGTGGTCGATGCCGCCGGTGTGGATGTCGAAGGGGAAGCCGAGCACCGCGCCGCTCATCACGCTGCATTCGAGGTGCCATCCGGGCGCGCCGCGGCCCCAGGGGCTGTCCCATTCCATCTGCCGCGTCTCTCCGGGCGGAGTCTTGCGCCAGATCGCGAAGTCGGCGGCGTTGCGCTTGCCCTCGACCGCCTCGATCCGGCTCTCGCCCGCATCGGTGCTGGCGCGTGCGAGGCGGCCGTAATCGGGCACCGTCGAGACGTCGAAGTAGAGCCCGCTGTCGAGCTCGTAGCAGTGCTTGTCCGCGATCGCCTTGGCGAACTCGATCATCCGCGGGACGTAGTCGGTGGCCACGGTCCAATGGCTCGCCGCGGGCTCGCCCGCCTTCATCGGACCTCGGATGTTGAGCGCCTTGACGTCGGCCCAGAACGCCTCGGTGTAATGGCGCGCGATGTCCCAGATGCTTTGCGCCTTCTCCGCCGCGGCCTTTTCCAGCTTGTCCTCGCCCGCGTCCGCGTCGTCGGTCAGGTGGCCGACATCGGTGATGTTGATGACGTGGGTGAGCTGGTAGCCCTTCCAGCTCAGCGTGCGCCCGAGCACGTCGGCGAAGACATAGGCGCGCATGTTGCCGATGTGGGGGTAATTGTAGACCGTCGGGCCGCAGGTGTAGACGCGCGCCTCCCCCGCGTGGATCGGCGCGAAGGTCTCGAGGCTGCGGGTCAGCGAGTTGAACAGCTTGAGCTCGGTCATGGCAGCGCGCTTGGCCACGACCAACCCTTCAGGTCAAGCGGCGCGCCTCACGGCCAGGCTCTAGCCTTCTGGCGGCTGCCACAGGTCCTCGTTGCCCGCGCCGGTCACGGGAACATCGATCATCGGCAGGCCGGCGGGATCGTCGATCTGACTGGTGTCGATGGGCGGCGCCTCGGGCGTGCCGTCGGCGACCCCCTCCTCGACCTCGTCGTCCTCATCCTCCCCGTTCTTGATGAAATCGCCGGTGCCGAACAGCACCGAATCCGGGGCCAGGATCAGCGGCGGTTCGCGCTCGGGGATAATCGCGCAGGCGGCGATATTGGCCAGCGCGCAGCCGTTGACCGTGGAACCGGCGGCGATCGGCGTGGTGACGGTGACGTTCTGCGCCGCACCGTTGCCGGTCGCATTGTTGACGATGCCGTTGATCACCACCAGCGTGCGCCCGTCTGGCGCGCCGGTGACGGTGAGCGCGCCGACGCTCAGCCCGCGGCGCTCGTCCACCGCGGCGCCGCCGCTGTTCTGGATCAGGATCGCGTCGCGCCCCTCGAGCGTCAGACTGGCGGTGCGGAACAGGCCGATCTCGCGCACGACGTCGGCGAGGCCGAGCCGCCGGTCGATCTCGGCGGGCGTCTTGCCGACGATGTCCGCCGCCGCCGAGGCGCTGAGCGAGGCGATCAGGCGACCGGCGACGACGATCCGTCCGGTCGGGGCGTTGCCGCTGTCCAGAACCGACAGCGCGGCATTGGCATAATCGAGATCGACCGCGTCGCCGCTGAGCATCAGCGAAGTGCCGCTGCCCGCGCCGGCGATCGAGAGCGTGCCGCCGACATCGAGCACGCCGCTCGCGGTCAGCCCGAAGGTGCCGGCGGCGGCGATCTGTCCGCCGCTCCCCGCGTTCACGGTCAGGCTGCCGACGGTGAGCGAGCCCGCGCCGTCGTTGGCGCCCGCCAGCGCCGTCACCAGCAGATCGCCGCCGCTCCGGATGCGATCGAACTCCGCCCGATCGACCGCGAAGCCGCTGTTCGCCCCGCCGCCGAGATTGACCGGCGCGCTCGAGGCGAGCGAGATTCGCTGCGTGCCGGCATTGCCGAGCGAGCCGCCGCTCGAGATCGCCAGGTCGCCGGCCCGGAGCGCGATGGTCTGGCCGGTGGCCGGGCCGCTCAGCGTGACCAGCCCGCCCGCGGTCATGGTCAACGCCCCGCCCGCGCTCAGGCCATCGGCGACCGATATCGCATTGGCCGCGCTCACGGAGACGGCGCCGCCGCCGTTCACCGCTTCCACGCCGATACCGCCCGGCGCATCGACCGGCTGTCCGACGCCGCCCACGAAGACCGATCCGCCGGTGCTGGCGAGCGCGATGTCGCCGCTCGCGGTCGCGTCGATGCGCAGGTCGCCGCCCGCGACGATGCCGATAGCGCCCGCCGTCGCGAGCGCATCGACCCGCAGCGCGCCGGGCGCGGTCAGCGTCAGCGCGGTGCCGCCGGCATCGAGCAGCCCGCTCACCGCGACGCCGACCACCGCAACCGCGCCCCCGGTCGAGCGCACCTCGGCATCGCCGGCGGTCAGGCCGGCGAGCGCGACGGCGCCGCCGGCGCGGACCGAAGCCAAATTGCTCGCCACGACCGCGCCGCCATCGACGGCGCCGCCCGCGTCGAGCGCGACATCGCCTTCCGAAGCCTCCAGCACAGCGAAGCTGGCACTGCCCGGCGTCGTCGCGACCACGCCCGGGGCGCCCGAGCCCGTGCCGATGGCGAGGCTTGCGCCCGACAGCGTCAGCGTGCCGCCCGATGTCGCATCGCCGCCCGAAAGGGCCCCCACCGCCGAGAGCTCGGCATCGCCCGTCGCCGTCAGCGCGGTGAAGACCAGCTCGCCTTCGCTGGCCTGCGCCGAGAGATTGCCCCCTACGGTCCCGCTGCCGAGATCGAGCGACCGGCCGGAAAGCGTCGCGTCGCCCCCGCTGGAGAAGCTGTCGATCGAGGCCGACAGCGCCGCCGCCACGTCGAGCGTGGTGCCCGCATCGAGGCTGCCCGCGTCCAAGGCCGACCCGGTGAAGGAGAGATCGCCACCGGCGACCGCCTCGCCGATCACGGCCGGGCTATCGGAGATCACCGACAGCGCGGCGCCCGCGATCAGCGACCCCGCGGCGATGCCGTTGCCGGCCCCTAGCGCAAGGTCGCCCCCGGCGGTGGCGGTTCCGAGGAATGCGCCCCCTTCGAGCGCCAGCGTCATGTCGCCGCCCGCCGAAAGCGTGGTCGCTTGCAAAGCGAAGGCATCGACCAAGAGATTTCCGCCCGCCGCGAGGTTCGCGACGGCGACGATCCCGCCGGACAGATCGACATCCATGGCGGCGTCGATGACGCCGCCGGCGATATCGCCCCCCGCCGCAATCGCGATCGGCCCCGAACCGCTGGCGAGCGCGGTGAAGCTGGCGTCGCCACCGATGGATGCGCCGATGCCGCCTCCGGCCTCGGCGCCGCCGATGGCCATGCTGCCGCCGAGCAGCGAAAGCGCCCCGCCCACCACGACATCGCCGCCGGACAGCGCGGCGGAGGCCTGGAGCAGGCCGGTGTCCGCCGTCCCGAGCGTGCCGAAGGTGAGATCGCCATCGGTTGCCAGGACCGCGAGGAAGCTGCCCGCGTATCCCCCGCCGACCTCGAACGACGCGCCGCTGAAGACCGTATAGCCGCCGCTTTCGAAAGTCCCGACGCTCCCCGCGCCCTCGGCTACGATCCCCAGGGCGCCGCCCGCCGACAGCGAGGACACCGACACCGCCGCCCCCGCGATCGCGATGTCGGTGCCCGCGACCAGGTCGCCGACATCGATATCGCCGGCGGACTCGAGTCCGATGCCCCCGGCGGCGTCGATGACTGGCGAGATACCCGAAAGCCCGGTGATGCCGCCCTCGCCCGCGGTGACGTAAACCAGCGCGGAGCTGGCGAGGTTGGTGAAGCCGACACTATTGCCTTCGAGGCGAATCGCGCCCGAGGTGACCGCGGTCGAGCCCAGGAACAGCGCGCCATCCGCGCGCAGCTCGATATCGCCGCCGTTCGGATCGGCGGAGCCGAGCGAGAGATCGCCGCCGGCAGCGATCCGCATGGCGTTTCCGGACCCGTATGCGAGCGATCCAACGATGAAGTCGCCCGGGGTGGAGAAGGTGCCCGTTTCGCTCCCGTCGTCGAGCTCGCCGCCGGTGGAGATGGCGCCGGCGACAAGATCGTTGCCGACCTCGATCCGGACGCTGTCGCCGCCGATCAGCGTCGCGGAGCCGGCGGCAAGGTCGGTGCCCGCGGTCAGGCGCAGGTCCGGCGCCTCGAGCGTGACGCCCGTCAGCGCCACGGCATCGTTGACGCTGCGCAGCGAAATCCGGTTGCCGGCGGTCAGGCTGCTCGGGATGTTGCCGGGGTTGAGGTCGAGCCGCTCGAGCGTCTCGACCTCGAAAATGCCGCCGGTAAAGTCGATCGCGCCGGTGCGGAGCGACACCAGCCCGCTGTTGCTGGCGAGGCCGATCTCGACGTCGCCGGTCGCGGCGATGCTGCCCAGGCAGGCGCTGCCCTGCCGACACTCGGCCGACAGCAACCCGCCATCGTTGCTGAACGGTCCGAAGGGCGGCGCGTCGGTGACGTCGACGGTCAGATTGCCGGTGGCGATCGAGCTGCCGGTGGCGTCGATCGCGTCGCCGCTCAGGAACAGCGATGCGCCGTTGGTGTCGAGGCTGCCGGCGATGCGCAGCGATGCGATCGGGGTTCCGATCGGCTCGATCAGATCGCCGATGAAGGGGCCGAAATCGATGTCCCCTGCGCGCAGGCGAATGGAATCGAAATCGAAGGGATCGATAGCGGAGACCAGGCTTGCCCCGCTGGCGACGATAATGTCGTCGCCCGTCCGCACGGTGATGTCGTTGTCGGAGAGGACGCTGCTGCCGCCCGCGAACTCGGCGAAGCCGCCCGATTCGATCAGGACCGATCCGCCGGCCGCGACGGTGCCGGTAATCGTCGCGCGTGCACTGGGCAGGTAGGCGTAGGCGCCGTCTTCCTCGCGGCGTCCCGCGAACAGCTCGAAATTTCCGCCCGAGGAGGCATCCCCGATGCTCGCATCGCCCCCCGCCGAGATCGAAAGATCGGTCGAGCCGCGGGTATCGCTGGCGAGGATCGAACCGGTGGCGCGGATGCCGAGATTATCGCCGCTCGCCACCACCGAGCCGACGCCGGCGAGGTAATTGCCGTTGGCATGGATATCGACCCCGCCGATCGCATAGAGCGACAGCACCCCAGGGTTGTCCGCATGCGTGATCGCGATATCCCCAGTGGACGTGCTCAGCAGCGCATAGCCGGTTTCCAGGCGACCCGTGCCGGTGAAGTCGAGCGAGATCGAGGCGCCATAAAGCTCCGCTGTCCCATCCACGACCACCGCGTTGCGCACGGCTGAAAGGCGGATGGCGGGGGTGGCGCCGGCGGGCGCGCCGTCGGCCACGGCCGACAGCGAACCGAAGCTCATCGCGGCGCCAGGAGCGGTGCTTTCATCGGTGAGGGCGATCAACCCGGCGATATCGCCGCTGGCTTGGAACGTCGCGGTGCCGACTTCGAAGCGGCTGGCGCCGTTGTCGCGCGCGGTGAGCGCGATCGAGCCGCCTGTCGCCACGCCGGATTCGGCGCTGCCGGTGAAGGTGCCAAACCGGTCGAACCCGTCGAGGCCGCCCTCGCCCGCCAACCCGCGCGCGTCGATGCCGAGATCGCCCGCGATCGCGCCGCCATCGGCGGTGATCGCCACCGCGGCGCCGGTGGCGTCGCCGCCGCGCCCGCCGCGGCCGATCCCGCTGGGTCCGCCGCCGCCGATGGTCTGGTCTCCGCCAAGGCCGCCGCTGCCGCCCACGCCGAACAGACCGAACGACATGTCCCACGCGAACTCGGCGCCCTCGGCGGCGGTTATCGCGAGATTGCCGCCACGCGCGGCGCCGCCCATACCTCCGTCGCCGCCTTGCACGGCATTGCCGAAATCGGCTTCACCGTCCCCGCCCCAGCCGCCGGTGGCCCAAACGTCGATGCCGCCTTCGCGCACACTCGCCAGGTTCGTGCCCGCTCCCGAAAGCGTCAGCGACACATCGCCGCCGATGGCATTGCCGCCGTCTCCCCCGCTCTCGGCCGAAAATTCGACGCCGTCGCCGCCGTCGCCCGCCTGGGCCGTGGCGCTCAGGTCGAGGTAACCGAGGCCCTCGGGGTTCCGCGCCAGCGCGAGAATTGCCGTGCCCCCCTCGGCATCGCCGCCGCGCGATGCCGACAGGCCCTCGCCGTCCGGGCCGTTGCCGTCCCCGCCGGTCGCATCGGCCGAGACCACGATCCCCTGCGCCGCCAGCGATCCGCCCGCGCTCTTGCTGAAGCTCGCGGTGCCGCCGAAGGCCGAGCCTCCCTCGACCCCCGCTTTCCCGCCGGCGCCAAAGGCGTCGGCCTCGACCGAAATGCTCGAGAGGCGGGCGGTGCTGTCGCCGAGGTTCACCAGCGCGGTCCCGCCGCTGGCGTCGAGGATCGCTCCGGGTTCGGCAAAAGAGCTCGCGAAGGCTTCGGCGCTCGCCGAGACGCCGAGATCGCCGATCTCGATCGTTCCGCCCGTCGCCGTCAGCGCGGCATAGCCGCCCGTCGCCGAGCCGCTGCCTGGGGGAAAGCATTCGCAGTTCCGTGCGAATGGCAGCGCCTGCGCCGAGATCGTGAGGCTCTCACCCACCGTCAGGCCGGCATTGGCCCCGGTCATGGTCAGCACCGCCCGCCCTCCGGTCGCCAAGGTGACGCCATCGACGTCCGCGGCATAGCCATCGCTTCGCAGCGTCATGTCGCCGCCCACCGCGATGCTGCCGCCATCGCCGATGGTGGCCTCGACCTCCCCGCCCCGCGGCGCGGTGGCGCCGAAATTGGGCGACGTGGACTGGAGGGAGAGATCGCCGCCGACCAGGATGCGGCCGCCCGGGTTGTTGGCCTCCGCGCCCGCGGCCGAAACGCGGAAGGAGCCCGTCTCCGAAGGGGGCCCGAAGTTGACGTCGCCGGCGACATCGATGAGCCCGCCCGCCCCGGCCGCCAGTGTCCCCTCGGCGGCCGTCACGTCGAGCGAGAACGGCCCATTGGCGTCGCGGCCCATCGTGAGGCTCTCGCCGGCATCGGCGGAGAGCTCGACCTCGAGCGCCCTGATCGAGGTGTTGGAGGTCAGCGTCAGATCGCCGGCGGTCGATACCGCGCCCACGCTCAGGACGATCGAACCGTTTGCCGTCATGGCCGCCTCCGTCGCGGCGGCATAGCCGATCGATCCCGACAGGAGGACGCGGACATCCTCGCCGGTGCGGAAGTCGATCGTCTGCGGATCGAAGACACTGAAATCGTCGGTGCCGATCGAGGCCGGGCCTGTCGTGGTGCCCAGATGGCGGATCTCGTTGCCGGCCTGGGCTTCTCGACCGATCGAGGCGATGATCTGCCCGTCGTTGTAAAAATTCAGGTTTCCCTGCTCGGCGCTCAGATAGAGAACCGAACCGTTGACCGTGACGTCTCCGCCCTGCTCGATGGTGGGCGCCACGATAGTGAAGCTGCTTCCCGGCTGGGCGAGAGCGACGAGTGCGCCCTGCCGCAGGATCACCGAGGCGAAGGGATCGGCGACCCCGGTCAGGTCGACCGAGCGCCCGGGTCCCTGCTCGCGGAAATTGCCGAGATCGCTGGCGCTCAACAGCAGGCTGCCAACGTTGAAGCTGGCGCTGCCCGTCGCCAGGATGCCGCCGGGGCTGAAGAACCAGATGTTGCCGCCCACCGGGCCGACCGAATTGGGCCCGTCGCCGAACAGATAGCTGGTCACCCGGCCCTGGAAGGCGATGCCGCGATAATTGCCGGCATTATCCGGGGTGGTGAAGACCCGGTTGATCGCGGTGAAGCTCTGGCCATTGCCGACGAAGCGCAGCTCGGTCCCCGCGGGCAGGAAATTGACATAGGAATTGCCCTGCGCGCCCCCCGGAGGGGCGGTGTCGTAGGTCGTCCAGTTGAGCACCGCGTCGCGGTTCATGGAAACGA
>Ga0307490_1000074_pt1 | contig 11607 bp, 13 predicted proteins | sample SI3UmetaG_FD_202118 | JGI IMG/M metagenome (GOLD analysis project Ga0307490, IMG submission 202118) | Sea-ice brine microbial communities from Beaufort Sea near Barrow, Alaska, United States - SI3U | ecosystem: Environmental > Aquatic > Marine > Coastal | place: USA: Alaska | collected 2017-05-06
ACCATGATCCGGAGGGTGAGACCCTCCGCTGCAGCAGCCTGATTGGACTGCTGAAGCTTTAATGTCGTGGGCGGCGGGCGATGAACAGCAAGCCTCGGAAGATTTGACCGCCTCGTTCATCTTCACATGTCTGTCTACGCCCATGGAAATCTCCCGACGTCACTTGCTACCGATACCCGCTTAGGGTATTTAGGGCGCATGCGCAAAGACATCAAGACGTCCTGCCAGAAGCGCCTTAGCCGTATCGAGGGTCAGGTTCGCGGCCTCTCCAAAATGGTGAACGAAGATCGCTATTGTATCGATGTCGTAACGCAGATATCCGCGGTTCGCGCCGCACTTCGGCGTGTCGAGGAAGAATTGCTGCAAGATCATGTCGCCCACTGTGTCGAACGCGCGATCGCTACCGGTAACAAGGCCGATCAGCGCAAGAAGATCGCCGAACTGATGGCGGCCGTGGGCCGAGCAGACCGTTAAGGCCGCTAATGGAACTTTATTTTTCGGACATATTTTTCGACTTGGCTTAGAATGGGTTTGTGAGTAGGTTCCTGAGTTACCGCGTGTCAACAATAGGGAATACGGCTTTTGATGTTCGTGCGCTTGACCAGAGCGAATCGATTGAGGGCGGGCTGGCTTCTGGCCGTCGTCTATTTGCTCTGCGTGCTCGCGCCGACGATCTCTTTCGCGTTGCCCGGCGAAGCGAGAGCCGCGCTTTGCCTGACCGACGAGGACCACAGTCTGAGGATCATGCCTGTCCACGAAGCTAGCCGGCTTGTCGTGCAGCACGTTCACGGTGGCGGCCAGGCGCACGAACATTCGGATGCTTCCGCACAGTCCGGACATGTCAGCGATCACGACCATCTAAAGTCCTCCGCGGCAGGGGAACCATCTTCGCCAGCCGGCGGCGGGCACAAGGCTCCTGCCGGACAATGCTGCGGAATGGTTTGCGTCAGCGCACTGCCCGCAACCATCATCGAGATCGTCAAGCCCTCCGAACCGGCGACGCTTTGCGTTTCGAAGACTTATCAGAACGTCGCGGACAAGTCTCCTCCCCGACTTTATCGTCCCCCCATCTCCTGACCTGACGGAATGACGTGGTGCCGGGCCCGGCGAGGGCCTGCGCGCCTGTGGATCATCTGCAGTTCAGGGGAAAGTCATGTTTGCGTGCTTTGGGCGAAGCTTCGAGGCTGGTCGTTCGGTCATCGCCAGGGTTTGCCGAGCTAAGCTCTCCTGTCTGACAAGCCTCGCGCTGGTCGGGATCGTGCTCTACCGGATGCACGGTTCCATTGCGTCAGGACGTTGAACCATCGCATTCCTCTGCCGCACACAACCCAACGGGCGATCATTCGATCGTCGATTGGTTCACGGCAAATTATCGGACAATGGCGCGCGAGGCACTCTGTAGCTTTTTCGGTCGCCTGTCTCCTTAATCGCCAGCCGCAATGCTTTATATGAAGGGCGCTTTGTCTTTTTGGACAGCGAAAATTGGGGAAGAATCGATGCATACGCAGAACGTGGCGCCGTACGCCGCCTTGGATTGGGTGCTGGCAAGAGTGCCTTTGTCTCGAAACGGCTTGATTGTGAGCCTGGCCATTGGCGGGGCTTTGCTGACGGGATGCAGCCCGCCGTCATATCCGCTCGCCGGGGCCGATCCAGCCGACCCTGCGGTCCCCGTGGCAGCGGTTGGCTACCGATCAACCGTGGCTCCGTATACCAGCCTTCGTCCCACGACTCCGAAGGCATGGCGCGAGCAAAATGATCGCGCCGCGCCGGCGCCAAAGTCAGGCCAATAGGAGCACGCGATGATCCGCAATTTTGAATTCCCGCTGAATCAATCATCAACCCGCAGGCTCCGATCGAGCCCTGCCTGCCTGGCGGTGCTGCTCTCGGCGCTTGCGCTGTCGGGATGCGCGACATTTTCGCCCGATGGCGGAATGTCCGTCGTCGCCAACGTCGCCGGCGAAACGATCAAGAAGGACGTCATTTCGATTCGTACGACCGAGGATGCGGAATGGGCGCGGAGTGCGGTCCAACGGCTGCTTCGCCGAACCCTGACCGTGGATACCGCCGTCCAGATTGCGCTGCTCAACAATCGAGGGCTTCAGGCGGCCTACAACGAGTTGGCGCTGGCGGAAGCGGACCTCGTTCGCGACAGCCTGCCACCTAATCCGACTTTCTCGATCACTAGGATTGCTGGGGACGGTGCGGTTGAGATCCAGCGTCAGGTTGTCGGCGACATTCTGGCATTGGCGACTTTGCCATTCAGATCGGAAATCGCACGCCGGCGCTTCCAGGAAGCGCAATTGCGAGCGGCGGAGGATACGCTGCGGCTCGCGGCCGAGGTCAGGCGGGCGTATTATCGCGCCGTGGCGGCCAATGAGCTGGTCGGGCTATTCACAGACGCCAATAAAACAGCGGAATCCACTGCTCAGCTTGCTTTGAAGCTCGGTCAAACCGGGTCGATGAACAAGCTCGACCAGGCCCGCGAGCAGGTGTTCTACGCGGAAACCACGGCTGACCTCGCAGCGCTGCGTCAGGAGGCCACTAGTTCCCGCGAGCGCCTGGCCCGCCTGCTCGGCTTGTGGGACCGCGATCTTGGCTTCCGGCTTCCGCAGAAATTACCAATGTTGCCGCGTCGTCCGCTGTCGCTCCCTCGCATCGAGGTCGATGCGGTCGAACACCGGTTGGACCTGCAGATCGCCCGCATCGAACTTGCAGCTTTGGCGAAATCGCTCAATCTGACCGAGGCCAGCCGCTTCGTCACGCTACTCGACATTGCGGGCATATCTAGGAAAACCCGCGATCCCGAAGGCCCTTCTTTCCGAACGAGCGGGGTCGACGTACAGTTCCAGATTCCGATCTTCGACGGTGGCGAGGTGCGCGTTCGGCAGGCGGCAGAAACCTACAACCAGGCGTTCAATCTGTTGACCGAAAGGGCGGTGAACGTCCGCTCCGAAGCCCGCGATGCTTTCCGGGTCTATCGGTCGACTTATGATATCGCCGGCCACTACCAGCGCGAAGTGATCCCGCTTCGCAACATCACCTTCGAAGAATCGCGATTGCGTTTCAGCAGCATGCAGATCGATGTGTTCGCGTTGCTGTTGGAACAAAGGCAATGGATCGTGGCGAACCGCGCCGCCATCGAGGCCAAGCGCGAATTCTGGCTGGCAAAGTCCGAATTACAGACTGCAGTCAACGGCGGGGGCGGCGGGGAGACGCGCAGGCAGCCTCGTCCCTCGATCATACAGGCAAACGCTGTCTTAAACTAGAAGGAGAAGAACCATGTTATCCCGCAGAGGCTTTCTCGGCACCGCCGCGCTTGTCAGCGCGACGGCGGTCAGCGGCCGCGTCCAGGCCGCAAGCATTCCCGAAGCGCCGATCATGGAGAAGGCGACGATGCAGCCACCGCTGCATCCGACCAGCGGTCCTGATTACCGCCCAGTGGTGACATTGAATGGTTGGACGTTGCCGTGGCGCATGAACGGCGACTGGAAGGAATTCCACCTGGTCGCCGAACCGGTGGTGCGCGAGTTCGCGGAAGGTATGAAGACCCATCTGTGGGGCTACAACGGCCAGACGCCGGGCCCGACAATCGAGGCGGTCGAAGGCGACAAGCTCCGCATCTTCGTCACCAACAAGCTGCCTGAACAGACCTCCATACACTGGCATGGGGTACTCCTGCCGAACGGCATGGACGGGGTGGGCGGCCTCAACCAGCCGCATATTCCGCCTGGCAAGACCTTCGCCTACGAATTCGAGATGAAGCATAGCGGCACCTTCATGTATCATCCGCATTCGGACGAAATGGTCCAGATGGCGATGGGCATGATGGGAATGATCGTCGTGCATCCGCGCGATCAATCATTCAGACCGGTTGATCGCGACTTCGTCTTTATCATGAGTACCTACGATTTCGATCCAGGCACCTATGTGCCGAAGATCTCGGAAATGACCAATTTCAACATGTGGACCTGGAACAGCCGCGTGTTTCCCGGGATTGATCCATTGGCCGTGCGACTCGGCGATCGCGTGCGCGTGCGGATCGGCAATCTCACCATGACCAACCATCCAATCCATCTGCACGGCCATAACTTCGCCGTCAGTTGCACCGATGGCGGCTGGGTCCCGGAAAGCGCGCAGTGGCCGGAAACGACGATCGACGTTCCTGTCGGCTCCATACGGGCCTTCGATGTTCTCGCGGACAACCCGGGAGACTGGGCGTTCCACTGCCACAAGTCTCACCACACCATGAATGCGATGGGCCACGACATGCGCAACCTGATCGGTGTGTCGAGAAAGGATCTCGCCAAGGCGGTCGGCAGGCTCGCGCCGGACGCCATGGTGATGGGTGAGCGAGGCATGGCGATGGGCGACATGGAAATGCCGATGCCCGACAACACGCTGCCGATGATGACCGGAACCGGGCAGTTCGGCCCAATCGAAATGGGCGGCATGTTCACGGTCATGAAGATTCGCGAAGGTCTCGCGCGCGACGACTACAAGGACCCTGGCAACTATGACTATCCGAAAGGCACTGTTGCGTTTGAAGTCGACGCCCCTGCGGGAAAAGCCCCACGCCAGACTAGCACAAAACCGACCGACTCGAAGCAGACCGGCAAGCCGGACGAAATGAAGGGCATGAAAGGTATGAAGGGGATGAAAGGCATGTAGGCAGTCAAAAGTGCCGGTGTTCTCTGAAAGTCGCCAACCAGCTGTAAAACATATCCAACCAAAAATATCAGGAGTTGAAAGATGACAAAGGTGCGTGAAATCGGAATCGCATTGGCCTGTACGATGGTTGTTTCCGCGTCCGCTTGGTCGGGTGAGGGGCCCGCAGGCCACGGTCACGGGCATGACGAGACGTTTTCGGCCGGCGAGCCCGGCGACGCCAAGAAGCCTGCGCGAATCGTGCAGGTGACGATGGGCGAGATGGACGGCAAGATGATGTTCATGCCCGCCAAGCTTGAGATCAAGAAGGGCGAGCAGGTCAAGTTCATGCTCCGCAACAACGGAGAGCTCGAACACGAATTCGTCCTCGCCAGCGCCGCCGATAACCTCAAGCACGCCGAGGCGATGAAAAAGAATCCCGACATGGAGCACGACGACCCGAACGCAAAGAAGCTCGCGCCGAAGAAGACGGACGAGATCGTCTGGAAGTTCAGCAAGGCCGGCGAATTCGAGTTCGCATGCCTGATTCCGGGACACCGCGAGGCCGGAATGGTTGGCACGGTCGTCGTCAAGTGACGGTCGAAACAGCAGCAAATCAAGGGAACCGACGATGAGAAAATTAGTCGCAGCGGCAATGCTGTCGCTTTCCATCGCGTTGGGCGCCGGCGCCGCCTTCGCACAAGCGGCGATGGTCAACGGCGAGGTGAAGAAGATCGACGAGGCGGCCGGAAAAGTCACGTTGAAGCACGGCCCGATCAAGAACCTCGATATGAGCGAGGACGGAATGACGATGGTGTTCCGCGTCCAGGATCCTTCGATGCTCAAGCAGGTGAAGGTGGGTGACAAGGTCCAGTTCGAAGCCGAGCGGGCCTCCGCCGGCATCACCATCACAAAAATGCAGAAGAGCAAATAACGCCGAAACGACCGGCGCTCCCGTGACGCCTGAGTTCGGGCGGCGCCGGTCGTTAAGCGGTTAAGCGGATGTCGCGGAGGAAATGGATGGAGGCATCGTTGCGCCAGGCTGACGTAGATGCGGCAGAACGACCGCTCGCTTTCGATCGCGAAAGCGGAGTTCTGAGCGGCGCCGGCGTGATCGACCGCGTCGCGGTGCTTGCCCTTCAGGCCGGATCCGTCATTACGCGACCTTACGGACATCGCGGCTACAGGCACGGCTGCAAGGCGGTCGCGACCGTCGTTGCCGATCGCGACATTATCGTCCGGTTGAACGAGGATGCCGATTTCGCCATCCCGTTCTGCGACGGATATTGGAGCAGGATGCTCAATCCGAGATACGATTATGAAGAGGAGATCGAAGCGTTCTTAAGGTGCGCGGCGGACCTCAGTTACTCCTTCGTCGACTGCGGGGCGAACTTCGGTTACTGGTCCGTGCTGGCGTCCAGCCGGCCGTTCGGTAGGCAACCCACGCTCGCTATCGAAGCGTCTACGGAAAACGCGAAACGGCTTGGCGCGAACGCGCTCCTGAACGGCGACCGTTTCCGGTGGCTCAACGCCGCCGTCGGTGAAAAATCCGGTGGTTTCGCTCGTGTCACCGGCGCACGACATGAAGCCTTCGGAACGCTTGCGCTGACGAAGACCGAGCCTGAAGCCGTGCCGATGGTTTCACTGGGCGGGCTCGCCGCCGATGGCCTCATCGACGCAGCGCTTCCCGTCGTCATCAAGCTCGATGTGGAGGGCGTGGAGATCGAGGCGTTGGCCGGCGCGGAAGGGCTGCTGCAGCGCGATTGCGTTGTCATCTGTGAAGAGCATGGATTCGACCGGACGCACAGCATCACGCGTCACTTGATCAACGAAATGTCCCTGAACGTATTCGTATTCGATCCTGAAATGTGCCGGTTCATCCGGCTTGACGACATCGACCGGCTGGACCGTATCAAGAAGCACGTGTGGGTCGGTTATAACGTCTTCGCCACCTCCAGCGCCTTATGGGAAGAGCGACTGCTCGCGGCAACGTGGAGGTACCGATGATCGGTTCGAGGCCGCATATCCTGCTGTCCATGCGCGAAAAGTGGCGTCACAAGATTTCCGAACCGCTGCAGACATCCGTTGCCGGAAATGAAGGAGGTCTGCCGCACCTATCGGCCATGATTTAACAGTCCGAACAAGTTGAAAGTCTTGCGAGGTCCTTTCGACAGCGTATGCGGGCGTCTGTCTAAACACGGCCGCGGAACCGGATTTGTAGGTTTGGCAGCAATGGAACAACATCTTGCGGCGGCCGTTTGCGAGTGTGTTTTCGAACATTGGAGAATGAGATGACACGAAACATCCTGAAGTTTTCTGCCGTCTCCGTCGCGGTCCTGTTTGCGCTATCGATGCCTTCGTACGCCGACGACGCCGGTCCGGCTTACACGAAGTCCATGGAGAAAATGAATGCCGAAATGAAGAAGGGAATGGATCCCGACCCGACGAAGGCGTGGGCGAAGATGATGGTCGCCCATCATCAGGGCGCGATCGAGATGTCGCAGACTGTGTTGAAGGAGACCAAGGACCCGATGATCCGCGAGATGGCCGAAAAGGGAATCAAGGATCAGACAAAGGAGCAGTCCATGCTCAAGGAGTGGATCGCCAAGCACGGCGGCTGAACAGCCTGACCGCGAGGACGCCATGATCGCACTTCCCTACGATTATTTCCTGATCGCATGGTTCGTCCTCGCGGCGGGCTCTACGGCCTACGTCGCGTTCGACCAGTTCAACGGCAATCCCGAGCCGACGGTGATGAAGTGGGGTTTCATCCTGGTCACGCTATACATGGGTCCGTTCGGACTTCTGCTCTACGTGCTCGCGGACAAGGAGCCCCGTCCAGGGGAGCATGAGCACTTCACGTCGCCGCTCTGGAAGCAGGGCGTCGGGAGCACCATTCACTGCGTTGCGGGGGACGCCACCGGCATCATTCTGGCGGCGACCGTGACGGCCCTGCTGGGTCTTCCGATGTGGATCGACCTTATCGTCGAATACATCGCCGGTTTTTCCTTCGGTCTGTTCATTTTCCAGTCTCTCTTCATGAAGAAGATGATGGGCGGCACCTATTGGGAAAATGTACGCAAGAGCTTCATGCCGGAATTCATCAGCATGAACGCGATGATGGCGGGAATGGCGCCGACCATGAGCCTGCTGATGATGGGCCGCGACATGCGCGCCATGGATCCGCTCGAATTCGTCTTCTGGGGCGTGATGTCTCTCGGCGTCATGGTCGGATTTACGACGGCCTATCCGTTCAACGTCTGGATGGTGAAGAAGAAGATCAAGCACGGCCTGATGACCGAACGGCCGGAGCCGCCCGGCCAACAACGCGACATGTCCGGAATGAAGTCCGAGACGGGTCAAATGTCGGATGACCAGATGAGCCACATGGAGGGACATGGGGGACAACAGAAAGCAAAAAAGTCGGGCGAACGCGAAGTGTCCCATGGCGGTGGCCATCAGATGGGCGGCGACGCGACGACGCCACAGTTGGCGGCGCTCGCCTGCGTGACGTCGTTCCTCCTGATCTCCGGAATGGTGATACCGGGGTTTTCCGTCAACCTCGGTTTGAGCGCCCGCGACGTCGACGGCTCCATCATGCCGCCGGGGATGATCAACACCTTCGATCTGCCCGGCGAGGCTATGAAGGACATGGCCGCCGTGAAGCCGCGTCAAGTCGCCTACGTGGCGGCGCCCGACGCGAGGGGCGACAAGGTCCTTGCGCCGCGCATCGAGAACGGGGTCAAGGTCTTCGACATCAAGGCCGAGATCATCCGCTGGAACATCCTTCCGGACGTGGCGGTCGAGGCTTACGCGTACAACCATGAGGTCCCGGGACCGAGGCTGCAGGTGACCGAAGGCGACCACGTGCGGATAAACTTCCACAACGCGCTTCCCGAAAGCACGACGATCCATTGGCACGGTCTCATCCTGCCGAACGAAATGGACGGGCCGGCGAAGGTCACCCAGGATCCGGTGCCGCCGGGCGGCACCTACACCTATGAATTCGACGTGGGTCAGAGCGGCACGTACTTCTATCACAGCCACGATCATCCGGACCGCCAGCAGGCGCTCGGGCTCTACGGGGCGCTGCTGATCGCGCCGAAGGATCCCTCGGCCGAGGTGAAGGCCGACCTCGATTACACGATCCAGCTACAGGAGTGGCTGAAGCGCGAATGGCTGACCTATCCTGCCATGCTGATGGAAGGGGCGCTACCGAACTACTTCACCATCAACGGCAAGGCCTATCCGTCGACCGACACCGTCGCAATGAAGGTCGGGCAGACCATCAAGCTCCGCTTTATCGGCACGAACAACAACTTCGTGCATCCCATGCATGTGCACGGCGGACCGTTCGAAGTCGTCGCCGTGGACGGGGTGAACCTCAAGGAAAGCGCGCGATACCAGGCGGACACAGTCAACGTCGGTCCCGGACAGCGCTACGACGTGGTCTGGACGGCGCGGAAGCCGGGCAAATGGCTGGTGCACTGCCACATCCCGCATCACACGGCCAACAACAACGTTGAGCAGCACGGCGGCGGCGGCCTGATGCTTGTCCTGAACGTCCAGTAGGGCCGGCGGAAAACAAAGGAGAGAATGAGATGAAGACGAGCAAGGAGATGCAGGCGTGCATCGACGAATGCCTTCGATGCTATCAAACCTGCCTCGGAACGGCGATGACCCACTGCCTGGAAATGGGCGGCGAACATGTGGAGCCGCCGCACTTCAGGCTGATGATGGCCTGCTCCGAAATGTGCCGTACCGCGGCGCACTTCATGCTTCTCAATTCGCCTCACCATGCGCACGTCTGCGAGGAGTGCGCCGAGATCTGCACCGAATGCGCCAAGGACTGCGAGCGCGTCGGCGGAATGGACGACTGCGTCGCCGCCTGCAAGCGCTGCGCGGAAAGCTGCCGTTCGATGGCAGGCTGAACGATGCCGACGACCGAGACGGTCAGAAGCCCTCAGACTGAAGAACCGCGAGCGATAGCGGCTTTGCCGGAGCCGGCGTCGCCCGCCCCGGGTAACGTCAGGAGTTTCATGGTAGTTTCTGCGGTTCCTCTGTCCCCGGGACGAGATCTTCGTCTGGATCTTTTCCGCGGGCTTGCCAACTGGGCAATCTTTCTCGATCACATCCCGAACAATGCCGTCGCCTGGCTGACGACACGGAATTATGGCTTCAGCGACGCTGCGGATATCTTCGTCTTCATTTCCGGCTACACCGCCGCCTTCGTTTATTCGAAACGGATGTCCGCACAGGGCATCCTGGCGGGCACGGCGCTCCTGATGCGGCGCGTTTGGCAGCTTTACGTGGCGCACGTCCTGCTGTTCATATTCTATGCCGCGGCAATCGGCTACGTGGCAGAGCGATACGGAAGTTCGCATCTGCTGGACGAGTTCAACGTCGCCGGACTAATCGAGCAGCCGGTTGCGACGCTTACGCAAGGGCTCCTTCTGAAATTCAAGCCATTGAATCTTGACGTCCTGCCTTTGTACATCGTGTTGATGGCAGGCTTCCCGCCGCTGCTTGTTCTCATGAGGCGGTCGCCCAATGTGGCGCTGGCGGTGACGTTGCCCCCTTGGCTTGATCCAGTGTGAAGTAGACTCTGGCCCCACGACAAGGACCAGAGATGAAGCGCAACAGGTTCACCGAAGACCAGATCATCGGAATATTGAAGGATCAGGAGGCCGGGGTTGCGGTCGCCGATCTGTGCCGCAAGCATGGCGTGAGCAACGCCAGCATCTACAAATGGAAGGCCAAGTATGGCGGCATGGACGTCAGCGAGGCGAAGCGGCTGAAGGCGCTCGAGGACGAGAACGGCCGGCTCAAGAAGCTTCTGGCCGATGCGATGCTGGACAACTCGGCGTTGAAGGACCTCCTCGGAAAAAAATGGTAACGCCCGCTGCCGAGCGGGATGCTGTCGCCCATCTCCAGACTGCCCATGGGATGAGCGAGCGGCGGGCGTGCCAGGCGCTGGGGTGCTGTCGGATGACAATGCGCTACCGGGCCACCAGGATCGATGACGGCTTGCTGCGCGAGCGGATGAAGGCCATTGCCCATGAGCGGCGACGGTTCGGCTATCGGCGGCTGCACGTTCTGCTCCGACGCGAGGGGCATGTGGTCAATCACAAGCGATTGTTCCGGATCTATCGCGAGGAGAAGCTGACCGTGCGCCGCCGTGGCGGGCGCAAGCGGGCCATGGGCACGCGGGCGCCGATGCTGATCCCGATGGCGCCGAACCGGCGCTGGTCACTCGACTTCGTCTCGGACCAGCTCACCGACGGCCGCCGCTTCCGCATCCTGACCGTCGTCGACGACTGCACGCGGGAATGCCTTGCCCTGGTCGCCGACACTTCGCTGTCTGGACTGCGGGTGGCGCGCGAACTCGAAGCGCTCATCGCCGGGCGCGGGAAGCCGGCAATGATCGTCAGCGACAACGGCACCGAGTTCACCTCGAACGCCATCCTGGGCTTCGCCGAGCGGATGAAGATCGACTGGCATTACATCGCCCCGGGCAAACCGATCCAGAACGCCTTCATCGAAAGTTTTAACGGTCGGCTGCGCGACGAGCTGCTCAACGAGACGCTGTTCCCCTCGCTCTCGCACGTGCGGGCAACGGCGGCGTCATGGAGGACCGATTACAACCTCAACCGACCGCACTCGCGGCTCGGCTGGCTGACACCTGCCGAATACGCCGACACCTTCAACCCGCGACGGGATCTGCCGCTGCGCTCAATGGCCAGCTCCGCGTCAGCCCCCGTCGCTCACTCCGCCCAGATGGGCAAAACCAACCGTCAGAGTCTCCATCACGCTGGATAGAAGTTGGGGGCAACGTCAGCGGCGCAGTACGTTCGCATGTCTACCGACCTGCAAAAATACTCCATTGAAAATCAGGCGGCGGCAATTGCGCTTTACGCAGCGCAAAACGGAATTGAGATTGTTCGGAGCTACGAAGACGTCGGA
>Ga0307490_1000075_pt1 | contig 11538 bp, 11 predicted proteins | sample SI3UmetaG_FD_202118 | JGI IMG/M metagenome (GOLD analysis project Ga0307490, IMG submission 202118) | Sea-ice brine microbial communities from Beaufort Sea near Barrow, Alaska, United States - SI3U | ecosystem: Environmental > Aquatic > Marine > Coastal | place: USA: Alaska | collected 2017-05-06
TCCTCGTTCCCCGCCGTTAGCTGGCGGAGCTGGCCTTCGAGCGCGTCCAGCCGCGCGAGAATGTCGGTGACCGCCGTGGTGCTCGGCGCGCCGACGGTTTGCGGCGCTGGCGCCGCGCTGGTGATCTCGGGCTCGAAGGTTCGGCCCGCGCCGCCCGGAAAGACCTGGCGTTGCAAGGCGCGCACCTCCGCCTCGATCTTCCTGAGCCGCGCCTCCGCATCGCTTTGCGCGGCCGCCGGCGAGGCCGCCAGCACGAGGCCCAGAGCGGCAGCCGCGAAACCGAAATTGCGCGCTCCTCGTCCAATCAAATGCAAGGGTCGGCTCCGATCGTGGTTTGCCATTCGAGTGACCTAGCGCGCTCAGCCTGTCGAGAGGATGAAGGCGGGTTTTCCTACGTCGCGGGAGCGGCGGGGGAAGTGGCGGCCGGCGGCGCGGGCCGGGCGAGCAGCGCGGCGGCATCCACGGGCACGTCCCTCATCACCACTTCGCTGTTCCCCAGCATCGGGACAGCGCGCCCGGCCACGGTGATCGCGAGCGCGTTGGGGCGCCCGGTCCACAGCTGGGGACCTTGCGCCTCGGCCGGGACGGTGAAGCTCTGCCCCCTGGCCATCTGGCCCTCGAACAGGCGTTTGCCCGTGGCGTCGTAGAACTTGACCCACGTGCCGTCGACGAGACTGGTGAAGACCACCGGTCCCGCCGGCGCGGCCGCGGGACGGGCGGAGCCGGGCCCCGAGGTGATGACGCGCTGCTGCGCAGCCTGTGTCGGCGGGGTGAGCGGCGCCGGGCCGAGCCCTGGCGAGAAGTAGGTCCGATAGAAGGCGAAGGCGCCCGCAAGCAGGACCAACACCGCCAGCAGCGAGAACCACGTCAGCCGCCGCGAGGGCACTCGTGCCGGATCGCCCGGCTCGAAGCGGTCGGGGCGCAGCGGAAGCCCTTGCGGATCGCCGGCCTCCAGATCGAGCCGCACCTGTTCGGCGATCGCGCGCTCGTCGAGCCCGAGCAGGCGGGCATAGGTGCGGCTGAACCCGACCGCATAGGTGCGGCTGGGCAGCCTGGCATAGTCCCCGGCCTCGATCGCGGCGAGGTGGCGCTGCGGGATGCGGGTGCGGGCTGCAACCTCGGCCAGGTCGAGCTTTGCCCTGGCGCGGGCTTCGGCCAGCATGGCCCCGGCGCGCCGGCCGTGCGCCTCGGGCGCTTCGGGCTCCAAACTCTCTTCCATGCGATCCCCGGTTCGGCCCAGTCCTTCGGCCAGAGGGAAAGGGCGCAATTGCGGGCGGTGTCAACCAAGCGGGTACGGCAAACAGCGGATAGCGGCGTTCAAATGCGCCGCTTGCGCGACGAACGCCATCTATTCGCTATCGATCCCGCGAGCCTCGGCCCATTCGCCCAGCGCCACGCGCATGCTCGGCGGGGGGCGCCGCAGCCATTCCGCCATCGCTGCCGACAACTCGCCGAGATCGACCTTGCGGACCAGTTCCTTGATCGGCCCGACCGCGGCCGGGGTGATCGAGAGGCGGCGATAGCCGATGCCGAGCAGGGCCAGCGCCTCGAGCCGCCGCCCGCCCATCTCGCCGCAGACGCCGAGGTCGATCTGAGTGCCCGCCAGCCCCTTGGCGATCCGGTCGAGGAACCGCAGGATCGCCGGGCTCAGCCAGTCGTAGCGCTCGGCAAGCTTGGGATTGGCGCGATCCGCGGCAAACAGGAACTGGGTCAGATCATTGGTGCCGACCGAGAGGAACGACAGCCGCCCCTCGAGCTGTTCGAGCACTTCGGCAAGCGCGGGCACCTCCAGCATGGCGCCATAGCGGATCGCCTCGGGCAGCTGCTTGCGGCGCGTCCTGAGGTAGGCGAGCTGGTCCTCGAACACCGCCTTGGCGGCGTCGAATTCCCACGGCTCGCTGACCATCGGGAACATGACGTTGAGACTGCGCCCCGCGCTCGCCTCGAGCAGCGAGCGCGCCTGCGCCTTGAGCAACCCCCCCCGGTCCAGCGCCAGCCGCAAGGCGCGCCAGCCCATCGCCGGGTTCTCCTCGCGCTCGAGCGCCTCGCTGGTCAGATAAGGCACCGCCTTGTCGCCGCCGATATCGACGGTGCGGAAGGTCACCGGCTTGTCTCCGGCGGCCTCGAGCACGTCGCGGTAGAGTCGGGTCTGGCGCTCGCGTTGCGGCAGGGTGGCGGACACGAGGAACTGGAACTCGGTGCGGAACAGCCCCACCCCATCGGCGCCGGTCATCGCGAGCATCGAGATGTCGTCGCGGAGGCCCGCATTGATCATCACCTGAATGCGCGTGCCGCAGCGGGTCACGGGCTCGACGTCGCGCATCCCGGCATAGGCGGCCTGGCGCTCGCGGCTCTTGGCGAAGCGCGTGTCGAAGACCTCGGCCATCGACTGGCTCGGCCGCAGCGTGACTGCCCCCTTGTCGGCATCGAGCAGCAGTTCGTCACCCTCTGCGACATGCCGCAATATGCCCTCGCAACGGCCGAGCACCGGGATGCCCATCGCGCGCGCCACGATCACCACATGCGCGGTGAGCGAGCCTTCCTGGAGCACCACGCCCTTGAGGCGGCGACGGTCGTATTCGAGCAGCTCGGCGGGGCCGAGATTGCGCGCGATCAGGATGGTGTCGCGGCGTAGCCCCTGCGTCGCGGCGGTGCCGAGCTGGCCCGAAACGATCCTGAGCAGCCGGTTCGACAGGTCCTCGAGATCGTGCATCCGGTCGGCGAGGAGCGGGTCGTCGATCTGCCGCATCCGCATCCGGGTGCGCTGCTGGACGCGCTCAATCGCCGCCTCGGCGGTCAGGCCGTTGTCGATCGCCTCGTTGATGCGCCGCCCCCAGCCCTCGTCATAGGCGAACATCTTGTAGGTCTCGAGCACCTCGTCGTGCTCGCCGCCGACGCCGAATTCGGCCTGGCTCGCCATATGCTCGATCTGCTCGCGCATCTTGTCGAAGGCCCGATAGACGCGCTGGCGTTCGGCCTCGATGTCGTCGGCCACGACCTGATCGATGGTGATGCGCGGCTGGTGGAACACCGCAAAGCCGCTCGCTAGCCCCTTGACCAGCGTCAGCCCGGGCAGGATGCGCGGCCCGCCGTCGTTCTCGAGCGCATGCTCGTCATCGACCAGCCCCGCGTGTGCGATCAGTTCGCTCAGCACCATGGCGGTGGTCTGCAGCGCCTCGATCTCGATATCCTCGTAGCGGCGCGGATCGGCGTGCTGCACGACCAGCGCCCCGATCGCGCGGGCGCGGTGAATGATCGGCACGCCGGCGAAGGAGTGGAACCGGTCCTCGCCGGTTTCGGGGCGATAGGCGAAGTCGGGATGCGAGGCGGCCTCCGCCAGGTTGAGCATTTCGACATTGGCGGCGATGGTGCCGACCAGCCCCTCGCCCACCGCCAGCCGGGTGACGTGGACCGCGTCGGGATTGAGCCCACGCGTCGCGAACAGTTCGAGCGCGCCCTCGCGCAGCAGATAGATCGAGCAGACCTCGCTATCGAGGCTCTCGCCGATGATCTCGACCACCTGATCGAGCTTGCGCTGGGGTTGCGCGCGCGAGGCCATCACCTCGTGCAGGCGGGTGAGGATCAGGCGGGCGCTGGAGGCGGCGGTCATCGCCAGCCGCTATAGCAGGCCAGCGTCAGGGAAAAAGGGCGCCCGATCCGATGGGCGCGTAGGTGGAAAGGCGCCCCGATCGGCCCGGACCGGCGGTCAGAGCCGCGAAATCTCCTCCTTGATGCGCAGCTTCTGCTTCTTGATGTCCTGAACCATCGCAGCGTCGGGCGCGGGGCGAGCCAGTTCGGCCCGCAGGCGGGCGTCGAGCCCGGCATGTTTGGTCTGAAGCGCATCGACGTGGCCAGTTCCAGGGGATGTGAGCATGGGTGTGTCTCCTTGCGCGAAGGTCGAGGTCCTCGGGTGCCGGCGACTCGCCCAGAGCGGGCGCGCCGCGGGCCAACGATAGAACCACAAGCTTACCCCTTTGCGAACCCCCCACGCTTCGATAAGCAGCGCGCCGCTTGAAAAACGCGACGAATGGATTCGTCGTCCAGGCGTCAGTTTTCGGAACCGGATACGCGCGTGAACGAGCAGGAACTCAAGAAGCGGTTGGAACTGCTGAGGATCGAACACCGCGACCTCGACGCGGCCATCGCCGCGCTGACCGCGGCGGGCCACAGGCACGGGCCCGGCGACCAGCTCCAGATCGCGCGGCTGAAGAAACGCAAGCTGGCTATCCGCGACCAGATCGCGATCCTCGAAGACAATCTGCTGCCCGACATCATTGCTTAGGAAATTATCGCTAATAAGGCGATCGCACGCTGTCCTCGATTGAGACGGGCGGAAGGCTGCGCTGGCGGTCGCACCGCCACTGATTTAGGCCGCCGACCATGAGCACGCATCGCATTCGCCGCCAGGTGGTCGAAGAACTCTACGAAGAGACGCTGCTGCTCGCCGACGAGGCGCGCGCGGCGTTCGACCTGCGCGGCCGCGAGCCCGGCGAGAGCGAAGCCGACACCACGCGCATCGCGCTCTCGATCGAGGGCTTGCGCACCACCACCCGGCTGATGAACCTGCTCGCCTGGCTGCTCAATCAGCGCGCCTTCTTCGCGGGAGAATTGTCCGAGGCGCAGGTCAAGCGCTGCGGCGCTCTGGCGCAGGACCGCGCGTCCGATCCGGTGCAGATGGCCCAGCTCGAACTCGGCACCCGCGCGCTGATCCGCGAGAGCGAGCGCCTCTACGCGCGCGCCGGACGGCTCGACTGGTGGCTTCAGCGCGACGAAGCCGAGGGCCAGGCGCGCGCCCTTCAGGGCCGGTTGGCGAGCGCGTTCGGCGGCGGCTGAATCCCCCTGGCGCCTTGTGCGATCGGGCGATTCCGCCGGATCGCGATTTGCCATTCTCCATCGGTCAATGCCGATCCGCGCCGACGCTCAGCCGAGCAGCACCACATCCCAGCGATATCTGGCCGGATCGGAAACATCGCGCATCGCCACCGAGGTGGCCGCCTCCTCGCCCAGGGCGCGATACAAGGTGTCGCGCGCGTTCCCTTCCGCATCCTCGGGGAAGTACATCTGGGCGATCGAACGGTGGGTTCGGCCGCGCAGATCGAAATGGAGGTGCGGCGGGCGATGGCCGATCGGGCTGTCGTATCCGGCGGGCTTGACGGTGACGACCCGATAGGCGCCGTCCGGCCCGGTCGTGAGACGCGCATAGCCTTGGAAGTCCGGATCGAGCGGCGCGGTCGCCGGATCGAGCTCGTGCATGTAGCGGCCGGCCGCGTTGGCCTGCCACAAGTCCATTTGCGCGCCCGCGATCGGATTGCCCCGCGTATCGCGCACCCGCCCCGTCAGCTCGATCGCGGTGCCGCGCGCCCGGTTGGCGTGGCCGGCCAGACGGGTCAGATCGGCATCGTTCTCGGCCAGCGGATGCAGCGGGTAGAACGGCCCCAGCGGCGATTCCGCGGTCGTGCCGAGCACCGGCTGCCGCTCTTGCGCCAGCGCCGGCCCGACGACGAACAGCCCCACCGAAGCGAGAGCCGACTGCGCGAGTTGCCGACGGGACAGCAGGCCACGGTCGACCGCAATTGTGTGATCGATCTCGTGCTCCCGCATCGTTTGTCCCCCCAAAAAACACCCCTGGCGCCAGCAGCCCCGGCACGAGGCGAGGCTGGGCCCGCGTTGCCGGCGAGTCAAGTTCGCGGCGTGGTCGCGGGGCGGGCGGCAATCCATTCGCCCCGAGCTCCAGGCTCCGTATGGGACACGGTCGTCGCAGTCAGGCCCCTGCGAGCGCGCGCCGCCAGCGCGCCATCCGCTCTTCGCGCACGGCGCGATCCATCGCCGGTGCAAAGCCCCGCGCCGCGCCGCGCATCGCCGCCGCCGCATCGTTCAGCGAGGAATGGATCCCCGCGCCCACCGCCGCGCACAGCGCCGCACCCAGTGCGGTGGTTTCGACGAAATCGGGCCGTTCGACGGGCAGGTCGAGGACATCGGCGAGATCCTGCGCCATCCAGTCGTTGGCGCTCATCCCGCCATCGATCCGCAGCGCCTGCCACGGCGCGCCGTCGGCGGCGAACGCCGCGGCGAGGTCGTGCATCTGCTGCGCCATGGCTTCGAGCGCGGCGCGCGCGAGCTGCGCCCTGCCGCTGGCGAAGCTGAGCCCGGAGATGACCCCGCGCGCCTCCGGCCGCCAGTGCGGCGCCCCGAGGCCCGAAAGCGCCGGCACGATCGTCACTCCGCCGCTGTCGGGGATCGAGCGCGCCAGCGCCTCGGTCTCGGCGGAGCTGGAGATCACGCCGAGGCTGTCGCGGAGCCACTGCACCAGGCTCCCGGCGACGAAGACCGAGCCTTCGAGCGCGTAGCTGCGCCCGCCCCCCGCCTGCGTCAGCACGGTGCCGAGCAAGCGATTGGCGGACCGGGGCAACGCCTCGCCCAGGGTGGTGAGCACGAATGCGCCGGTGCCGAATGTGGCCTTGGTCTCGCCCGGCGCCAGGCATCCCTGCCCCACGGTCGCGGACTGCTGATCGCCGATCAGCCCGCAGATCGGAATCGCGCGCCCGAACCACTGCGGGTCGGTTTCCCCGAGCATGCCGTGGGTATCGACGACCTTGGGAAGCGCGGAGATCGGCACGCCGAACAGCTCGCACAGCCCGGCATCGAACTGCGCCCCATCGAGCCGCAACAGCAATGTTCGGCTGGCATTCGAGGCGTCCGAGATATGCGCCCCGCCGGTGAGCTTGAACGCGAGCCAGCTCTCGACGGTGCCGAAAGCCAGCCGGCGGCTTTCCGCCGCGGCGCGCACCTGCCCGTCGTTGTCGAGCAGCCAGCGCATCTTGGTGGCGGAGAAATAGGGATCGAGCAGGAGCCCGGTCGCGGCCTGCACCGCCGGCTCATGGCCCGCCGCCTTCAGCTCGGCGCAAAGCTCGGCGGTGCGGCGGTCCTGCCACACGATGGCGCGGGCGAGGGGCTCGCCGCTGGCCCTGTCCCAGGCGACCACGGTCTCGCGCTGGTTGGCGATCCCGATCGCGGCGATCGCGGCTTCATCCTCGCCCACCGCCTCGCGCGCGCAGGCGAGCGTGCGCGCCCAAATCTCGGCGGCATCGTGCTCGACCCAGCCGGGCCGCGAATAGTGCTGTGTCAGCTCCGCCCTTGCCACCCGGAGCAAGGCGCCGTCCGCGCCGAAGACCATCGCACGGGTGGAGGTCGTGCCCGCATCGATGACAAGGATGTTCTCGCCCATGCCGGCGCTTGTGCCCAGCCCTGGGCGCGAAGTCGAGATGGCGGGCGAAGGGCAATCGTTCACGCAGTTTTTTTCACACAAAGACACGAAGAGGGCAGGCCGCGCCGCAGGCAGATCGCCACAGCCTGGAAGGTTGCGGCTCACCGAGCCACGATAGCCTCCGGCGGCACATCTTTGTGTCTTTGTGTGAATCACAAGGGGCCGCCATCGCAACCGGGCGGAGCGCTCGACTTCGCCCTCCCCCGCCCCCATATCGCGCGAATGGCTTCGCCTCCGCCGAAACCCTGGCCCACCGGCGCGGCCGAGCAGCTCGAGCCGCTGGTGCGCCGCGTGCTTGCGCCCAACCCGTCGCCCTTCACCTACACCGGCACCCAGAGCTACATCGTCGGCTTGGGAGACGGCTGCGCGGTGATCGATCCGGGGCCGGACGATCCAGCGCACCTCGACGCGCTCGAGGCGGCGATCGGCGGCGAGCATGTCTGCGCGATCCTGTGCACCCACACCCACCGCGACCATTCGCCCGCCGCGCGTCCGCTGGCCAGGCGCACCGGCGCGCCGATCGTCGGCTGCGCGCCGATCGCCTTCGACGATGCCGGACCGCGCGCGGACTTGGGCTTCGATCCCGATTACGAGGCCGACCGTGCGATGGAGGACGGCGAGGCGATGACCGGCCCGGGCTGGACGCTGCGCGCGCTGGCGACCCCGGGCCATGTCTCGAACCACCTCTGCTTCGCGCTCGAGGAGACCGGTGCGTTGTTCACCGGCGACCATGTGATGGGCTGGTCGACCAGCGTGGTGGTCCCGCCCGACGGCGACATGGGCGCCTATATGAAGAGCCTCGAAATCCTCCACGCGCGCCAGGACCGCGTCTATTATCCCGCGCACGGCCCGGCGGTGGAGAAGCCGCGCCAGCTCGTCCGCGGCATGATCGGACATCGCAAGCAGCGCGAGAACCAGATCATGCGACTGCTGGGCGAGGAAGCGAGTGGCGTCGAGGCGCTTGTTCGACAGATGTACAAGGGCCTGGACCCGCGGCTGGTCAAGGCGGCGGGCCTTTCGGTGCTCGCCCACCTGATCGATCTGGAACGCCGCGGGCTGGTCGCCCGTTCGGAAGCGATATGGCAGAGGAACTGAACGATAAAGTCCGCACTGAGGTGGGGACCATTCCCGTCCGGCGCGAAACCCCGCTTGCGCGCATCCAGGCGGTGCCCTGGCTGATCGTGATCCTGCTGCTCGCCGCCACCGGCTGGCTGACCTGGCGGGCGTTCTTCTACAATCCCACCGCCGATCCCGTGGGCAGCGCCATGCTCGCGTTCCAGAAGCAGAACTCGCTCACCGTCTTCTCGAGCCGCTTCGAGGTGGTGGCCGAAAGCACCAACCGCCAGGGGGTGCTCGGCCTCGACCTGTTGAAGAGCCGTCAGGCCGCGATCATCCCGGCGATGGTCGAATACCGGCTCGACCTCAGCGGGATGGACCGCGACCGCTTTCGATGGGACGAGGGCACCCAGACGCTCGGGGTGACGCTGCCGGGCTTGCGCATCTCGCGCCCCAATCTCGACGAGGCGGAGGCGCGAACCTTTACCGAGGGCAATTTCGTGACCGGCGGGGCAGCACAGGCGCTGGCCCGGAACAACTCGCTCCAGGCCGAGCGCAAGGCCGGCGAATTCGCGAGGAACCCCGAGGTCATGGCGCTGGCCCGTCAGGCGGCGAAGGATGCGATCCGTCAGAACCTCGCCATCCCCCTGCAGGTGGCGGGCTACGAGGGCGCCAAGGTGACAGTGCGCTTCGATGGCGAAGCCCTGGGAAGCTGACGCGTCGCGCTTGACATTGCCGGCGTTTACCATACCCCCCGGCTCGGGCATCCGGGGGGAAGCAAAATGGGCGAGGCCGCGGTCGAGCACAATCGTGTCGCGCGCTCGGCGATGAACAAGGCGCTGTGGCGGATCGTCCCGCTGATCGCGCTGGCCTATCTGTGCGCCTACATGGACCGGGTGAACGTCAGCTTCGCGGCGACGCAGATGAATCTCGATCTGGGCTTCAGCGCGACGGTCTACGGCCTTGGCGGCGGGCTCTTCTTCCTCGGCTATGCCTTGTTCGAAATCCCTTCGAACCTGCTGCTGGTCCGGTTCGGCGCGAGGCAATGGATCGCGCGGATCATGATCACCTGGGGGCTGCTGTCGGCGGCGATGATGTTCGTGCAGACGCCGATGCATTTCTACGTCCTGCGGTTCCTGCTCGGCGTGGCCGAGGCGGGGTTCTACCCGGGCGTTATCTACTATTTCGCGAGCTGGTTTCCCGTCTGCCACCGCGGCCGGGCGGTGAGCCGGTTCTTTATAGCGAGCCCGCTGGCGGCGGTGGTGATGGGCGCCGCGTCCGGCTGGCTGCTCGGGCTCGATGGCAGGGGCGGTCTCGAAGGTTGGCAATGGCTGTTCCTGGTCCAGGGCCTGCCCAGCGTGTTCGTCGGCCTGCTGGTGCTGACGATGCTGCCCGAAAAGCCCGGCGGCGTCGCGTGGCTGACCGCGGACGAGAAGCAGTGGATAGAAGCCGAGCTGGCGCGAGAGCAGGCGCGGATCGGCGAGCCCGCCAGCCACGACATCCTCGCCGCATTCCGCAACCCGCGGGTGCTGATGCTCGGCGCTATCGGGGTTCTGGTCATCGGCGCGATCACGACATTCATCCTGTCAGCCCCCATGATCCTCGTCGCCGCGGCGGGCCTGGAAGCGACCGGTGCGGGCTACCTGATCGCGGCCGGCGGTCTGGTTGGCGCGGGCATGATCGTGTTCATGGGCAATTGGGCCGACCGGCACGGCGATCGCTGGATCAACTCATTCTGGATGGCGGCCGCGATGGCGGCGGCGTTGCTGGCGATCGCGCTCGCGCCATCGCCGGGGATCGTGATCGCCGCCTATCTGGTGTTCGCGGCGGCGTGCTTCACCATTCCCATGCTGCTATCGTCGGGCTGGGCCGAGGTGCTGCACGTGCGCGAGCTGGCGGTGGGCGCGGCGGCAATAAACACGATGGCCCAGATCGGCGCGTTCGTCACGCCGTTCGCGTGGGGCGCGGCGAAGGACGCAACCGGCAGCTTCACCTCGGGGCTATACGCGCTCGCGGCGATGACGCTGGCTCAAGCGGTGCTCGTGCTCGTGCTGCGCCGGCAGATTCGCGCGCCGCGCGGCGCCCGGCTCGCGCTCGCCTGATCGGCGATTCGGGCGGAACCCGCTCGCCAGAACACCCGTTCCTCGTATAAGCGCCGCGCGAGAGCGGATAACGGAACACATGACGAGCATTGCCACCAAGCTTCCCACCGGCACCGACCTGCTGTCGGAAATCGACCGCCTGCGCCGCGAACGCAATGCGGTGATCCTGGCGCATTACTACCAGAAGCCGCAGATCCAGGACATCGCCGACTTCGTGGGCGATTCGCTCGAACTGAGCCGCAAGGCGGCCGAGACCGATGCCGACGTCATCGCCTTCTGCGGCGTCAAATTCATGGCCGACACCGCCAAGATCCTGAGCCCCGAAAAGATCGTGGTGCTGCCCGACCTGGATGCCGGCTGCTCGCTGGAAGATTCCTGTCCGCCGGACAAGTTCAGGGCCTTCCGCGAGGCGCATCCCGATCACATCGCGCTGACCTACATCAACTGCTCGACCGAGGTGAAGGCATTGAGCGATGTGATCGTCACCAGCTCGAGCGCCGAGACGATCATCGGCCAGATTCCGCCGGAACAGAAGATCATCTTCGGGCCCGACCGGCACCTGGGGGGCTATCTCAGCCGCAAGTTCGGGCGCGAAATGCTGCTGTGGCCGGGGGTGTGCATCGTCCACGAGGCCTTCAGCGAAACCGAATTGCTCAAGCTCAAGGCCCGGCACCCCGGCGCCCCGGTCGCCGCGCATCCGGAATGCCCGCCCGCGATCGTCGACCATGCCGATTATGTCGGCTCGACCAGCGGCATCCTCCAGTTCGCCAAGACCTTCGAGGGCGACACGCTGATCGTCGCCACCGAGCCGCACATCATGCACCAGATGCAGCTCGCGATCCCCGAGAAGAATTTCATCGGCGCGCCGGGGGCGGACGGCAACTGCAATTGCAACATCTGCCCTTACATGGCGCTCAACACGCTCGAAAAGCTCTACACCGCGCTGCGCGACCTGAGCCCGCGGATCGAGATCGAGGAAGGCCTCCGCTTGCGCGCGAAACGCAGCCTCGACCGCATGCTCGAGATGGCCAGCGGCACCATCGGAAAGGGGGATTTGGGGGTGCGCGACTGATGGCAACAAGCGATCTGTCCTGAGTGATTGCAAACACTTAAGTC
>Ga0307490_1000076_pt1 | contig 11297 bp, 8 predicted proteins | sample SI3UmetaG_FD_202118 | JGI IMG/M metagenome (GOLD analysis project Ga0307490, IMG submission 202118) | Sea-ice brine microbial communities from Beaufort Sea near Barrow, Alaska, United States - SI3U | ecosystem: Environmental > Aquatic > Marine > Coastal | place: USA: Alaska | collected 2017-05-06
CAGGCGCTGCGAGCATGCGGCGGCGCGGCTGGCGGCGCGCGACCGGCTGTCGGCGCTCTCGCCGCGCGAGCTCGACGTGGCGCGCTGCGTCGGCGCGGGGATGACCAGCAAGGAAATCGGCCGCGAGCTCGGCATCAGCCATCGCACGGTCGAAATCCACCGCGCCAACGCGCTCGCCAAGATGGGCGCCCGCAATACCGCCGAGGCCTCGCGCCTGTTCGCCGACGCGGACGGCGCGGCGATGCCGATCGTGCGGGCGGTCGCCTGACGCCGGCGCGGTAGTCCCCGCGCCTAGTCGAGGAGCGCCAGCTCGACCCGGCCGTGGCCGCGCGCGATCAGGCCGAGGCGCTGGGCGGCGGCGTGGCTGACGTCGATCATGCGGCCCCTGGTGAAGGGCCCGCGGTCGTTGATGCGGACCACCACGCTGCGGCCGTTGGCGGGGTTGGTGACGCGGACCTTGCTGCCGAAGGGCAGGGTGCGGTGCGCGGCGGTCAGCGCGCCCATGTCGAAGCGTTCGCCGCTGGCGGTACGGCGGCCGTGGAAGTGGTTGGCGTAATAGGAGGCGACGCCGCCGCCGAGCGATTTGCCGGCCCCGGCCCCGGTCTGGGCCAAGTCGGGCGAGGCGGCCGAATGGGTGTGATCGATCGTGGCGAGATCCACCGCGCCCTCGGCTGGCGCCGGCGCGGCGGGGAGCTCGCGGAACCCCTCGAACGAGCCTTCGAACCCGCCTCCAGCCGGTGGGGCGGGAACGGTCTCGGTGGGGTGCGCGGCGCTCAGCGGCGCCACCAGAGCGAGCGCCAGCAGGATGCGGCGCAACGTCGAAAATGTCATCGAACGGTCCTCCCGTGCGGTGACAGCGTCTTACACCCGGCGCTCGGGCGAGTCCTCAACCGGTCCCCCGCTCACCCCGCCGACGGCTCGCCTCGCCCCGCTTTCCCGATCCGGGACGGTTGTGTAAGCGGAACAAAGGAAGAAAGAATGACGTTCACGCGCTGGCCGCTGCCTCCTGAGGATGTATATGATCGGTGCCTTGTTATTTCATGTGGTGCGGCGGTAGGTGGCTGGGACGACGCGGCTCCGGGTGGTGATTTCCGGTTGTTCCGGCGGCGGCAAGTCGAGCTTGCTGGCCGAGCTGGCGAATCGCGGCCATGCGGTCGTGGCGGAGCCGGGGCGCCGTATCGTCGCCGAGGAGCGCGCATCTGGGGGGTCGGCTCTGCCGTGGATCGACCCGGCGGCTTTCGCGGAACGAGCGATAAGAGTGGCCATCGCCGACTTGGGCGCGGCCTCGCGCGCGCCCGGGTTCGTGTTTTTCGACCGTGGGCTAATCGACGCGGTGGCGGCGCTCGAACACGCGACAGGGCGACCAAGCCTTCATCGCGCGGCCGGTTGTCGCTATTTCCCGACGGTGTTCTTCGCGCCCCCCTGGCCCGAAATCTTCGTCAGGGACGAGGATCGCAGACACGGCTGGGACGAAGCAGTGGAGGAATGCCGGCGGCTGGAACGCGCATTCGTCGCGCTCGGCTACACCGTCAGGGCCCTGCCAAAGATTGGAGTAGGCGCGAGCGGGCCGATTACGTCCTGGCGGCCTTGCGCCACGGCCAGGAAGACAATTTCAGACCGAATGTTGCGGGGTGAGTATTCTGGGGGCGACGCGGCTTCGAGATGCTCGCCCACCAAAAGCAAATGGGGCCGGCATCGCTGCCGACCCCACTCTCACCGATGCGTGGCCACTTCCGAAGAAGCGAACTTGGCATCCGATGTTTCGCCATCCTTCTGCACCGAAGCGCAGAGCTCAGGGTCTGTCACCGGCGCTCGCACCGGCATCCGGATCCACCCTCCGGCGGGTTCTTCGAGGGCGATCGGGGCCGAAGCCGTCTCTTCCCTCGCGTACCCCACCCTCAACAGGCGGCTCCGCGGTCGGATGCCACGAACCGGTCCCTCGAGCGGTTGCGCCTCGTCTGGCCCGAAGACCTTTCGAAACGCCCCCATCGGGCGCCGGCCGGGCGGTCCGGCCCGTGACGAAATACCATCGCACTTCCTTCACCGTGTCCCCAGCGTCAGGCCGAAGCCATCGGCGCGAGGTCACTCCAGATGTGCGCGGACAGATCCCGCCACGTCATTCCGGTTTGAATTTCTTCCGTTTTATCAGGCGGTTAGACCATCCAGCTCGAAAGAGTTTCGCTCCGTTCCGATAGGGTTGAAACTGCCCCCGCCGACCCGATTCGACAAGCTGGCAAGGCCGCGCTTTTCCACTTTCCCCCGATTTCGCTGTGGACTGCGGTGGATAAGTCATCGTTTCGTCGCAGAATCGTCATGCGACACAATATTACGCAGGCTGTCGCGGTTTCAGCGGTCGCGTTTCGCGAGCAGGCGCAGCCGCAGGGCATTGAGCTTGATGAAGCCCTCGGCGTCCTTCTGGTCGTAGGCGCCGGCGTCGTCCTCGAAGGTGACATGCGCCTCGGAATAAAGCGAGTTGGGCGACTTGCGCCCGACTACGCTCGCCTGGCCCTTGTAGAGCTTGAGCCGCACGGTCCCCGCGACCTTCTCCTGGCTGAGGTCGCAAGCGGCCTGGATCATCGCCCGTTCGGGGCTGAACCAGAGGCCGTTGTACACCAGTTCGGCGTAGCGCGGCATCAGCTCGTCCTTGAGGTGCGCGGCGCCGCGGTCGAGCGTGATCTGCTCGATCCCGCGGTGAGCGCGGGCGTAGATCTCGCCGCCGGGGGTCTCGTACATGCCGCGGCTCTTCATGCCGACGAAGCGGTTCTCGACGAGGTCGAGCCGGCCGATCCCGTGCCTGCGGCCGAGATCGTTGAGCGCGGTGAGCAGCTCGGCCGGGCTCAGCGCCTTGCCGTTCAGCGCCACGCCGTCGCCGCGCTCGAAGTCGATGGTGATGTACTCGGCCTCGTCGGGCGCGTCCTCGGGATCGACCGTGCGCGAATAGACGTAGCCGGGCGTCTCTTCCCACGGGTCCTCGAGCACCTTGCCCTCGGAGGAGGTGTGCAACAGATTCGCGTCGGTCGAGAACGGGCTCTCGCCGCGCTTGTCCCTGGGCACGGCGATCTGGTGCGCCTCGGCCCAGGCGATCAGCGCGGTGCGGCTGGTGAGGCTCCATTCGCGCCACGGCGCGATCACGCGGATGTCGGGGTCGAGCGCATAGGCCGAAAGCTCGAACCGCACCTGGTCGTTGCCCTTGCCGGTGGCGCCGTGGGCGATGGCGTCCGCCCCGGTCTCGTGCGCGATCTCGACCAGCCGCTTGGAGATGAGGGGGCGCGCGATGCTGGTGCCGAGCAGATAGTCGCCTTCGTAACGGGCGTTCATCCGCATCATCGGGAACACGAAGTCGCGCACGAACTCCTCGCGCAGATCCTCGATGAAGATGTGCTGATCGGGAATGCCCATCGCCCGCGCCTTGTCGCGCGCCGGGCCGAGCTCCTCGCCCTGGCCGAGATCGGCGGTGAAGGTGACCACCTCCAGCCCGCGTTCCGTCTCCAGCCACTTGGCGATCACCGAGGTGTCGAGCCCGCCCGAATAGGCGAGCACGACGCGCTTGATCGGGGCGGCTGGGCGTTCGGCCATCGCAGTTAGTCCTTCGTCGAAACAGGAAGCGGCGCGCGCCTATCAGGGTGGACTGGACCGGGCAATCGGCTAGTGGCGGCGCAGGTCAGAGAGAGGAGTTTCGCCATGGTTCGCATCCCCCCCGCGCTGGGTTTCGCATCGCTCGTCGCGCTCGCCGCCACCGCCACGCCGCTTCGGGCGGACGAAGGCATGTGGACCTTCGACAATTTTCCCACCGCCAAGGTGCGCGCCGCATACGGCTGGGCGCCCGACAAGGCGTGGCTCGACCGGGTGCAGGCGGCGTCGGTGCGCCTCACCGGCGGTTGCTCGGCCAGCTTCGTGTCGGGGCAGGGACTGATCCTCACCAACCAGCACTGCGTGGCGAGCTGCCTGGCCGATCTCTCGACCGCCGACAACGACGTGCTGGAGAAGGGCTTCATCGGCGACCGGCGCGAGGCGGAGCGCAAATGTCCCGGTCAACAGGCCGAGGTCGTGACCAGCATCGTCGACGTCACCGGCGAGGTCAAAGCTGCCTTCGCGGGGCTCTCCGGCGAAGGCCTGACCAAGGCGCGCGACGCCAGGATCGCCGAGCTGGAAAAGGCCGGCTGCACCGATACCGCCACCACCCGCTGCCAGGTCGTGACCCTGTTCGGCGGCGGCCAGTACAAGCTCTACACCTACCGCAAATATTCCGACGTGCGCATGGTCTGGGCGCCCGAGGCCCGCGCCTCGACCTTCGGCGGCGACCCCGACAACTTCAATTTCCCGCGCTACGCGATGGATGCGGGATTCCTGCGCGCTTACGAGAACGGCAAGCCGGTGGCGACGCCGCGGCACCTGAAGTGGGATCCACGCGCGCCCAAGGAAGGCGAGATCGCCTTCGTGGTGGGCAATCCGGGCTCGACCAGCCGGTTGTGGACCGACAGCCAGATCGCCTTCGAACGCGAGGTCGCGCTGCCGATCACCGTGGCGACGACCAGCGAACTGCGCGGCCGGCTGATCCGCGCGATGGACGAGAGCCCCGAGAAGACGCGCGAGGGGATCGACACGCTCAACGGGATCGAGAACAGCCTCAAGGTCTATATCGGGCGCACCAGGGCGCTCAACGATCCCGCTTTCACCAAGACGCTCGCCGACGCGCAGGCCGATCTCAAGGCCAGGAGCGCGGGCAATGCCGCGATCGGCGATCCGTGGAGCGATGTGGCCAGGGCAGTCGATTTCAATCGCACCATCTATCTCGCGCGCCGCTTCACCCAGCCTTCGGGCGATCTCTACGGCTATGCCGCCTCGCTCGTGCTCGCGGCGATCGAACGCGAGAAGCCCAACGGGGAGCGCTTGCCCGGCTACACCGACAGCTCGCTGCCGTTGCTGGAAAAGCGCATCCTCGACGAGCGCCCGATCTATCCCTGGCTCGACGAGCTGTTGATGGGCTGGTCGCTGAGCAAGTCGCGCGAATATCTGGGCGTCGACGATCCCGATTCGCAGCTTCTGTTGGGCAAGGAAAGCCCCGAGGCGCTGGCCGAACGGCTGGTGGGCGGCACCAGGCTGGCCGATCCGGCGGTGCGCAAGCAACTTTGGGAAGGCGGGCTCGCCGCCATCCGCGCCTCGCGGGATCCGATGATCCAGTATGCCCTCAAGCTCGAGCCGCGCCAACGCGCGCTCAAGCAGGCGTTCGATGCGCGATATGCCGCGCCCCTGGCGCTCGCCGGGGCCAGGCTCGCCGATGCGCGCTTCGCCGCCTATGGCGACAGCCTCTATCCCGACGCGACCTTCACGCTGCGGATCAGCTATGGCAAGGTCCAGGGCTGGGAGGAGCGCGGCCGCCAGGTGCCGTTCCAGACCACGCTTGGCGGGACTTTCGAGCGCGCCACGGGCGCCGAGCCCTTCGACCTGCCCTCCGCCTTCGCCGCCAACGAGGCCAGGATCGACAAGACCGTGACCTATGATTTCGTCACCACCAACGATATCATCGGCGGCAATTCGGGCAGCCCGGTGATCGACCGCAACGGCGCGGTGATCGGCGCGGCCTTCGACGGCAACATCCACTCGCTGGGCGGCAATTATGGCTACGACGGCACGCTCAACCGCACCGTGGCGGTCAGCACCGCGGCGGTGCAGGAAGCGCTCGAGACGATCTACCCCGCGCCCGCGCTGGTGAAGGAGCTGGGGGCGAAATAGGCGAGCGTTTTGCCAGCATCCTCCGATAGGCTCAGGATGAGCGGAGGTAGGGTTTGAAAACCAGGTCCGCTCGTGCTGAGCCTGTCGAAGCACGCCGCGCTGGGCTGGGAATTTATTCCGCCGCCTCGCGCAAAGCCGGGTCGAGGTGCCAGGCCGGGACCGGTTCGGCGGCGCGCAGGCGGGCGGATTCCTGTTCGATCCACTCGCGCGTCATCGGGATGGCGGCGCGGTCCTTCACATAGAGGATCTGCCAGTTGACCATATCGCCGTGGCGGAAGCTCTGCTCGGCGCCGGCGAGGTAGAACAGCCACATGCGGTAGAACTGCTCGTCGTAGAGCGCGACGATCTCGTCGCGGTGGAGCACGGTGCGGCGGTACCATTCCGCCAGCGTGTAGCTGTAGTGGAAGCGCATCGCCTCCACGTCCATCACCTGCCAGCCCGCCTTTTCGGCCGGGGCGACCAGCTCCGACAGCGCGGGGATGTAGCCGCCGGGAAAGATGTATTTGCGCGTCCAGGCGTCGGTGTGGCCCGGCTGGTCGGCGCGCCCGCAGCAGTGGTCCAGCATGACCCCGTCGCGCGCCAGCAGCCGGTGGGTGTGCCGGTAGAACTGCGGGTAGTGCACCGTGCCGACATGCTCGAGCATGCCCACCGAGCTGATGCGGTCGAAGCTGCCCTCGACCTCGCGGTAGTCCATCAGATGGAACTTGACGCGGTCGGCAAGCCCCTCCGCCGCCGCGCGCTCCTTGCAGAAGGCGATCTGGTCGGGGGCGAGCGCCACTCCGGTGACTTGCACATCGTAGTGCCTGGCCAGGAACAGCGCGAAGCCGCCCCAGCCGCAGCCGATGTCGAGGATGCGCATCCCCGGCTGGATGTACAGCTTGGCCGCGAGATGCGCCTTCTTGTCGCGCTGCGCCTGCTCGAGGCTGGCGTTCTCGTCGCGATAGTAGGCCATGGTGTATTGGCGGTCCTCGTCGAGGAACAGCTCGTAGAGGCGGCGGGTGAGGTTGTAGGTGTGCTCGGCGTTCCTGCGCGCCTTGCCGCGCGGGTTGAAGCCGTCGGCGGCGGCCAGCAGCCTTTCGCGCAGCTTCCGGACCGGGCCCTGCGCCTGCATCGAGCGGTTGTCGTGAGCGTTGGCGTTCAGCGAGAACAGCAGCACGAGGTCGCGGATGTCGTGCGGCGGCTCGACCACCAGCCAGCCCCACATGAAGGCCTCGCCCGCGCCGACCTGCGGATGGCGCGCGATATGGCCCGCGGCCTTGGGATGCGTCAGGCGGATGCGGAGCGGATCGCCGGCGGGCTCGCCATAACGATAGGTCTTCCCGTCATGGTCGGTGACGAGCATCGCCCCCCGGGTGATGACCTTGCCGAGCAGTTTGTCGAGCAGCCACATCGCTTGGGTGTTCTCCATTGAACCTTGGCCGGAGATTGTGACAAGCTTCGCTCGGGAGTCAACGCGGGTGGGGAGTTTGTCGATGGCTGGGCCGGTGACGAAAGTTACCGCCGCCGATCCGGCCGATTTCATCGCCGCGGTCGAGCCGGCTTCCAGGCGCCAGGACGCGAAACTGCTCGACGCGATGTTCCAGCGCGTAACGGGCGAGCCGCCGCGGATGTGGAGGCCGAGCATCATCGGCTACGGCAGCTATCGCTATCGCTACGCCAGCGGCTACGAGGGGCGCGCGCCGCGCGTCGGTTTCGACCCACGCAAGGCCAGGCACTCACCGGCGCGGCGCCCACGCCCGGAATAACAACGTCGTGGACCGCCTTCATCGCGCGGTGTTTGGGTCGAATGCGTGGCGGGGCAAGCATCGGGCTCGCCGACAGTATTCCACCCCGCGGGAGCTGGACGGGAACATCGCCGTGGTGCACGCATTTCACACTTAGTCCTGCCGCTCCCGCCTTCCAATCATTGAGCGGTGCCTCGTGAGAAGTGGAGCACGCCCATGAACAAGCTGATGTTGATTCCTCTCGCCGCGGTTGCGATCACCGCTGGCTGTGCAACCGGCGGTTACGGGACCGGGTATGCCGGCAACGACTACGGATATTTCGACCAGACCCATCACAATCGGTATGGGATGTACGACTACAACAATCCCGATCCGCGCTATGGCGGGTACTATGCCGACAACTACTATCGCAACGATCGCCGCTATCGCGAACGGGTTCTGGCGCACGACGATCGCGTATATCGCGGGCGTAACGGGCGCTACTACTGCCGCCGCTCGGACGGTTCGACAGGCCTCCTGATCGGCGGCGGCGCGGTCCTCGGCGGGGTTGCCGGCAATCTGATCGCACCGGGCGAGTCCCGGACCCTGGGGACAATACTCGGCGCGGTCGGGGGCGCGGCGGTCGGTGCGACGGTGGCGAACCGCAACAATAGTTCGGTGCGATGCCGCTAGACCGGTAGTGCCCGTTCGACCGCGATAAGACGGGCCGGCCCTCGCAGGCCGGCCCTTCGCGCGTGGCCCACAATCCCCCTTTTATCCACCCGCACCAATCGCCATTGCGGTTTGCGATGAGCCGCACCGAAGCCGGAACCCCGCCCAACCCGCGCGGCCAGGACCGCTTCAACGAGGAGCGTGCGACCTACACTGTCGCCAGCGCGCAGCCGAACCTCGAGGCGGGGGTGGCGGCGATCAGGGAGACGGCGCGGACGCTGAAGCCCAAGCCGGGCGTCTACCGCATGCTCGATGCCCGTGGCGACGTGCTCTATGTCGGCAAGGCGCGCAGCCTGAAGGCGCGGGTGGCGAACTACACCCAGATCAAGGGCTTGTCGGGCCGGCTTGTCCGGATGATCAGCCAGACGCGCGGGATGGAGATCGTCACCACCAACTCCGAAGCCGAGGCGCTGCTGCTCGAGGCGCAGCTGATCAAGCGCTTTAGACCGCCGTTCAATGTGCTTCTCCGCGACGATAAGAGCTTCCCGTTCATTCTTCTGCGCGCCGATCATGCTTTTCCGCGCATCCAGAAGCATCGCGGGGCGCGCAAGGCCAAGGGCAATTACTACGGCCCCTTCGCCAGCGCCGGCAGCGTCAACACCACGATCAACGCGCTCCAGAAGCTGTTCCTGCTCAGGAGCTGCACCGACAGTTTCTTCAGCCGCCGCGACCGGCCGTGCCTGCTCTACCAGATCAAGCGCTGCTCGGCACCCTGTGTCGGCAGGATCGACGAGGCAGGCTATGACGAACTGGTGGCCGAGGCGAAGGATTTTCTCTCGGGCAAGTCGGGCGCCGTCCAGACCAAGATCGAGACGCAGATGGCGCAGGCCGCCAAGGACCTCGATTTCGAGACCGCCGCGATCCTGCGCGACCGGCTGCGCGCGGCGACCTTCATCCAGGGGAGCCAGGCCATCAACGCCAGCGGGGTGGGCGACGCGGATATCTTCGCGCTTGCCGCCAAGGGCGGGCAGATGGCGGTGCAGGCGTTCTTCATCCGGGGCGGGCAGAACTGGGGCCACCGCGCGATCTTCCCCAGCCACACCGCCGAGCTCCCGGAGGAGGAGGTGCTGTCGAACGTCCTGCTCCAGTTCTACGAGGAGGTGCCGCCGCCGCGCACCATCCTGGTCGATCGCGAGCTGCCCGAGCAGGCGCTGGTCGAGCAGGCGCTGTGCACCGCCGCCGGGCACCGGGTCGAAATCTGCACGCCCCAGCGTGGCGCGCGGCGGCGGCTGATGCAGCAGGCCCAGCGCAATGCGGTCGAGGCGCTCGAGCGCCGGCTCGCCGAAAGCGGCACCAAGGCGCGCACCTTGCAGGAGCTCGCCGAATTCCTCGAACTGCCCGAGGTGCCGCGACGGATCGAAATCTACGACAACAGCCATATCCAGGGCGACAAGGCGCTCGGCGCGATGGTGGTTGCCAGCCCCGAGGGCTTCGAGAAGGGCCAGTACCGCAAGTTCAATATCAAGACCGCCCAGACCAACGACGATGTCGCGATGATGCGCGAGGTGATGGGCCGCCGCTTCGCGCGCGCGATGCAGGAAGACCCCGACCGCGAACGCGAGGGCATATGGCCCGATCTGGTGCTCATCGACGGCGGCAAGGGGCAGATGAGCGCGGCGCGCGACACGCTCGAGGAGCTCGGCATCGAGCACGTCCCGCTGATCGCCATCGCCAAAGGCCCGCATCACGGGCGCGAGGGGCGCGAGGTGTTCCACTTCCCCGATGGCCGCGAGAAGACGCTGCCGGTCAATTCACCAGTGCTGTTCCAGCTCCAGCGCTGGCGCGACGAGGTTCACCGCTACGCCATCGGCGCGCACCGGGCCAAGCGCAGCCGAGCGATCGCCGCCAGCCCGCTCGACGAAATCCCCAACATCGGGCCAGCGAGAAAGCGCGCGCTGCTGCTCCACTTTGGGACCGCGGGGCGAGTGCGCGCCGCGAGCCTCGACGACCTCCAGCGCGCGCCCGGCGTCAGCGCGCGGGTCGCGCAGCAGGTCTACGATTTCTACCACGCGGGGGGTTAGCGCCAGGTATCTCGACTACGGACTACGTCCTCCGCTCGATAGGAACGGGGAAGCAGAAGGATTAGCCAGCCCCGTTCGTGTCGAGCGAAGTCGAGACACGAAGCGCAACGTTCCGGGTCGCGCATTAAGGCCGCTTCTTGGAGCCCGGCTTACCTTTACCCGCGAACTTTCGTGGCCCACCCGGATTGCCCGGCCTGGGCGGGCGCGGCTGTACTCGCTCGGGCCGATGCTCGCGGCGATTACTGCGCGCGGCCTCGCGCGGGCCGTCGGGGGCGGGCTCGATCAGGATGAAGTCCTGCTCGTCCTCGGTGCCGGCGGTGCGCCGCAACGCGTTCGCGAAGCGGTCGGCGATGGCGCGGGGGACCTGGAAATGGGTCTCCGTCTGGCCGACCTTTATCGCGCCGATCTCGTTGCGGGTGATGTGCCCGCGGCGGCACAGCAGCGGCAGGATCCAGCGTGGCTCGGCGTTCTGGCGGCGGCCGACGGCGATGCGGAACCAGACGGTGTCCTCGAAACCCGGACGATGCCGGTCCGCGCGCGCCGTTTCGCGGCCCTCGGGCGTCTGCGACAGCAGTTCCTCGGGTTGCGGCATGGCGGACCGGTGGCCGCGCACGAGAGCGGCGGCGATGTCTTCGGCGCTCAGCCGCTCCATGAGCGTTGCGGCGAGCTCGCGATCCTCGTCGTCGAACTCGACCGGCGCCAGCATCCTCTCCAGCAGACGCTCGCGGTCCTTGACCCGGATCTGGTCGGGACTGGGGGCCTCCAGCCATTCGGCCTCGATGCGTGCGCCGCGCAGCATGCCTTCGACCCGCTTGCGGCGGTTGTAGGGCACGATCAGCGCCGCGATGCCCTTCCTGCCCGCGCGCCCGGTGCGGCCCGAGCGGTGCTGGAGCGTCTCGGCGTCGCGGGGAATCTCGACGTGGACGACGAGGCTGAGCGTCGGTAGGTCGATGCCCCGCGCGGCGACGTCGGTGGCGACGCAGACGCGCGCGCGCCGGTCGCGCAGCGCCTGGAGCGCCTGGTTGCGCTCGGATTGCGAATGCTCGCCCGACAGCGCGACCACCGCGAAGCCGCGCTCCTGCAGCGTCGCATGAAGGTGGCGGACATT
>Ga0307490_1000079_pt1 | contig 10853 bp, 12 predicted proteins | sample SI3UmetaG_FD_202118 | JGI IMG/M metagenome (GOLD analysis project Ga0307490, IMG submission 202118) | Sea-ice brine microbial communities from Beaufort Sea near Barrow, Alaska, United States - SI3U | ecosystem: Environmental > Aquatic > Marine > Coastal | place: USA: Alaska | collected 2017-05-06
GGGGATCACCCGATCGGACCCTCGCCCTCGGGCAGCACCGCGCCCAGCACCAGCGCATCGTCGCTTTGCGCATATTGCACCGATCCGCCGCAATCCCGCGCGAGCAGGTGGATCATGTGCGCCGCCGCGGTGCGGCTCGTCAATTCGCTCGCCTGGAGCGTGCCCTCGAGCGCATGGCCGAGCACCTCGTCGAAGGCGATCTTCGGTCCGCCGGCACGGACCACGATCTCGCAGTTTCCATCCCTCCGCTCGGCCCCGACCGTCAGCGTCCCCCCGCGTACCAGCGCATCGACCGCGATCTGCGCGAAATTGAGCAGCACCTTGACCGCCGGCTTGCCGAAATTGGCCCCGGCAAGCGCCCACTCGACCTCGATCCGCCCCTTGTCGGCGGCGAGCGCGGCGATGAGGTCCTTGGCCTCCTCCACCGGCACCCGGTCGCCGAAGCCCCCGGCCGCCCCGAAGGCGAGGCGGAAGAACTTGAGCTTGTTGGTGGAGATCGTGGCGCTCTGCTCGAGCAGCTCGATGCAGTTCTGCCGCATCGCCGAGTCGGTCTCGGTGGCGAGCAGCTCGAGCCCGTTGGCGAAGGCACCGACGGGCGAGAGCATGTCGTGGCACAGCCGCGAGCACAGCATGGCGGCGAGGTCGAGGCTGGAGGTTTCGGTCATGAGGTCCGGACAAGCGAAGGGGGCTGAGCGCGCTTACGCCGGTGCGAGCCGATAGGGAAGCGGCTGCAACCCATCCTCCCCCGCACGCCACAGCGTGACGCACCCTTGACCGACGATGGCCCAGATCATCCCGTCGTTCGCGGCGAGCGCGCGGTCGGTGGCAGACGGCTCCGGCGGTCCATGCGGGTGTGAGTGATAATGGCCCATCAGCCTTGGGCCACCGCTCCGCATCTGCAGGTGGGCGTCGATCAGCGCCCGCGGATCGATCTCGAAATGCGTGTGCGGCGCGGGATGGACATTGACGGCGAGCCGCTGCCCGTCGATCGCGGTCTCGCTCCCGAACAACAGCCCGCACGCCTCGCGCGGATGCGCGGCGCGGGCCTGGCCCAGCATCGCCTCCAGAACCGCGCTTGTCACCTCGATGGCCATCGCGCATGCCCCTAGCATGGCCGAACCCGCGCGCATCACAGGAACCGTCGCCACCGCCGGCCGGCTCGACAAGACGCTGGCGGAGGCGAGCGGACTGTCACGCGAACGCGTCAAGGCGCTGATCGGAAGCGGTGCGGTCGAGGTCGCTGGACGCGCCGCGACAAATGGGGCGGTCAAGATTGCCGCCGATACAGCCTTCGCCATCGCCCTGCCCGCGACGGCCCCGCTCGAGGCGGAGGCGCAGGACATTCCGCTTGCGATCGTGTTCGAGGACAATCACGTCATCGTGGTCGACAAACCGGCGGGCATGGTGGTGCATCCGGCGGCGGGCAATCCCGACGGCACGCTGGTCAATGCGCTGCTGCACCATTGCGCCGGACGGCTCTCGAGCATCAACGGAGTGGCGCGGCCCGGCATCGTCCACCGGATCGACAAGGACACCAGCGGATTGCTGGTGGTCGCCAAGACCGATGCGGCGCACGAGGGACTGGCGGCCCAGTTCGCCGAACATTCGATCGACCGGCGCTATGTGGCGGTCTGCGCGGGGCATCCCGCCCCTGCGGAGGGCACCATCGCCACGCGCCTGGGCCGCTCGGACGCGGACCGCAAGAAGATGGCGGTGCTCCCCGGCGACAGCAGACGCGGCAAGCGCGCGGTCACGCACTATCGCACGCTGCGAGCCCTCGAGCACGCCGCGGTGCTCGAATGCCGGCTCGAAACGGGGCGCACCCACCAGGTGCGCGTTCACTGCGCGTCAATCGGCCATCCGCTATTGGGCGATCCGGTCTATGGACGCACTCCAAAAGCGCTTCGCCCTCTGCTCGACCGGCTGGGTTTTCGCCGCCAGGCGCTCCACGCCGCCGAGCTCGGTTTCAGCCATCCCGTCACCGGTGAACGGCTCCTTTTTTCAGCCGATCCGCCCGCCGACATGCGGGAACTGATCGACGAAGTCGCTCGTTGAAATCGACGAAAGACGCTTCAACAGCGCGCCCGCAGCCCTTATATATGCACAAGCGGCCCATCCGCGCGGACGCCCATCCGGGGTCCGGGTATCAGAGGCTGGCGACACGAAAGGTCAGGGAATCAAGTGACCACTAGCAAAAGTTTGAGCGTTCCGGCGCTCGGCGGCGAGCAGAGCCTCAACCGCTATCTCTCCGAAATCAAGAAGTTCCCGGTGCTCACGCCCGAGCAGGAATACATGCTCGCCAAGCGCTACCAGGAGCACGACGACCCCGAGGCGGCGGCGCAGCTCGTGACCAGCCATCTGCGGCTCGTGGCCAAGATCGCCATGGGCTATCGCGGCTATGGCCTGCCGGTCAGCGACCTCATTTCCGAAGGCAATGTCGGGCTTATGCAGGGCGTCAAGAAATTCGAGCCCGACCGCGGCTTCCGCCTCGCCACCTATGCGATGTGGTGGATCAAGGCGTCGATGCAGGAATTCATCCTGCGCAGCTGGTCGCTCGTCAAGATGGGCACCACCGCGGCGCAGAAGAAGCTGTTCTTCAACCTGCGCCGGATGAAGAAGGAATTGGAAGCCTACGAGGATTCCGACCTCCACCCCGATCATGTGACCAAGATCGCGACCGACCTCGGCGTTGCCGAGCAGGAAGTGATCAACATGAACCGCCGGATGATGATGGGCGGCGACGGCTCGCTCAATTCGCCCATGCGCGGCGGCGAGGACGGCGCGGGCGAGTGGCAGGACTGGCTGACCGACGACCGTCCGCTGCAGGACGAGACCGTGGCCGAGGATCAGGAATCGGCGCTGCGCCACGAGATGCTGGTCGAGGCGATGGATAGCCTCAACGAACGCGAGAAGCACATCCTCACCGAACGGCGGCTGGTCGACAACCCGCAGACGCTCGAGGAGCTTTCGCAGGTCTACGATGTCAGCCGCGAACGCATCCGCCAGATCGAGGTGCGCGCCTTCGAGAAGCTGCAGAAAGCGATGCAGCGCCTCGCGTGCGAAAAGCTGCTACTCAGCGCGGCCTAGGTGTTTAGTCCGCGCGCGCGGTCTCGGGCACCGACACTCGCTCCGCTCGGGCGAGCTGGCGGTGCACCGAGGCGAGCACCGCGTAGCCGAGCAGGATCAGCGCGGCGTAGATCAAGCCCGACAGCAACGCGCCCAGCACATGCGCCACTTCCGCGGCGGGCAGGGCCGTGAGCACGCCCACGATCAGCCCGAGCACCTGCGAAATCACGAAGAACGCCGCGAACAGCAGCAGGTAGAAGGCGACCAGCCGCGCCCCGTTCCCGGAGGTCAGCCGCCACGACCGGCGCAGCGCGACGAGCGGGTTCGCCACCTGCTCGATCGCGATCGCCGCGCCGCTCAGCGACAGCCGCGTCATCAGCCAGACGATGACCGGCAGACTGAACACCGACAGCGTCGCGGCGACGGTCCGCGAGCCGGCGAGGGCCCCGAGCAGGAGCGCGACGAACAGCACCAGCGCGGTCGCCAGCGAGGTCAGAACCTGGGCCGCGACACTGGGCAGGAGATAGGCTGCTCCCCTGCTCATCGCGGCGCGCACCGTCGGCCGCCGGGGATCGCCGATGACCGCCATCACGGCGATGGCTCCCGCGGTCTGAACCAGCACCAGCACCAGGATCGCCCACCAGTAGTCCGCCAGGAAGCCGTTCATCGCCGCCATCAGCGCGGGCGTGTTTTCGCCCGAAGGCCCGGCCACCGAGGCGAAATCGGGCATCGGAACCAGCAGTCCGAACAGCACATAGGGCAGGAAGAAGAACACCCCGCCGAGCACCAGCAGCATCTCGCGGTTGGCCGCGATCAGCCGCATCGCCTGATCCCATGCCGCATTGAGGTCGAGTTTCATTGCTGCTTTCGCACTCCGGCGGCCTTGATCGCCCCTTGATAAGCGCGTGGCGGCGCTCCACGCAATGCCGATGCCCGCCGCTGCCCCGGAATCTATCGAAATCCGCCGCGAGAACTCGCCCGTGCCCTATCGCGAGGCGCTGACGGCGATGGAGGCGCGCAACGCCGCGATCGCCGAAGGAACCGAGCGCGAACTGGTCTGGCTGCTCGAGCATCCGCCGGTCTACACCGCCGGGACGAGTGCCGCCGCGCCCGAGCTGATCGACCCGCGCTTCGAGGTGGTGGAGGCGGGGCGCGGGGGCCGCTACACCTATCACGGCCCGGGCCAGCGGATCGGCTATGTCCTGCTCGACCTGAAAAAGCGTGGCCGCGACGTGCGCTGCTTCGTCCATGCGCTCGAGGGCTGGGCGATCGCCACCCTGGCCGACATCGGGCTCGACGCGTGGCGCGCCGAGGGCCGGATCGGCATCTGGACCCGCGGGCCGGACGGACGCGAGGCGAAGATCGGCGCGATCGGCGTGCGCGTGCGGCGGTGGGTGACGATGCATGGCTTTTCGGTCAACATCGACCCCGATCTCGCGCATTTCGGCGGCATCGTGCCCTGCGGGATCGAGGAATTCGGGGTCACCAGCCTCGCCCGGCTGGGGATCGAACTTGCACCGGGGGCCTTCGATACGGCATTGCTGGCCCGCCTGCCCGATTTCCTTGCCGGCCTGAACCAATCGACGGAGGGTTCGAAATGCGCCTTGCCCTGATCACACCCGCCCTTTGCGTCCTGGCCGCTTGCGGCGGGCAGCCGGACGACGCCGGCCCCGAGCGCCGCAGCGCCGCGGGCAAGGTGCTAGGCGGCGAGGTCACCGACGACATGCTGCCGCTGGACACCGCCCGCTCGACTTCGCCCCCCGATCCGCGCGCCGGCACGCCCGGCGATCGGGCCGCGCCAAGACCAGCCCGAGCGCAACGCAAACCGCTGCCGGAGCCCGAGGTGAGCGGCGGCCCCCAGCCGCATACCCCCGCGCCGCCCGGAGTCGATCCCACCGACGGCCCGCCGCGGGAATGAGGGCCCGCGCCGCTTTGCATCGGCGCAAGTCTCGCGCTAGGGCCGCCTGAGCCCTGGCGCCCCGCCCGCGAAACCGAAGCGACCCCTTGTCCAAGCTGTTTCCCGCCATCGACCGCTACATCGCCCGGCTGGTGATCGTGCCGATGCTGGGCGTGTTCGCGCTGGCGACCAGCCTGCTGGTGCTCGACAAGCTGCAGCGCCTGCTCAATTTCGTCGCGGTGCAGGGCGGCCCGGCCAGCGTGGTGATCAAGATGCTGGCCGCCTTGATGCCCGAATACGCCAGCCTGGCGATCCCGCTCGCGCTGCTGCTCGGCACGCTGCTCGCGTTCCGCAAGCTCGCCACCACCAGCGAGCTCGACGTGATGCGCGGGGTCGGCTGGTCCTACGGGCGGCTGCTGCGGGTGCCCTATATCGTCACCGGGTTTCTGATGGCCGCGAACCTGGCGATCGTGTTCTACGTCCAGCCGGTGGCGCGCTATTACTACGAGCAGCTCAATTACCAGCTCAGTTCGGGGGCGCTCGGCGCCTCGATCAAGGTCGGCGAGTTCACCACGCTCGCCGACAAGATGGCGCTGCGGGTCGAGAGCAGCGAGGACAACGGGCGCCGTCTTCAGGGCATCTTCGCGCGCGTCACCGACGGGCGGGGACAGGTGATGGCGATCTCGGCGCGCGAGGGGCGCTTCCTCGCCACCAGCGACAGCCCCGATACCATCATCCTGCGGCTGGTCGACGGCACCATCGTCCAGGACAGCGGCGGCAACCCGCGGGTGCTGACTTTCGCGCGCAACGACCTGCCGATCGACCTGCCGCGGGTCGAGGCGTTTCGCAATCGCGGCGGCAAGGAGCGCGAATACATCCTGCCCGAGCTGCTGCGCGTGGGCTGGGGCGCGCGGAACGCCGAGACCGAGCGCGACGCCAGTCAGGCGAGCTTCAACTACCGCATGGTCGAAGTGATGATGATGGCGCTGATGCCGCTCCTCGCGGTGGCGCTGGCGATTCCGCCCAAACGCTCGACCAGCGCCCTGGGCGTGTTCGTCTCGATCGTGATGGTAGTCAGCTATCACAAGGTGAACGAATACGGACAGGATATCGCCACGCTCGGCCGCTTCGACCCGTTCTTCGCCCTGTGGGGGCCCTTCGTGCTGTTCGCGGCGCTGATCTGCTGGATGTATTGGCGCGTCGCCCATGTGCCCGGCGGGCAGGCCATCGGCGCGCTCGAGACGTGGTCGGCGAAGCTCGCGAAGCGGATCGGCAAGCTGTTCCGGCGCCGCCACCGCAGCCGCGCCATGCAGCTGGCTCCCGCGGAATAGGCGCGAGAGGCCCGATGCACCTGGATTTTCTGCCTTCGCGCACGCTGACCCTATATCTGGCCAAGATGTTCGTCACGCGCATCCTGGCGGTGCTGGCGATGCTGGTGCTGGTGCTGATGATGATGGACCTGCTGTCGGAGAGCGGCAAGGTGCTCGCCGCCCCCGGCAACGGGCAGGCGGAGCTGCTGACCTATGCGTCGCTGCGCGTGCCGCAGCTGATCGCGCGCTTCCTGCCCTATTCGGTGCTGCTGGCGACGCTGATCACGCTGGTGGGGCTCAACCAGAACAGCGAAGTCATCGCGATGAAGGCGGCGGGGCTGTCCGCGCACCAGGTGCTCGCCCCGCTGGTGCTGACCGCGGCGGTGGTGAGCCTCGCCAGTTTCGCCTTCAACGAACGGGTTGTGACCCGCGCCACGGCCACGCTCAAGGCCTGGCAGGCCAGCGAATACGGGCCCATCCCGCCCGATTCGGATGTGCGCGCCAATGTCTATGTCACCGATGGGCCCAACATTCTCGCCGCCGCCAGCGCGAGCGGCGCGGGCGCGGCGATGACGATGCGCGGCGTGACCTATTACGTCCGCAGCGATGGCGGCATGATCGTCGAGCGCATCACCGCGCCCAGCGCGCGTTACGCCGGTCCGGGCTGGCGACTCGAGCAGGTGCGGCGCTTCGAGGTCCAGGGGGCCAACAGTTCCGCGCTGCCATCGCTGGTGGTGGGCCGAGGCGTGACGCCTCAGCAGATCGAGCTCGCCAGAGTCGATCCGGAGACCAGGAGCTTCGGCACGCTGACCGATTCGATCGCCCGCTACGAGGATGCGGGGCGCAACTCGGACGAACTCAGGACCGGCTGGTGGCACAAGCTGTCGGGGCCGCTTTCGGCGCTTCTGATGCCCATCCTCGGTTCGATCGCCGCCTTCGGTCTCGCCCGTTCGGGCCAGCTGTTCGTGCGCGCGCTGATCGGCATGGCGCTCGGCTTCGCCTATTTCGTGGTCGACAATGCCGCGCTGGCGATGGGCGGCTTCGGCGGCTATCCCCCCTTCCTGGCCGCTTTCGCGCCATTCTTCCTGTTCCTGCTGATCGGCGAGACGATGCTGATCCGCACCGAGGAATAGCGCCGGCGGGAACGCTTTGCGCGATCCGCGTGTCCTTCGCGCAGCATCCACAAGAGAAACCTCGCGACGATGAGACACGCCCTTCCCGCGCTCGCCGCGCTCGCGCTGGCCGGCTGCGACAGCACGCCGGAGACCACCGACACGATGGCGGAAAGCACCGCCGCAATCACCGACAACGGCGTCATGGCAGCCCCGACCGCGACCGAGACGGTCGTCGCCACCCCCGGCGCCACGATGACCGCGGATGACGGAACAACCACCGTCGCCGGCTCCAACGGCGCCAGCGTCAAGGTCGACGGCCGCGATGTCGATGCGCGTATCGGCCCCGAAGGCGCCACCGCCACCGTCACGCCCGACCGCTGAGTTCGCTCATCCGAAAGGAAAGGCCGCCGCGACCGGACGGCCTTTATCTTGTCGCCCGCGCCGTCCCATCGTGCTCTTGGCGATGCGGCCCACCAGCACCAGCATCCCGGGATGGTTGGCTTCGCGATAGGTCGAATCGATCCCGAGTTCCGTGACCAGCCGGCGATGCGCCTCGGGCAAGGCGTGATAGGGCAAGCTCGGCATCAGGTGATGGAGCGCGTGGTAGCGCAGGCCCACCGGCGCCCAGATTTCCGCGATCCGACCCGGTGGGGGGACATTGACCGAATCGAGGAACTGCGCGGTCACGCTCATCGCCTCGCCCTCGTTCTCCCACAGATGCGCGACCAGCGTGCGCAACTGGTTGAGAACGGCGGTAACGGACGCCACGGCGAGCAGGATTAACAGCGGGCGCCAGCCGATCGCTTGCGTGCTCGCCAGCAGCGTCCATGCCCACAGCATCCCGCCGATTTCCTGCCAGCGCACCCGCGCCTTCATCTCGCCTTCCGGCGGGCGGCGGCGGAAGGCGGGGTTGATGGAGAGCGAGGAGGCCCGCTCCCACACCAGCTTGCGCAGCGGCGGGATCGGCGCGCCGAGCGGCACCAGCACCGCGAAGCGCAGCAGCAGCGCCACGGGCGCCAGCAGGGCGATCGCCACGAACAGCGGCAAGGACCACGGCTTCATCAGTGCGAGCGGCAGATATTCCGGATCCTCGACCGTCCCGTATTGCGTGCGCTTGTGGTGGAGCGTGTGCACGCCTTCATACATGAAGGACGGCGTCAGCAGCGGAATCCCGATCAAGAGGTTCCAGCCGAGGCGGAATCCCGGCAGCGCATCGCGATGGATGTGCGTCAGCTCGTGGATGAACATCAGCGCGCGGTAGAACGCCAGGGCCGCCACCACCGCGCAAAGCGCCGCGACGAAGACGTTCGGCACCAGCATCGCGCCGGCCAGCGCCGCATAGCCCAGCAGCGCCGATCCGGCCATGTCCGGCCAGTAAATGGCGGCGCGGGCCTCGCCCAGATCCCTGGTCAGGTCGCGCGCGGCGCGCAACATGGCCCTGTCGTCGGCGATCGCCTGCTTGCGCGCCGCGACGGGCGGGTGGCGCGTGAAGGCAAAGGTATCGAAGGTCTGATGCACGGTCATGGTGTGGATTTTCCGAAGACCGGCCCTACGACCGCGGCGAGACCGGACAGGGCGAAAGCGCGAAACCCCGCTGGGCCGCTTGACAAAGCTTTTCCTAGCCACGCAGGACTGGCGCCATGCTGAACCTAGGCTCCGAACGAAAGCCGGCCCCGTGACCGCGGAGCATATAGAAATCCGCGCCGCCGCCGGCAAGAAGGGTCGATCTGCTTTCGTCGAACTGGGACGAAAGTTCGCCGCGCGCGTGCCTCATTCCGTCCCGCAGCTGCGCGCCGAACAGCTCGAGCTGATCGATCCCGCCAGAAACCCCTTCTTCGGCCATGCCCGGGTCGAGCTGCTGATCGCCTGGCGCGGCGAGCGGCCGGTCGGCCGGATCAGCGCGCATGTGGACGAGATCGCGCTCGCCATGCCCGCCGCTCAGGGCTTCGGGCCCGGCACCGGCTTCTTCGGCTATTTCGACGCCGAGGACGAGGCAGTGGCGCATGCCCTGCTCGCCGCCGCCGAAGCGCGGCTGCGCGCCTGGGACATGACCAGAGCGCTCGGCCCGGTGTCGCTGTCGATCTGGGAGGAGCCCGGCCTGCTGGTGCGCGGCCAGGATCATTCGCCGACCATCATGATGGGCCACCACCCCGCGCATTATCGCGGATGGATCGAGAGCGCGGGCTACGCGCCGGCGAAGTCGCTGCTGACCTATGCGCTGGACATCACGCAACGTTTCCCGCCACTTATCGAACGCATCGTCGCCTCGGGCGAGCGCAATCCGCGGATCGCGGTTCGCCCGGTGGACAAACGGCGCTGGGCCGAGGAGATCGAAACCGTTCTCGCCATCCTCAACGATGCCTGGTCGGACAACTGGGGCTTCGTCCCCTTCACGCCCGCCGAGATCGCCTATGCGGGCAAGAAGATGAAGCCGATCATTCACCCGCGGCTCAACATGATCGCCGAGCTCGACGGCGTGCCGGTGGCCTTCATGATGACGCTGCCCGACATCAACGGGGTGCTCAAACGCGTACGCGGCAGGCTGTTTCCGTTCGGCTGGTTGCACCTGCTGCGGTGGCTCAAGAAGCCGACCGGCGCGGACATGCGGGTGCCGCTGATGGGAGTGAAGCGCGAGCTTCAGAACTCCCGGCTCGCCAGCCAGCTGGCCTTCATGCTGATCGACCGGATCAAGACCAACGCCACCGGCCTCTATGGTTCGCGGCGCGGCGAGATCGGCTGGATTCTCGACGACAACCAGGGGATGATCGCCATCGCCGACGCCATCAACAGCACGGTCAACCGCGAATACGTCATCTTCGCGAAGCCGCTCTCCGGACCCTAATCGAGATTGGGCCGCAGCCAGCGCTCGGCGGTGGCGATATCCACGCCTCGGCGCCGCGCGTAGTCCTCGAGCTGGTCGCGGCCGATGCGGGCGACTCCGAAATACTCGGTCTCGGGGTGGCCGAAGTAGAACCCGCTCACCGCCGCGGTGGGGAACATCGCGAAACTTTCGGTCAGCGTCAGGCCGGTGTGGGTCTCGGCGTCGAGCAGCTCGAACAAGATCGGCTTGAGACTGTGATCGGGGCAGGCGGGATAACCCGGCGCGGGGCGGATGCCGCGGTACTGCTCCTTGATCAGCGCCTCGTTGGTCAGCTGCTCGTCTGGCGCGTAGCCCCACAGATCGGTGCGGACGTGCTGGTGCAGCGCTTCCGCGAAGGCTTCCGCCAGCCGGTCGGCGAGCGCCTTGAGCAGGATATCCGAATAATCGTCCTTGTCCGCGCGGAAACGTTCGGAATGCGGCTCGATCCCGTGGATGCCGACCGCGAAGCCGCCGATCCAGTCGCCCGCCGGGTCGATGAAGTCGGACAGGCACATGTTGGCCCGATCGCGCGATTTCTTCACCTGCTGGCGCAGGAAGGGGAGCGTGACGTGCGAAAGCCCCTCCCCTTCAGGGGAGGGGTTTGG
>Ga0307490_1000080_pt1 | contig 10666 bp, 9 predicted proteins | sample SI3UmetaG_FD_202118 | JGI IMG/M metagenome (GOLD analysis project Ga0307490, IMG submission 202118) | Sea-ice brine microbial communities from Beaufort Sea near Barrow, Alaska, United States - SI3U | ecosystem: Environmental > Aquatic > Marine > Coastal | place: USA: Alaska | collected 2017-05-06
GGACGTTGACCCGGTCGCCAGCGGCCAGCCCCTAGTCCAGAACGACCGTCACACTGCCGGGTGCGGCGTCGATCATCGCCAGCGGCGTCACCGATCCGGGTGCGATGCCGAGCAGACGTTCCATGTCTCCGCCTTGGCGAAGCTCACCCGCTTGCAGATTTTCCGCTCATGCTGAGCCTGTCGAAGCATCGCCCGCGGCAGGGCCTTGAGATCGACGCGCGCCGCCGCCGGCACGGTCACCAGCCAGAACGCGCTGCCCGCGTCCTTCAGAAACAGGTTCTTGCTGTGCGCGCCTGGGATGCGGGCGTCGAGCGCGCTGCTCTCCGCCACGGTGAAGACCGCGCGGTGCTCCTGCTCCGCGAACGCGATGCCGAGCGCGGCGAGATCGGCGCGCAGCCCCGCCTCGCCGCGCATCGCCTGCCCGGTTACGAGCCCATCCGGTGCAGCGCGCACAGCTTGTTGCCGTCGGGATCGCGCAGATAGGCGAGGTCGAGATCGCCCATTCCGCCCGAGCGCACGCCCGGGGGATCCTCGACCGCGGTGCCGCCGTTCTCGGTGCCCGCCTTGTGCCAGGCGTCGGCCTGCTCGGGGCTCATCGCCAGGCCGATGGTGCAACCATTGCCATGCGTCGCAAGTCACGCGTAGGATCGGACCCGAGCCGCGCCGTCGCCACTGCATAGCGGAACACGCAGCCTGCCAGTTGCAGCGTCCGCTTCGCGCTTTCGAGCTTACCCTTGCTTTCGATCCTACGGACTGCGGCCAAGACATCGGCAGGTTCGATCTCGGCGATGGCTAGCCGCCCAATCGAGCCGTTCAGCAAGGACAGGAGGTATTCGCTTCGAGTGCCAGTGGCGGAGGTCCAAGCCTTCTGACCATCGCGCTTGCGCTTCTCACAGTACTCCTTGGCTATGGCGGCAAAGGTGTTCCCTGCCTCGATCTGCACGCGGGCCTTCTCGCGCCGCCTCTCGTGCGATGGGTCTTTGCCGAGGGCTATCAACTCCCTGGCTTCGTCTCTGCGCCTTCGCGCCTCTCCAAGGCCCACGTCGGGATAGATGCCGATGCCGAGCTTCTTCTCCTTGCCATCGTTCCGGTACTTCGACCGCCAGAGCTTCCCGCCCGAGGGCTGGACCAAAAGGAACAGGCCCAAGGCAACACCCATCTTGTAAGGCCTTGGCCTCGGCCTGGCCTTTGCGGATCGCAACGTCTGTGAGCGCCATGAAACCCACCATCTTCCAGGCAGGTGGCCCCAGATGGGGGCCACTCGAATTGAGAGATCCCACTTGGCCCCCAAAATGGCCCCCAAATCAGAGAGATTTGGCGAGAAGGGTCGGCAGGTACGGGACAAGCTCTCGACTAAAAGTCTAGCATTTCTGGGGGTTTTGTAGCATTTCCCGGATCTTTTGGAAAGGGCTGTTGGAGCGGGTAGCGGGAATCGAACCCGCGCGTTCAGCATGGGAAGCTGACAGGCTACCATTACATCATACCCGCCCAAGGCCTGGGCGCCGGAGCCGCCATCTGCCGGAGCGGCGCGCAAGGGTCAATATCCAACCCGCGTCCGGCGATCACCTCGGCGCGACGCCGCCCTCGTCCCAGGCGAAGCCCGCCGCGTCGAGGCCCTCGCCGAGCGCTTCGGCGCAGGCGGCGAGGGCGGCCGCATCGGTCGAACGGATGACGAAGTTCGATCCGACGCGGCCGTCCCTGAAGAAGGGATAGCTGCCGATCTGGCAGTCGGGATGCGCCCTTTCGGTCTCGCGCAGCAGCCCGGCGACCTCGCTCTCGGGGATGAAGCCGCCCAGGGTCTCGCTGATGAGCGGCGCGCCGCCCTCCAATGTGCCGGTCAGCGCGTCGAGCATGCCGGCGGCGATGTGCGGGACGCCCGCCATCAGGAACAGATTGCCGATGCGGATGCCCGGCGCGCCCGACATGCGGTTGGCGATCAGCTCGGCGCCCTCGGGCGCGCGCGCCATCCGCAGCCGCCCTTCGTTGAGCCCGCCCTTATCGGCGTAATGGCGCTCGAGGATCGCGCGCGCTTCGGGATGAACGATCACCCGCACGCCCAGCGCCTCGGCCACCGCATCGACCGTGATGTCGTCGTGGGTCGGACCGATCCCGCCGGTGGTGAACAGATAGTCGTTTTCGGCGCGCAGCGCCTCGACCGCCGCGACGATCCGCCCCGCCACATCGGGCACCACCCGCACCTCGGCGAGGCGGATACCCTGCACCTGGAGCCAGCTCGCGACCTGGGCGATGTTCTTGTCGTGGGTACGGCCGGACAGGATCTCGTCGCCGATCACGACCAGCCCGGCGGTGTAGATGCGCTCGCCCATCGCGCGGCCGGCCTACTCCGCCGCCTCGAGCAGCTCGCTATCGCCGCGCGCGCGCGCCGCGGCGGGGCGGAAGGCGAGGATGCCGTCCTCGATCGGATCGGCGGCCATGCGCTTCGCGTCGAGCACATATTCCTGGTTGAGCCGCCAGGGGTATTGGGCGGCGTTCCTGGGCATGATGTGCTTCGAGCGCTGGATATAGCCGCTCGAGAAGTCGAAGATGTCGTCCTCCTCGAGCGCATGGCCCGGCTCGAGCACCGGGACCGCGATTTCGGCGCCTTTCGCCCTCATGTGGTTGAGCACGCGGCAGATATAGTCCGCATCGATGTCGGCGCGCAGCGTCCAGCTGGCGTTGAGATACCCGAACACCACCGCCAGGTTCGGCAGGTTGGAGAACATGCAGCCCTTGTAATAGAAGCGGGTCGCGAAGTTCACCGCCTCGCCATCGACGCCGATCGCGATCTTGCCCGCCACCGCCAGCTTCAGCCCGGTGGCGGTGACGACGATGTCGGCGGGGAGCAGCGTGCCGTTCTCGAGCCGCACGCCCCGCGCCTCGAAGCTCGCGATCCGCCCGGTCACGACATCGGCCTTGCCCGCCTTGATCGCGGCGAAGAGGTCGTCGTCGGGCACCAGGCACAGCCGCTGCTCCCACGGGTTGTAGGGCGGGGTGAAGGCGGCGAGGTCGTATTCGGGTCCCATCGACTTGCGGATGCGCTTGTGGAGGAACTCCTTCACCTTCTCCGGCTTTTCGCGCGCGCGCTTGAAGCCGAGGTTCTGGAGGCGGATGTTCTTCCAGCGGGTGATCTTGTAGGCCAGCTCCTCGGGCAGCCAGCGGCGCAGGAAATTGGCCAGCGCATCCTTGGCGGGGCGGCTGAACATCCAGGTCGGCGTGCGCTGGAGCATGGCGACGTGCCCCGCTTCCGCCGCCAGCGCGGGCACCAGCGTCACCGCGGTCGCGCCGCTGCCGATCACCACCACCTGCTTGCCTGCGTAGTCCAGATCCTCTGGCCAGAACTGCGGATGGATCACCCGGCCCTCGAATGCGCCGGTGTCGAAACCGGGATCGAAGGGCTCGTCGTAATCGTAATAGCCCGAGCCGAGGTAGAGCCAGTTCGCGGTCAGGCGCCGTCGCTCGCCTTCTCCCGTCTCGGCTTCCACCCGCCAGCGCGCGCTGGCGCTGTCGAAGTCGGCGCGGAGCACCCGGTGGCCGAGCCGGATGTGCTCGCGGATGCCGCGCTCGTCGACGATGCGGTGGAGGTAGTCGAGAATCGCGGGCGCGTCGGCGATCGACTTCTCGTGCCGCCAGGGCTCGAAGTCGAAGCCCAGCGTGTGCATGTCGCTGTCCGAACGGATGCCGGGATAGCGGAACAGATCCCAGGTGCCGCCGAGGTTCTCGCGCCGCTCGACGATCGCAAAACTGCGATCGGGGCACTTCATCCGCATATGCGCGGCCATCCCGATGCCCGAAATCCCCGCGCCCACGATCATCACGTCGAAATCGGTCTTCGGCTCGGCCATGCGCGCTCTCCCAGCGGGCAAAGGCTATCGCAGTCGCGCACCTCGCGCCAGCCCCGTTGCGATGTGGGACTGATTGGCCGATCACTCCTCTCTTCCTTCCCGTCACCCCGGGCCTGACCCGGGGTGACGATCGATCTCAGGTTGAGCGCGCTCGCCTGCTACCCGAAGGCTCCGAACTCGTTGGCGATGGCGGCGGAGACGCGCAGCATCAGCGCATGCGCGCGCTCGATCGGATCGAAGAAGCTCGCGTGCAGCCCGGCATAGCCCTGCCCGCCCGGCGCCGGATAATCCGCCGCCTCGTCCATCGCGAAATCGGCGAGTCCCGGAAAATGCGTCGGAAAGGCGCGGCGGAGCTGGCCGAGCGCATCCTCGACACGCAGGCTGAAGATCATCTCGAGCACGTCGTCGCGGCTGATGTCGTTGGCGCGGCTGAAGGCGGGGATCGCGACCGCCTTCAGCAGCATGTGCATCATCAGCGCCAGCCGCAGCGCCTGGAGCACGCCGATCACGCGGCGGGTGTGCTCGCGCGCGGGCCCGACACCGTTGCGATGGCTGTCGTCGGGCACCAGCGCCAGCAGGCGGTGCAGCTTGAGCGCATCGACCCGCAGCCGCGCGGCCAGACGGCGGAAGGTGCCGGCGCGGTCGTCGGCGGTGAGGTGATCGGCCAGCGCCTCGCAGGCGCCTGCGATCCGGTCCTCGGTGCCGCGATAGGGCCGGCTCGCCCAATAGGCGGCGTTGAACAGCTCGCCGAAGGCCGCCACGGTCTTGATGGAGCCCAGCGCATTGGCGGCGCGCACCAGCCGCACGATCTGCCGGCCGCGCGCGCTTTCGGTCAGCAGCGCCGCCACCACCTCGAAGCGCCCGTCGGCGGCGCTGCCGATCCCGGCGACGACATTGACCGGATAGCCCAGTTGCTGGAGCACGGCGTTGTGCGGAATGGCGCGGATCTGGCGCAGGTTCATGTCGCGGTCGGCGGCCAGGTCCGACTGGCGGCGCGCCTTGCGGCTGCCGGTGACGGGCACCAGGCCGAGCCCGAAGGCGGTGACCGCGCGGGCATAGGTGCGGCTGGCGAGATAGCGGCGCTGGTCGTCCTTGACCGCGCGGTAGAAGTCGAGGCTGAGATCGGTGCGGCGATAGAAGGGATCGTCGTTCGTTCCCGGCCCGCCGCGGGGCAGCGCGGCGATCCGCGACAGTGTGCGATAGGCGATCTCGGGCGTCGCGAACCAGACATAGCCGTCGCCGCCCTGGAAGCTCGCCTCGGCCTCGAGCGCGATCCCCGCCGCGGCGAACTTGCCGCGCGCCCAGGGGCTGAGCGGCCATTCGAGCCGGTCGCGAAAGCTCGCCGGATGCGCGCCGCGGCCCATGCTCTCGCCGTGGGTATCGAACACCAGCGCGGCGACGTCGGTGAGGCCGTTCTTCGCCATCGCTTCGGCCAGCCGCCCCTGTAGCCGCTCGATGGCCAGCGCCGCCGGAATCTGGCCGAGAAAGCGCCCGGCGTCGGAGAAACCGGTCTGGATCGCCACCCGCCCGCGCGCGCGCGCATAGGCGCGATAGGCGTCCTCCTTCATCAGCGCGTCGAGCAGCCGTCCGCCGTGCTCGAGCGCCTCCTCGGTCTCGAACAGGGGCGAGATATCGACCTTGTCCGCGATGCCGAAAAGCTGCGCGAAATAAAGCGCGATCAGCACCGTCGCGGGCTGCTCGCATTCGGCGATCAGCATGCGGATCGGCGCGTCGCCGTCGATGTGCTTGAGGATCTGGGCCATCGCCAGGAACTGGCGGATCGCGGTCGAGCTTTCGATCGCCAGCGCGGCGAAATTGGCGCGCCGCGGTTCGGCTTGCGCCAAGAGTTCGCGCAGCGCCGAGATCGCGCCTTTGCTCGAAAGGTCGAGGTCTTCGCGTTCGGGCAAATGCTGGCGCAAGGCGTTGTGAAGCTGCTTGGCGTTGACGCGGAAATGCACCCAGCCCATGCCGAGCCCGTCGGCGTGCATCGCGGCGGCAAGCGCCAGGAGCTTGCAGGCGCGCGCGTCCGCGGCCTCTCCGGCTTCCCGCTCCAGATCGGCGATGAGCGGGTCGAGAGAGAGCAGCTTGTTCGGGTCGTCGGCGGTCAGGCGGTTGGCGGCCTCCGAGAGCGCCGCCGGATCGGCGAGGTCGCCGGCGAATTCACCGGCGCGCGCCTGAGAATAGACCAGCCCCGCGCGAAGCGTTTCGAGCAGCGGATGCGCCGCGTCGATGGCTTCGAGCCCGGCGACATAGCGCGCCAGCCGCTCGGCCTTCTCGGCGAGGCGGAAGCCGATCGAGGTGTGCCAGGCGATGTCGGTGCGCCCGTCCATGTCGTAGCCGACCCAGGTGGCGAAGCGGAACGGCAGGGGCGCGAAGCCGCGCCAGTCGCCGGGCCAGCGGCGGCGCGCCTCCTCGCACAGTTCGCCGACGATGCGGTCGCGCGCGTCCTGGGCATTGGCGATCGCCGCCATCGCACGGGCGTGCTCGTAGGGGAGAGTAATCTCGGCGTCGTCATGCGCAGGCTGCGCCTGTTTCTGGCCGAGCGCGCGGCGGGCGATGGCTTCGTATTCGCCCTCGGACAGCAGGAAGGTCGGGTGCGCGGTGAAGACCGCGTGGAGCACCGGCCGCTCCCAGCGCGCCCGGAAGGCCGCGAAATCGGGCGCCGGCCTGGGGTTGCTCTCGTCATCCAGCAAACGCCCCAGCCGGGCCGCGCGACTGTCCAGGCTGACGGCGTAGAGCTCGTCGATCCAGCGTTCGATCTGGTCGAGCGCGATATCGCCCTGCTCCAGCTTGCGGCTGATCTCGTGGCTGAGCTGGAACACCGGATTGTAGAGCGGCGTCTCGGCCGTGCGCCGCGCCAGTTCGCGCAGGCGCTGGAGCAGTTCGTCGACGATCATTTCCCGGCCCCTCCCGCTAGTCTTGTCACGGCACCATAGGCCGCGCCTTTGTGCGGTGCAGCAAGAAATTTGTCACGCGGCCCGCGGGGCGCTGCTGCTGGCTTGTTTCACGCAGAGGGCGCAGAGAAAGCGGAGAGCGCAGAGAAAGATTTGCTTCCTTTCCGCCGCGAAGCGGCCCCGCTCCGAGCAACGGTATTGCAAATAGCGAGGCCGCTGCACGGCGAGCGCCAGCCTCTTTGCGTCCTCTTCTACCTCTGCGCCCTCTGCGCGAAACCGGCTTGGCGCCGACTACCAGGTAAGGCCCTAGTCGCGAGCCATAATCGGCGGCGCGCTTGGGACGCTCGCCGTGGTCAAGATGCGATAGCCGTTCGCGGGCACGGTCACATTGCCGCCGGCCCGGATCCGCACATCCGCGCCGCTGCGGAACTCCTTGTAGCTCCCCGCCGCCAGCCCGTCGGTGAGCTTGGCGGTGACCGGCGCGGCGGTGAAGTTGAACAGCCCCACCACCTTGTTGCCGTCCTGCTGGCGGACCCAGGCGAAGAGCTGCTCGGGCCTGTCGGTCTCGACTTTGACCATCCGCGCGCCCCATTGTCCGTTGGCGAGCGCGGGGTTTGCCTTGCGGAAGGCGATCAGGTCCTCGAGCAGCGCGCCGTAATCGCACTTTTCGCCCTGGCTCCAGTCGATCGGATCCTTCTCGAAGAACTCCAGCCGCTTCATGTTGCAGGCTTCCATGCCGTTGTGCACCAGCGGGATGCCCTCGCCGGTAAAGCCGAGCACGGTCATGGCGTCGAGATTGGCGCCGTAGTTCTCGCGCAACGTGCCTTCCCAGGCGTTGGAATCGTGGTTCTCGATATAGGTCATGCGCATGGCCTCGCGCGGCCACAGGCTCTCGTTCTCGGCGTAATAGCCGTAGAAGGCGGTCGGGTTGGCCTCGCCCTTGGCCACCCGCTTGGCGGCATTGTGCCAGTCCCATGCGTAGCTCGCGTCGAAGGCGGCGAAATGGTACGCGGTCTGCTGCACCTCGCCCAGCATGAACACCGGGCGGATCGCGTCGAGACGGGCGCGCATGGTCTCCCAGAAATCGAGCGGGATGTAGCCGGCGACATCGGCGCGGTAGCCATCGACACCGAAGTCGCGGACCCATTTCTCCATCGCCCCGCCGACATGCTCGCGCACGCCGGGCCTGGACCAGTCGAGGTCGACGATGTCGGACCAGTCCCACCACGGGGTAGGGCGGAACTTGCCGTCCCAGGTCTTCTCGTACCAGTCGGGGCGCTGCTTCGCGAGCGCGTTGTCCCAGGCGGTGTGATTGGCGACGAGGTCGAGGATGACCTTGAAGCCCTGCGCGTGCGCGGCGTCGACGAAGGCCTTGAACTCGGCCTCGGTGCCGAATTCGGGATTGACCGCGTAATAGTCCCGCACCGAATAGGGGCTGCCGAGCGTGCCCTTGCGGTTCTCCTCGCCGATGGGATGGATCGGCATCAGCCACAGAATGTCGATGCCCAGCGCCTTCAGCCGCGGCAGCTGCGCCTGCGCCGCCCGGAAGGTGCCCTCGGGCGTGAACTGGCGGGTGTTGATCTGGTAGAGCACGGCGTTCCGCGACCACTCGGGGTGGACTAGCGTGACCTTGCTTTTCGGCGCCCAGGGCGAGGCGGCGGGCTCGCTCGGGCCGTCGGTCATCGCGTAGGCGCCGCCGGCGATCAGCGCGAACGCGGCGATTCCGGCAAGGATGCGTCCAGTGGTCATGTTCGGGTCTCCAGGGCGCGGCGGCCGAGCTCGATCGCGCCGGTGATGCCGGCATCGTCGCCCAATTGGGGCAGGACGATGCGGCGGGTAAGGTTCTCGTCCCACTCGGCGATATAGCCGGCGAGCTTCTCGCGGGTGAGAAGGCGAAGCTGCTCGACCATGCCGGGCGCCTTCATCACCCCGCCGCCGAAGATCAGCCGTTCGGGCCGATGCAGCAGCACCAGCGCGGCGGCGAGCTGCGCGGCATATTCGGCGACGAGCGCGATTTGCTTCCCGCTCGCGCTCGACAGATCGTGCCCCCAGCGCGCCTCGATCGCGGGGCCGCTGGCGAGCGCTTCGAGGCAGTCGCCATGAAACGGGCACACGCCCGCGAAGGGATCGCGCGCCGGATCGCGGCGGACCAGCAGATGCCCGCTCTCGTAATGCGACCAGCCCGACAGCACCGCGCCATCCTTCAGCACGCCGCTGCCGATGCCGGTGCCGATGGTGGTGTAGGCCAGCGAGCCGCAGCCCCGCCCCGCGCCCCGCAGCCATTCGCCAAGCGCGGCGGCATTGACGTCGGTCTCGAGGTTGATGGGCGCCTGGAAGCTCGCCAGCGCCTCCACGAAACTCGCACCCGACCAGCCCGGCTTGGGAGTGGTGGTGAAGCTGGCGAAATCGGGTTTGGTTGGGTCGAGCCCGATCGGGCCGAAACTGCCGACCCCGAACGCGCCGATGCGGCCATGGCGCGCTTCACCGGCCGCGAACCATTCATACATCTCGGAAAAAGTTTCACCTGGTGAGCGGGTGGCGATGATGGTCTGATCGACAATTGCGCCGTCATGATTTGCGAGCGCGAGGACGAACTTCGTGCCCCCCGCCTCGACCGCGCCGATCACAGCGCCGCCTTGACCCGCTGCATCGCCAGCGCCGCGATCAGCCAGCTCGCCGCGGCGAACAGCATGGTCCACACCGGCTCGCCGGGGAAGAAGGCCTGCACGATACTGCCCATCGCGGTCGCCACCAGCAATTGCGGCACGACAATGAAGATATTGAACAGCCCCATGAAAATCCCGAGCTTCGCCTGCGGCAGATTGCTGGCGAGGATCGCATAGGGCATCGCCAGGATGCTCGCCCAAGCGATCCCGATGCCGACCTCGGCGATCAGCAGCGTGTTCGCATCGCGCACGAAGAAGAACATCAGCAAGCCGATCGCGCCGAGCGTCAGGCAGATCGAATGCGTCGTCACCGGCCCGACCTTGCGGGAGAGCCACGGCAGCAGCGCCAGCGCCGCCAGCGCTGCTACCCCGTTGTAAGCGGTGAACAGGACATTCACCCAGCTCGCGCCCTCGTTGTAGGCGGCGCTGGCGGTGTCGGTGCCGCCGAAGACATATTGGGTTACCACCGGCGTGGTGTTGATCCACATGATGAACAGCGCCGACCAGCTGAAGAACTGCACCAGCGCCAGCCGCTTCATCACCGGCGGCATGCCCGCGAAATCCCCGACGATGCTGGAGAGCATATTGGCCGCACGCCCTTGTTTCGCCATCGCCATCGCAATCGCGCTGAGGACGCCGTAGAGCGCGAGCAGGCCCGCGAGGAGGTAGATTTCCTTCTGCAAGGCGAGCGGGCCGACCGCGAGCGCGACCAGCGCCCCGGCGCCTATCCATACCACACTGGACGCGTAGGATTTCGCCGCCAGCGCGCGCAGCGGCTGCGCGGTGTCGGGCGCCGCCTCGCCCCCGAAGCGCGCCATCTCCTCGGGGCTGTATTCGCGCGTCGTGACGATGGTCCACAGCACCGCCGCCAGCAGCGCCGCGCCTCCCGCCCAGAAGCTCCACTTCACGGTATCGGGAATGCCGCCGTCCGCCGCGACATTGGCGACGCCGAGGCGGTCGAGCAGGAAGGGGAAGATCGAGCCCACCACCGCGCCCGCGCCGATGAAGGCGGTCTGCACCGCATAGCCCGCGGCGTGCTGGTCGGTGCGCAGCATGTCGCCGACAAAGGCGCGGAATGGCTCCATCGCGATGTTGAGGCTGGCGTCGAGCACCCACAGCATCGCCGCGGCGAACAGCAGTGGGGCGGCGAAGCCCGGCGCCAGCGGCATCAGCAGCAGCGCCAGCGCGGAGAACAGCGCGCCGGTCAGGAAATAGGGCCGTCGCCGCCCGAGCCGGTTCCAGGTCTTGTCGGACAGGTGGCCGA
>Ga0307490_1000081_pt1 | contig 10519 bp, 10 predicted proteins | sample SI3UmetaG_FD_202118 | JGI IMG/M metagenome (GOLD analysis project Ga0307490, IMG submission 202118) | Sea-ice brine microbial communities from Beaufort Sea near Barrow, Alaska, United States - SI3U | ecosystem: Environmental > Aquatic > Marine > Coastal | place: USA: Alaska | collected 2017-05-06
GAAGAGGCCCTGCGACGATCGAGCAGCTCGCGCGACAGCGTCTTGTAGCGGCTCCAGCCGAACAGGATCACGGCGATGTTGAGGATCAGGGCATTGGCGAGGATGGCATCGGGCTTGCTGCCCAGGCCGCGCCAGAACCGCACGAGATCGGGCAGCACCGTGCCACCGGTCGCCAGGAACAGCAGGATCGCCGCCGCCGCGATCCCCAGAGTCACCACGTCGAACGGCTGGAAACTGTCCGGGAAGAACCGCGAGCGAAGGGCCCGGGGGAAGGTTTCAGGGTCTGCGGACAACGCCGTCCTCATGCTTGCTGTTGCCCCCTCCCTAAGGCATCGGGGTCTAAGAAGGGGTTAACCCAGGAGCTGCGGACGGTGGTCGGACAGCGTCCCGGCAGCGGCGAAGGCATGGCATGCGATACTGGCTGATGAAGTCCGAGCCCGACGTCTATGGCTGGGACGATCTGGTGCGCGATGGCGAGGGCGTGTGGGACGGGGTTCGCAACTATCGCGCCCGCAACAACCTCGCCGCGATGCAAGCGGGCGACCAGGCGTTCTTCTATCATTCCAACATCGGCAAGGAGATCGTCGGCATCGTGACGATCAGCCAGGGCGGACTGTCCGATCCGACCGATTCCACAGGAAAATGGGCGGCGGTGAAGGTGAAACCCGAGCGGAAACTGGCGCGCCCGGTCACGCTGGCGGCGATCAAGGCCGAACCGCGCCTCGCCCAGTCCGAAATCGTCCGCCAGTCGCGATTGTCGGTGTGCGAGCTGACCGAGGCCGAATGGAAGGTCCTGCTCGAGATGGCCGAAGGCTGAAGCCCGGAACCTGCGGCGACCGAGGCATCGTCAGCCTGGCGCGCGCAGGCCCGAGATGGTGGCGCCGCTGGCGGCGAGCTGCTCGACGTCGATCACGCAGTGGAGCAGACGCACTCCGCCGCGGCCCTTGGCTTCGGTCAAGGCGTCCTGGAACCCGGCGGTCGTCTCGACCCGCGCGGACCAAGCCCCATAGGCCGCGCCCAGCGCGGCGAAATCGGGATTGGCGAGCGAGGTCGCGCTGATACGGCCGGGAAACTCGCGCTCCTGATGCATGCGGATGGTGCCGTATGCACTGTTGTCGACCACGATCACCATCATGTCGCAGCCGTGCTGGACGGCGGTGGCGAGTTCCTGGCCGTTCATCAGGAAATCGCCGTCGCCCGCCAGCGCGACCACCGTCCGGTCGGGAAAGCGGCGCGCCGCGGCCACGGCCGCGGGAACGCCATATCCCATCGCGCCCGCCGTGGGGGCGAGCTGGCTCGGATAGCCGGCGTAGCGCCAATAGCGGTGCCACCAGCCCGAAAAATTGCCCGCGCCGTTGCACAGGATGCTGTCCGCCGGGATCGTGTCGCGCATGAAGGCGACGCATTGGCCGAGATCGAGCGCGTGTCCGTTGGGCGTGGGAGTCGCCCAACTGTCCCATTCGGCGTGCGCCTCGCCGCCCGCGTCGAAGGGGATGGCCTCGCCTTCGTCCCACAGCGCCGCGCTTTCGGCGAATTCGTCCATGCTGGCGCAGATCGCCAGCTCCGCCGGATAGACCCGGTTGAGTTCCTCGGGATCGGGGTGGATGTGAATGAGCGCGCGCGCCGGATCGGTCAGCGGGGGGATCGCGTAGCCGTCGGTCGTGGCCTCGCCCAGTCGCGCGCCGACGGCAATGATCAGATCCGCCGCCTTCACGCGCTCGACCAGCTTGGGATTGGGGCCGTAACCCAGATTGCCCGCATAGACACGGCTCGCCGGGCCGATTGCGTCCTGGCGGCGGAAGGCGGTGGCGACGGGCAGGCCGAGCCGTTCGGCGAAGAGCTGGAAATGCGCGCGCGCCTTGGCGTTCCAGCCCGCGCCGCCAATGATCGCGAGCGGCGCGGCGGCGTCGCCGATCATGGCGAACATGGCTTGCATCGCGTCGGGGCAGGGCGCCTGCGCCGGGCGGGTGACGAAGCGGCGGGGAGCGAGGCCGGCGGGCACGTCGTCGCTCAGCATGTCCTCGGGGAGCGCCAGGACCACGGGGCCGGGGCGGCCCGAGATCGCGGTGGCATAGGCGCGGGCGATGTATTCGGGAATGCGCGCGGCGCTGTCGATGCGCGCGGCCCATTTCGCGGTCGGCCCAAAAAACGTCGCGAAATCGAGTTCTTGAAAACCTTCCCGGTCACGCATTCCACGATCGACATCGCCCACGAACAGGATCATCGGCTGCGAATCCTGAAACGCGACATGGACCCCGATGCTGGCGTTGGTCGCGCCCGGTCCGCGCGTGACGAAACAGATGCCGGGACGCCCGGTCATGCTGCCGTCGGCACAGGCCATGAACGCCGCGCCGCCTTCCTGCCGGCAGGTCACGACATCGATCGCCGTCCGATCGTGCAGCGCGTCGAGCACCGGCAGGAAGCTTTCCCCCGGCACGGTGAAGATGCGGTCGCAGCCCTGTTCGATCAGGCAATCGACCAGCAGGCGCGCGGCGCCGGGCGTGGGGCGGGAAGGGCGGATGGCGTTCATGCCCGGGCGGGTAGCGGCGCCGCTTTCGCAACGCAATCGGGCCGGCCGAATCTTACCGAATCGCAAACGAACATGGTTAATGTTCCGTTACGAGGCACTCCGAAATCCGCGGGGGCCGATCGCTCGGCGAAGCGTTACGCCGTCGATCGGGCCGCATCCGCGCCGGCCCGTCGCAGGAGGAAGCCGAACCATGAGAAGAGCCCTGGTCCTGACCGACGAAAGCGCCCGGCACCCGTTCCGCGCGCAGTTGCCAAGCCATGTCCGCCGCATCCCCGCCGGCCCGCCGCGGACCATCGACTGGCGTCTGACCGCCAGCGACGTGCGCGGCTTCGCCACCGTCTATTTCGCCAGCTTCGCCGCGGTGCTCGCCTTTATTTTCTAATCGTCATGCTCGTCGAGCAGATCGGCCGGCACCGGCTGATCCTCGACCGCGTGCAGCCGTTTGGCAAGCCAGGCCGAGAACAGGCACATCGCCGCGGTCAGCAGGAGGTGCTCGGCAATCGGCACCCCCGCCGCCGTCAGCCCCACCGCGAGCAGCGAGCCCAGCACCATCGCCCCCGAATTGACGATATTGTTCGCCGCGATGGTCCGCGCGGCCTGGTCGGGCGCGACCTTGGTGGTGAGGAAAGCGTAGAGCGGGACCACGAACATGCCGCCCGCGATCGCGATCCCGAGCAGCATCAGCATCAGCAACGGCGCGCCCGGATGGGCGATGAAGGAGGGCACGTCGAGCAGTTCGGCGCCCGCACCGGGGTTCCAAACGCGCGCGATCAGGTAGAATCCGATCACGAACAGGCCCATGACGATCACCGACGCCGGGGCGTGACGCGCCGAGACTTCTCCCTTGAGCAGCCGGTTGATCGCCACCGAACCGATCGCCACCCCGATCGAGAAGATCACCAGGAACAGGCTGGCCACTTCCTTGCTGGCCATCAGCGTGTTCTTCGCCAGCGGCGGGAACTGGATGAACAGCACCGCGCCGATGGTCCAGAAGAAGCTGATCGCCAGAATCGCGTAATAGACCTGCGCATTGCCCATGGTGGCGCGGATCAGCCGCGCCGAGCTGGTGAACGGGTTCCAGTCGATCGGATCGACATGACCCTGCGGCGGGGCGGGGGGGACGAACTGCGCGCTGGCGTAACCGACCAGCGCGGTGACCACGATGCCCGCGGCGGCCACCTCGACCGGGATCCAGCCGGCGAGGATCGTGCCGAACAGGATCGCGACATAGGTTCCCGCCTCCACCAGACCGGTGCCCGAGAGCACTTCCTCGCGCGGGAGGTGCTGCGGCAGGATCGCGTATTTGATCGGCCCGAAGAAGGTCGAATGGACGCCCATCGCCAACAGCGCGGCGAGCAGCAGCGGGATGGCGAGACCGGCCAGTGCCGGGCCGGGGGGGCCGGCCAAACAGCGCCCGGCGGCATTCGCGCATTCGATGTCCTGCCAGGCGATCAGCAGGCCCGCCGCGCCGACCAGCATGATGAAAATCTCCGCCAGCTTGACCAGGCGGACGATCCGCGCCTTGTCGCGCATGTCGGCGAGCTGGCCGGCCATCGCCGAGAGCAGGAAGAACGGCGCGATGAACACGCCCGAGGCGATCGCGCTGAACCGCGCCTCCTGCGCCTCGTCGTTGTAGACGCTGTAGACCACGAACAGCACCATCGCGGTCTTGTAGAGATTGTCGTTGAAGGCGTTGAGGAGCTGGGTGGCGAATAGCGGCAGAAACCGCCGCCGGTGCAGGAGCCTGGTCGAGGTGGTCATGCGAATGAATGCTCGTGTCGCCCTGCGGTGGACCGTCCTAGCATCGTGACCGGGGCGGGCAAGCGCGAGGCTTTTCACCGTCCCCATGAGGGATTAGGCGAGACACCATGCCGAGCCTTCCCAACCTCCTCACCCTGTCGCGCATCCTCGCGGTGCCGTTCCTGGGCTTCCTGCTGTGGTGGCCGGAATGGAACCTCGGCTACGGCGTCGCCTTCGTGCTCTACTGCCTGATCGGCTTCACCGATTATCTCGACGGCTATCTGGCGCGCGCGCAGGGCACGGTAAGCAAGCTCGGCCAGTTTCTCGATCCGATCGCGGACAAGATCATGGTCGCCGCGGTGATCCTGATCCTGACCGCGCAGGGCTATCTGCGCGGGCCCTATGTGGGCGACGCGCATGTCATCGCCGGCCTGGTGATCCTGATCCGCGAGATCGCGGTCTCGGGCCTGCGCGAATTCCTCGGCGGGCTTCAGGTTTCGATGCCGGTGTCCAAGCTCGCCAAATGGAAGACCGCTTTCCAGCTCACCAGCCTCGGCGCCCTCATCCTGGGCGGCGCGGTCAATGGCCCGCCGTGCACCTCGACGCTGGAATATTGCGGCACGCTGGCGAGCAACTGGATCCACCTCGTCGGCCTCACCAGCCTGTGGGCCGCGGCGGTCCTGACCTGCGTGACCGGGTGGGATTACATCCGCGTGGGGTTGAAGCACATGGATTGAGCTACATCATTGCGTCCTTCTGTAGTGTTGTGGAGATGATACAAGTCTGGTAGGTCTATCCAATGAATATTCAACGCGGCAAGATCGTCAGTGGCGGTCGCATCCAGCTTCCCGCCGATGTTCGGCGCCAACTGGCGCTGTCTGACGGTGACACGGTCCTGATCGAAGTTGTCGATGGCGAGGTTCACCTGCGTCCGGTGTCCGCCGCGATACGACGCATTCAAGAAAGAATGCGGCCCTTTATCGTCGAGGGGCGCAGCGTGGTTGATGAGTTGATCGCCGATCGCCGACGCGAGGCGGCGGCCGAGGATGAGTGACGGGCGATATTTGCTCGATGCTTCGGCCCTGCTCGCCTTTCTCTTCCAGGAGCGGGGTGGTTCGGAGGTAGCGCAGATTCTCGACCATGCCGCGATCAGCGCGGTCAATCTGGCCGAAGTCGTGGCCAAGCAACTCGATTGTGCCGTCACCCCTGAAGCGATCAGGCACAATCTCGGCGACATCAATCTGCCGGTCGTGCCCTTCGACGAGACGATTGCCCTCGAAACTGGACATCTGCGCCGCGCGACGCGCGCCTTGGGCTTGTCACTTGCGGATCGGGCCTGCCTCGCCACCGCGCAGGCCACAGGAATGACGGTCGTCACGGCAGATCGTGCGTGGGGCGGCTTGGACCTGGGTGTCGCCATCGAGGTCATCCGCTAGCGCCCGGCTCACCCCGCCCGCAGCTCCTCCGCCAGCAGCTCGAATTCCTCGCGCCGGGGAGAGTTCTTGCGCCAGATCAGCGCGATTTCGCGCTTGGCCTGCCTGGCCTTGAGCGGGCGGGCGACCACGTCGGTGCCGGTGAGGATGCCCGCCTCGAGCGCCATCTCGGGCAGCATGGTGAGGCCCAGGCCGCCATCGACCATCTGCACCAGCGTGTGCAGGCTCGTCCCGATCATTGTCGCCGAGCCGCGCAGCTCGGGGCGGTTGCAGGCGGCGAGCGCGTGATCGCGCAGGCAGTGCCCGTCCTCGAGCAGCAGCAGCCGGCCCTGCTCGATCATGCTTGCTGGCACCTCGTCGGGCGGATCGCGCGGGTCGTTCTTCGGGAAGGCCACGAACAGCCGGTCGTTGGCGATATGCGCGCTTTCGACCTCGCCGGTGGCGAAGGGGAGCGCCAGCAGCACGCAATCCGCGCGCCCGTGGTGCAGCGATTCGACCGCGTCGTGGCTGGTCTCCTCGCGCAGATAGAGCGTCAGCTCGGGGCGCTCGCGCCGCAGACGGGGAAGGATGCGCGGGAGCAGGAAGGGCGCGATCGTCGGGATCACGCTCATGCTGAGCTGCCCCGCGAGCGGCTTGCCCGAAGCCTGGACAAGGTCGGTCATCTCCTCCGCCTCGCGCAAAACCCGGTGCGCCTTGGCGACCACCTGATTGCCGAGCTGGGTGAAGCGCACCACCCGCCGGCTGCGCTCGACCAGCGTCACCCCGAGCAGCGATTCGAGTTCGCGAATGCCGGCGCTCAGCGTCGATTGCGACACGAAGCTCGCCTCCGCCGCGCGCCCGAAATGGCCATGCTCGTGCAGGGCCACCAGATACTGCAACTGCTTCAGCGTGGGCAGGAAGGTGGTCATCGCGCGCAACGGTAGAGGTTTTTGGGCGCTCGCAAAGGCGCAAAGGCGCTAAAGAAAGTTCGAGACGCTCACAGAGGCACAGAGGCACAGAGGAGTTTCCGAAGCGGCGTAGCCGGAGTAAATGTTGAGGCTTTTGAAGTGGGTTAGACGGCCGGCGGCGCGAGGGCACCACTCAGTGCCTCTGTCCCTCGGTGAGCGCAAAAAAATCTTCGCGCCTTTGCGCCTTTGCGAGCGCCAAACTCACTCCGCCGCCTCGGCCGTAACCTCGCCCTCGGGTACTTCGGGCAGCGCAGCCTCGATCCGCGTCATCGCCAGCCGGCCGTGCTTGACCGCGAAGGCCATCTTGCCTTCGACCAGCGCCAGCGCATCCTTGCCGAACACGTCGTAGCGCCAGCCCTTCAGCACCGGCAGGTCGCGCACGCCCGCGGCGAGCGATTCCATCTCGTCCGCGCGGGTCAGCAGGCGCGCGGCGACATCGATCTCGCGGGCGCGGATCTTGAGCAGCAGCTTGAGCAGGTCGGCGACCAGCGCGCCTTCCTTGCCGAGCGGCGCGCCCGGCGTGCCACGCTCGGGCAACTCGTCCTTGTGGAGCGGCTCCGCCTTCTCGATCACCTTCATCAGCCGCTTGCCGATGTCGTTGTCCTTCCAGGCGTTGGAAAGCCCGCGCACCTTGGCGAGATCGCCTTGGTTCCTGGGTGGGTGGCTGGCGAGATCGGCGAGCGTCTCGTCGCGCATGATGCGCCCGCGCGGGATGTTCTTGTGTTGCGCCTCGCCCTCGCGCCAGGCGGCGAGCGCCTTCAATCGGCCGAGCACCGTGAGGTTGCGCCCGGTCGAGCGGATGCGCTTCCACGCCTGGCCGCTGTCGTTGGCGTAGTTGGCGGGGTCCGCCAGCTTGTCCATCTCGGCATCGAGCCAGGCGCCGCGCCCGGTCTTGATCAGCTTCTTGAGCAGCCGGGGGAAGATCTTGGCCAGATGGGTGACGTCGCCGATGGCGTATTCGATCTGCCGGTCGGTCAGCGGGCGGCGGCTCCAGTCGGTGAAGCGCGCGCCCTTGTCGACCGTGAAGCCGAGCCAGCTTTCGACCAGATTGGCATAGCCGATCTGTTCGGATTGGCTGACCGCCATCATCGCGATCTGGGTGTCGAAGATGGGATGCGGGGTCCGCTGCGTGAGGTTGTAGACGATCTCGACGTCCTGACCGCCGGCATGGAAGACCTTGAGCACCTCCTCGTTGTCCACCAACAGGTCGAGCAGGGGTTTCAAATCGATGCCCTCGGCCAGCGGGTCGATCGCGGCGGCCTCGTTCTCGTCGGCGATCTGGACCAGGCAGAGCTCGGGCCAATAGGTGTTCTCGCGCATGAATTCGGTATCGACGCAGACGAATTCGGACTTGGCGAGCCGGGCGCAGAGATCGGAGAGCGCCGCGGTGGTGGTGATAAGCGGATGGATTTGCATTAGATTTCAGTTCTTCTCGTTGCCTGAGCGGAGTGCCGCTCTCGGCCGCCAGCTTGACAAAGCCGCGGCCATACCCTGTTAGCGCGCCCGAAATCCGCTAAGCGGAATCGCGCGGCGCGCCCTAGCGCCTTAGCCCCGAAATCGGAAAGAGTTTAGATGCACGCCTATCGTACCCACACCTGCGCGCAATTGACCGGCGCCGACGCCGGCAGCGAGGTCCGCCTGTCGGGCTGGGTGCACAACAAGCGCGACCATGGCGGGGTGCTGTTCGTCGATCTGCGCGATCACTACGGCATCACCCAGGTGGTGGCGGACAGCGACAGCCCGGCGCTGGGCGTGCTCGAGAAGCTCAAGCTGGAATCGGTCGTCACCATCGACGGCACCGTCAAGGCGCGCGCCGAGGCGGCGGTGAACCCGAACCTGCCGACCGGCGCGATCGAGGTGTTCGCCCGCGAAGCGATCGTTCAGAGCGTGGCCAGCGATTTGCCGCTGATCGTCAACTCGGCCGAGGATTATCCCGAGGAAACCCGCCTCAAGTACCGCTTCGTCGACCTGCGCCGCGAGCGCCTGCACAGGAACATCGTCCTGCGCAGCCAGGTCATCTCCTCGATCCGCCGCCGCATGATCGAAATCGGCTTCACCGAGTTCCAGACCCCGATCCTCGGCGCCTCCAGCCCGGAGGGCGCGCGCGACTATCTGGTGCCGAGCCGCCTCCACCCGGGCCGTTTCTACGCGCTTCCGCAGGCGCCGCAGATGTTCAAGCAGCTGCTGATGGTCGCCGGCTTCGATCGCTATTTCCAGATCGCGCCCTGCTTCCGCGACGAGGACCTGCGCGCCGACCGCAGCCCGGAGTTCTATCAGCTCGATTTCGAGATGAGCTTCGTGACGCAGGAGGACGTGTTCCAGGCGATCGAGCCGGTGCTCGCAGGGGTGTTCGAGGAGTTCGCCAACGGCAAGAGCGTGACGCCGGCGGGCAGCTTCCCGCGCATTCCCTATGCCGAGGCGATGCTCAAGTACGGCAGCGACAAGCCCGATTTGCGCAACCCGCTGCTGATTTCCGATGTGACCTCGCATTTCGCGGCGAGCGGCTTCGGGCTGTTCGAGAAAATCGTCGGAAGCGGCGGAAAAGTCAGGGTTGTCCCGGCTCCCGCCACCCACGAGAAGAGCCGCAAGTTCTTCGACGATATGAACGATTGGGCGCGGCGCGAGGGCTTCGCGGGCCTCGGCTATGTGACCCGCAGGGGCGGCGAATTCGGCGGCCCGATCGCCAAGAACCACGGCGAGGCGGGCATGGCCGCGCTCTACGCAGAGTTGCGGCTGGGCGAGAACGACGGGCTGTTCTTCGCCGCGGGCAAGGAGAAGGACGCGGCCAAACTCGCCGGCGCGGCCCGCACCCGCGTGGCCGAGGAGCTGGGGCTGATCGAGGAGGGCTGCTTCGAGTTCTGCTGGATCGTCGATTTCCCGATGTTCGAATGGGACGAGGACGCCAGGAAGGTCGACTTCAGCCACAACCCGTTCTCGATGCCGCAGGGCGAGCTCGAGGCGCTCGAGACGCAGGATCCACTGGAGATCAAGGCCTGGCAGTACGACATCGTCTGCAACGGCTACGAGCTGTCATCGGGCGCGATCCGCAACCACAAGCCCGAGATCATGTACAAGGCGTTCGAGATCGCCGGCTATTCGCAGGCCGATGTCGACGCCAATTTCTCGGGCATGATCGAGGCGTTCAAGCTCGGCGCTCCGCCGCACGGCGGCTCGGCCCCCGGCATCGACCGCATCGTCATGCTGCTGGCCGACGAGCCCAACATCCGCGAGGTCATCGCCTTCCCGCTCAATCAGCGCGCGCAGGACCTGATGATGGGCGCGCCGAGCCAAGTGAGCGCCAGGCAGCTGCGCGACGTCCATGTGCGGCTGGTGGAGCAACCCCAGGGCAGCCCCGCCGAGCAGGCGCGCACCGACGCCATCGGCGCCTAGCTAGCCTGAGTCCCCGCGAAGGCGGGGATCTCGTTCGGCCTGGTGCCTGGCTGCCTGAGATCCCCGCCTTCGCGGGGATGCAGAGAAGCGTCAGTTCGCCTGCGGGGCGGCGGCGGAGGCGTTCTCCGGCAGCCCGCCGAGCTGTCTGACCAGCTTGGTGTAGGCGTCCAGATAGGCGAGCACGATCACCTGGCCGATTTCGGTATTCTGATAGCCCACGCCGCCGGCCGCGGCGAAGCCGCCCCACCAGCCGCCGCCGCCGGCGCCGCCGCCGAAGCTCAGGTCGCTCTTGCGAGCGTGGCCTTCGACCAGGGCTTCCTCGACCGTCGTCCGTGCGTTCACCACCGCCAGGGTGACATTGGCTTCCTTCTTGCGAATGTTGAGCCCCCCGGCGAGCCCGCCCAGCACGTGCCCGCCCAGCAACCCGCCCAGCGCCGCGCCCACTCCGCCGCCGCCGCTGTTGGAGTTCGTGGTCACGA
>Ga0307490_1000086_pt1 | contig 10212 bp, 9 predicted proteins | sample SI3UmetaG_FD_202118 | JGI IMG/M metagenome (GOLD analysis project Ga0307490, IMG submission 202118) | Sea-ice brine microbial communities from Beaufort Sea near Barrow, Alaska, United States - SI3U | ecosystem: Environmental > Aquatic > Marine > Coastal | place: USA: Alaska | collected 2017-05-06
CCGGGCCTGTCTGTGCGCCATTCGCTGCTTGTCGCTTGCGCGCTCCCCGGTATGACGCGCGCATGACGGAGCAGGCCTACGACGTCCTCGTGATCGGCTCGGGCGCGGCGGGGCTCACCGCGGCGCTGGCGCTGGCCGAAACCAAGCGGGTGCTGGTGCTCGCCAAGGGCGGCCTCAGCGAGGGCGCGACCGCCTGGGCGCAGGGCGGGATCGCCGCGGTGCTCGAGGCCGGCGACACCTTCGAGAACCACGTCCGCGACACCATGATCGCGGGCGCCGGGCTCAACGACCGCGAGGTGGTGGAGTATGTGATTGCCCAGGCCCCGGCCTCGATCGACCGGCTGTGCGAGCTGGGCGTGCCCTTCAACCGGGAGAGCGGGGACCTCCACCTAACCCGCGAAGGCGGCCATTCGCACCGCCGCATCGTCCATGTGAACGACGCCACCGGCTGGGCGGTGCAGGAGGCGCTGCTCAAGGCCGCCGAAGCCCATCCCGACATCGTCCTGCTGCCGGGGCAGAGCTGCATCGACTTCATCACCGGGCATCACCAGGAGCGCTTCAGCGGCAGCGAGCGGCACGGTCGCCGCGCATGTCGCGCGCGCCACCGTGCTCGCGACCGGCGGCGCGGGCCGCGTCTATCTGTTCAGCACCGCGCCGCGCGGCGCCACCGGCGACGGCATCGCGATGGCGTGGCGGGCGGGCGCGCGCGTCTCCAACATGGAGATGATGCAGTTCCACCCGACCTGCCTCTACAATCTCGAGGTCAAGAACTTCCTCATCACCGAGGCGGTGCGCGGCGAAGGCGGGCGGCTGATCAACCCGCGCACCGGCAAGCGCTTCATGGAGTTCTACGATCCCGGGCGGATGGAGCTGGCGCCGCGCGATGTCGTCGCCCGCGCGATCGACTCGGAGATCAAGCGCCACGGGCTCGACTGCGTCCACCTCGACATCGGCCATCGGCCCGCGGAGTTCGTGACGGGGCATTTCCCCACCATCCACGAGAAGTTGCTCGGCCTCGGCATCGACATGACCAGGGAGCCGATCCCGGTGGTGCCGGCCCAGCATTATACCTGCGGCGGGGTGCTGATCGACATGGCCGCGCGCACGGACCTCCCCGGCCTGTGGGCGGCGGGCGAATGCACCGAAAGCGGCCTCCACGGCGCCAACCGCCTCGCCTCCAATTCGCTGCTCGAATGCTTCGTCTTCGGCGAAGCGGCGGCGCGCGACATCCTGGCGGGCTGGGACAAGCTCGACGCCCCGCCCCCGATCCGACCGTGGGACGAAAGCCGCGTCACCGATTCGGACGAGGAGGTGGTGATCAAGCAGAACTGGACCGAGATCCGCCGCTTCATGTGGAACTATGTCGGGATCGTGCGCACCACCAAGCGGCTCCAGCGCGCCGCGCACCGCATCGAAACGCTCGGCCGCGAGATCGAGGACTATTACGGCAGCTTCCGCGTCACCACCGACCTCATCGAGCTGCGCAACCTCCACCAGGCAGCCGACCTGATCGTCCGCAGCGCCTTGAAGCGCCACGAAAGCCGCGGCCTCCACTTCACGCTCGACTATCCGGAGACCGATCCCGTCGCGCGAGACACTGTGCTGGTGCCTTGATGACCTAAGCCGCGTGCTTGCCGAAGCGTTCGGGGAGCAGGCGGCCGAAGCGGTCGCGCAAGGGCTGCTCGGACTCTTCGGCGGCGAGGTAGCGCACGGTCGCCGGGTTGATCTCGCGCTTGAAGGCGAGGCCGACATGGCCCTGGCGCGCCCAGATCACGCGGGCGGGAACGGTCACACCGCCGAGCAGCTCGATCTCGATGTCTTCGCCGGTCACCGCGGCGAGGCCGTCGTCGGCGATCATGCAGCCGAGGCGGGAGATGTTGCGGCAGGCGTGCGTTCGGCGCTGGCCGCGTTTGACCGAATAGACCTCGGTCTCGCTGGTCAGTCTTTCGGCCCTGCGTTGGTCCATGCCCGGTGTCCCGTTACCCGTCCCGCTGCCGCCCCCGGCGGCGCTTGTCCCCGGCCCGGCTCCGCCAGCTTGCGGCGGGTTGCGGGCGCGCTACAGTCATTGCGGAAATTGCCTAAAGAACCGTGAATTTCCACAAGCTAGGGGCAGGAAATCCATGCCGCGGCTCGAGGCGAATGGAATCGCGCTTGAGTACGAGGATTTCGGCGACAAAGCGGTGCCGCCGCTGCTGCTGGTCATGGGCCTGGGCGCGCAGCTGACGCTGTGGCCGGTCGAGCTGGTCGAGGCGCAGGCGGCGCGCGGATTCCGCGTCATCCGCTACGACAACCGCGATATCGGGCTCAGCCACAAGATGGAGGGCGCGAGCATGGGCGGGATGATCGCCCAGCATATCGCCTTCTCCCATCCCGACAGAGTGCTCAGCCTGACCTCGATCATGTCGACCACCGGCAACCCGAAGCTGCCGCCGGCGCGGCAGGAAAGCGCTCGCGGTCCTCACCAGGCGCGCCCGGAGCATGGCGGAAAGCGTGCTGGTCGAGCACGGAGTCAGGATCGGCCGCACCATCGGCTCGTCTGGCTATTCCGCCGACGAGACGCGGCTGCGCGCCAATGCCAAGCGCGATGTCCGCCGCTCGCTCTACCCCGCCGGCCTGCCGCGCCAACTCGCCGCGATCGTCGCCGACGGCGACCGCCGCGCACACCCTGCTACGCGGTGCGAGCCGGTCCTCGATTCGGCCGATCGCGCGTTGGAACAGGGCCTTCCCCCCTCCGCGCAGGCTTTCGGCGTGGCCGCCGGGCAAGGATTTTGCGTCGTGCGATTCGAATGATTCAAACCCCGGCGGACCGGCTTTTGCCCGCAAAAATTTTTTCACGGATTCGTTTTCTGCTTGCCTTGGCGAAAGGTCCAGCAAATCCGGCGCGTCGCTGCGTGTGATAAGAGTAATACACTCGGGATCCCAACCGCGGTTTGACGGTTAAGGCAAATTCACCCTCTTGCGCACTAGTTCCGACTGATTCATCATCTAGTGGTTGAGTGCCGGGGGCTACCCACAAGACCTAGAGTTTTGGGATGCCGATACCCATATATGCGGGGGTAGGCCTTCACGCCGGTCTGTGGGGAACCGGGGGAAAAGTTTTCGCCCCGGCGCGCGCGAAATGCTAGGGCGGGAGTTTGCTCGCCGACTCGAACACAAGCGGAACATCGATTCCGCGCAACCAGGGGACGGCGGGGTCGATGATGGATTTTCGAAGCGGGGACGATGCGGCGATGGAACTCGAGCTGGACGGCGCTCTCGATGCCGCCGACACGCCGCGAAAGGCAGTCGCAATGACCAAGGAAGACCCAGAAACGCTCGGGGGTAGCGCGGCGCTGGCGGAAGCGACCGCCACCGCCATGGCGGAAATCGGCAAGGCCTCGAAGAAGGCCAGGGATGCCGACAGCAAGAAGGTCATGGACCGCCGCTTCGCCGTGGCCACAGACGAGAGCCGCGACGCGCTGCTGACCGACTTCGGCAAGGAGACGCTGACCGACCGCTATCTGCTGCCCGGCGAAAGCTACCAGGACCTGTTCGCCCGCGTCGCCGATGCCTATGCCGACGACGAGGCGCACGCCCAGCGGCTCTACGACTATGTCTCGAAGCTGTGGTTCATGCCCGCGACCCCGGTGCTCTCGAACGGCGGGACCGAGCGCGGCCTGCCGATCTCCTGCTACCTCAACTCGGTTTCGGACAGCCTCGACGGCATTGTCGGCACCTGGAACGAGAACGTCTGGCTCGCCAGCAAGGGCGGCGGCATCGGCACCTATTGGGGAAATGTCCGCGGCATCGGCGAGCCGGTGGGCCTCAACGGCAAGACCAGTGGGATCATTCCCTTCGTCCGCGTGATGGATTCGCTGACCCTGGCGATCAGCCAGGGTTCGCTGCGGCGCGGCTCGGCCGCTTGCTATCTCGACGTCACCCACCCTGAGATCGAAGAGTTCCTCGAGATCCGCAAACCTTCGGGCGACTTCAACCGCAAGGCGCTCAACCTGCACCACGGCGTGCTGGTGACCGACAAGTTCATGGAAGCGGTCCGCAACGGAGCGGAGTTCGATCTCGTCAGCCCGCGCGACGGGTCGGTCCGCAAGACCGTCGATGCCCGCGCGCTGTTCCAGAAGCTGGTCGAGACCCGCCTCGCGACCGGCGAGCCCTATATCGTCTTCTCCGACACGGTGAACCGGATGATGCCCAAGCATCACCGCGAACTCGGCCTCAAGGTCTCGACCTCGAACCTGTGCGCCGAGATCACCCTGCCGACCGGTATCGACCACCTGGGCAACGACCGCACCGCGGTGTGCTGCCTCTCGTCCCTGAACCTCGAGAAATGGGACGAATGGGCCGAGGACAAGACCTTCATCGAGGACGTGATGCGCTTCCTCGACAATGTCCTGCAGGACTATATCGACCGCGCGCCCGACGAGATGGCGCGCGCCAAATACTCCGCCGAGCGCGAGCGCAGCGTCGGCATGGGCGTGATGGGCTTCCACTCCTTCCTCCAGATGAAGGGCATCGGCTTCGAAAGCCCGATGGCCAAGGTCTGGAACCTGAAGATGTTCAAGCATATCAGCGGCAAGGCGGAAGAGGCCTCGCTGGTGCTGGCGCAGGAACGCGGGCCCTGTCCCGATGCCGCCGAGACCGGCGCGATGGAGCGCTTCAGCTGCAAGATGGCGATCGCGCCGACCGCCTCGATCAGCATCATCTGCGGCGGCACCAGCGCCTGCATCGAGCCGATCCCGGCCAATATCTACACCCACAAGACGCTGTCGGGCAGCTTCATCGTCAAGAACCCCTATCTGGAGAAGCTGCTCGAGAAGAAGAGCAAGAACTCGACCAACGTCTGGAACTCGATCCTCGAGAAGGGCGGCAGCGTCCAGCATTTGGACTTCCTCACCGCGGAGGAGAAGGCGGTCTACAAGACCAGCTTCGAAATCGACCAGCGTTGGCTGCTCGAATTCGCCGGCGACCGCGCGCCTTTCATCGACCAGGCGCAGAGCCTCAACCTCTTCATCCCCGCCGACGTCGACAAATGGGACCTGATGATGCTGCACTTCCAGGCCTGGGAGAAGGGCATCAAGTCGCTCTACTATTTGCGCTCCAAGAGCGTGCAGCGCGCCGGCTTCGCGGGCGGGGTGGAGGCGGACAACACCGCCGACGCGCCGAAGATCGAGCTGACGGCCGGCGATCAGACCGACTACGAGGAGTGTTTGGCCTGCCAGTGAACCCCTCTCCCACCGGGAGAGGGAGGGAGCGCCGCAGGCGCGGAAGGGTGAGGGTCTTGCCTTGAGGGATTACGAGGACGCACCTTCCGGATCGGTGGACCGCGCCCGCAGCCAGCGCCGGAATGCCACCGACGCCGAGAAGCGCCTATAGCGCAGTCTCCGCGAACAACTGCCGCAAGCAAAGTTCCGACGTCAGTCGATCGTCGGCCCCTTCTACCCCGACTTCCTCAGCTTTCGTCACATGCTCATCGTGGAGGTCGATGGCGGGCAGCATAATGAAGAAATCGATGCGGACCGCACCCGGTTTCTCGAAGCCCGGGGCTTCCGGGTGATCCGGTTCTGGAACCATGAGGTGCTCGGCAACACCCAGGGCGCGATCGAGGCGATTGCAAACGTGCTCGCCGAGCGGAAAGTTTAGCACCCTCACCCTCCCACGCCGCTTCGCGACGCGGGCCCCTCCCTCTCCCATTGGGAGAGGGGCTCGATTCGATTTGACTTCTCATCCCCCCTGAAGCGCGGAGCCAAGCGGACGCGCGGGCCCGATCCCGGCCGTCACAGGGCTCACTGCTAACGATTCCGCTATTGCAAAGCACTCGCAACAAACTTAGAGCCCGGCCACCAACACGGAAGGGCTCCATGAAAATCTCCTCGATACTGCTGTCGTCCGCCGCGCTCGCGCTCCCCACTGCCGTCCTCGCCGCCGAGGAGGCTGCTCCGGACGAGCAAACCATCCTGGTGATCGGCAAGGCCGATGGTTATCGCGCGCTCGATTCGGTCACCGCCACCAAGACCGACACCCCGCTGCTCGATGTGCCGCAAAGCATCACTGTCGTCACCCGCGAGCAGCTGGAGGACCAGGCGCAGCGCTCGATCGCGGATGTGCTGCGCTATGTGCCCGGCACCACCATCGGCCAGGGCGAGGGCAACCGCGACCAGATCACATTGCGCGGGCAGAACACGACCGCGGACTTCTTCCTCGACGGCGTGCGCGACGACGCCCAGTATTACCGCAACCTCTACAACATCGAGCGGGTCGAGATCCTCAAGGGTCCCTATGCGCTGATCTTCGGGCGCGGCGGCGGCGGCGGCATCGTCAACCGCGTGCAGAAGACGCCCAGCGCCGAGGCGGCCTTCGGTTTCCTGTCGGGCGGCGTGAACAGCTTCGGCGCGTGGGACGTGGCGGGTGACGCCAATCTGCCCGTCGGCACGGGCGCCGCGCTGCGGGTCAACGGCTTCTACGAGAATCTCGACAACAACCGCGCCTTCTTCGGCGGCAAGCGCTACGCGGTGAACCCCTATCTGGCGGTCGAGTTCGCGCCCGGCTGGAAGGCGGGGCTGTCCTATGAATATGTCTATGACAGCCGCGTGGCCGACCGCGGAGTGCCCTCGCTGGCCTGCACCCAGCCCTGCACCCCGGGCCCGCTGCCCGGCCACGAGAAGACCTTCTTCGGCGTGCCGGGCGTCAACCGCACCGGCCTGGAAGCGAATATCGTCAAGGCGCGGATCGACGGCGAGATCACGCCCGATCTGACTTGGTCGACCACGCTCCTGTATGGCAATTACGACAAATACTACACCAACGTATACGCCAACGGCCCCGCCAGTTCGCCCACCGGTACGGTGGCACTGACCGGCTACACCGATCCCACCCGGCGCGAGAACCTGATCGCGCAGACCAATCTCGTGTGGGACACGGCGCTGGCCGGAACCGAGCACAAGATCCTGCTGGGCGTGGAATATGGCGAGCAGCGGTCGGCCAACCAGCGCCGCAATGCCGCGCTGTCCTCGGGCACGCTGGACCTGGCGAACATCCGGTATCCCACGGTCACCTTCGGCGGGCTGGCCCGCGACACCGCATCTACGGTCAAGGTCTTCTCCGCCTATGCGCAGGACCAGATCGGCATCGGCGAGATGGTGGATCTGGTCGTGGGCCTGCGCTTCGACCGGTTCGACATCCGCGGGACCGATTTAATCCCCAACCCCGACCGGCCCTTCGCGCGGGTGGATCAGAAGGTCTCGCCGCGTATCGGTCTGATCGTGAAGCCGCGGAACGACGTCTCGCTCTATGCCAGCTTCAGCCGCTCATTCCTGCCGCGCTCGGGCGACCAGTTTCTGACGCTATCGACCACCGATCAGAACCTGGCGCCCGAGAGCTTCACCAATTACGAACTCGGCGCGAAGTGGGAGCTTGGCTCCGCCCTCGCGGCCACCCTGGCGCTGTTCCAGCTCGACCGCACCAATGCCACCACCCCCGATCCCGCCAATCCGGCGAACACCATCAACGTCGGCGAGACGCGCACCCGCGGCGTGGAGCTGGCGCTGGCGGGCAGAGTGACACCCGCCTGGCAGGTCAGCGGCGGCTACACCTATCAGGACGCCAGGCTGCGCGGCAATGACTTCGTGCGGCTGGGCCAGGTGCCCGAGCATCAGTTCGCGCTGTGGAACCGTTATGACTTCGCCGAGCGCTTCGGCGCGGGGCTCGGCGTGATCCGCCAGTCGAGCCAGTTCGCCGCCAACCGCACATCGCCCGTGACCACGCGGCTGCCCGGCTACACCCGCGTGGACGCGGCGCTGTTCTTCGACGTCAGCGAGCGGTTCGAACTGCAACTCAACGTCGAGAACCTGCTCGACCAGACCTATTTCTCGGACGCCCACAACAACAACAACATCACTCCGGGCACGCCGCTGAACGTCCGGCTGACGGGCCGGGTGAAGTTCTAGTCCGACCGGAACGGGGCGGGGGGGCCGGCCCTCGCCCCGCTATTCTCGCGGACCGTCGCCGCATCGGCGACGTTCGCGCTGGCGCAGCCGCAAGGCGGTAGCGCACCGACCCGCCCTCGAATGGCCGAAGGGGACAAGGCGCATGAACGCAATGCCGCCCCGCCGGTGAAAATGGGCGCCGGGGGATGCGGGACTGGCCCGCAAAAAGGGGAGACCGGACCCATCCGCTGCCGAGAGATTATCCCCGCCGAATCGCCCCCGACCGGAACCCTTTCGCTTCGGATTCGGCCCCGCATGGCCTATATGAGTCGTTCACGCGAACCGCCGGGAACACAACATGTCGTTGCTTGAAGCCAGAAAGACCTACAAGCCCTTCGAATACCCCTGGGCCTATGAGTTCTGGAAGCGCCAGCAGCAGATCCACTGGATGCCCGAGGAGGTGCCGCTGGGCGAGGATTGCCGCGACTGGGCGCAGAAGATCACCGAGACCGAGAAGAACCTGCTGACGCAAATCTTCCGCTTCTTCACCCAGGCCGATGTCGAGGTGCAAAACTGCTACCACGAGCAATACGGCCGGGTGTTCAAGCCGACCGAGATCAAGATGATGCTGGCCGCGTTCTCCAACATGGAGACGGTCCATATCGCCGCCTACAGCCACCTCCTCGACACCATCGGCATGCCCGAGCAGGAATACAGCGCCTTCCTCGAATACGAGGAGATGAAGGACAAGCACGACTTCCTGCAGCAGTTCGGCGTCGACACCGACGAGGACATCGCGCGCACGCTGGCGGTGTTCGGCGGCTTCACCGAGGGGCTCCAGCTGTTCGCCAGCTTCGCCATGCTGATGAACTTCCCGCGCTTCAACAAGATGAAGGGCATGGGCCAGATCGTGAGCTGGTCGGTGCGCGACGAGAGCCTGCATTGCGAGGGCATCGTGCGCTTGTTCCACGAATTCGTGCGCGAGCGCGACTGCTACTCCAAGGCGTTGAAGGAGGACATCACCGACATCTGCCAGAAGACGGTGCGGCTGGAGGACGCCTTCATCGACCTCGCCTTCGAGATGGGGCCGGTGCCGGGGATGACGGCGAAGGAGATCAAGAAATACATCCGCTACATCGCCGACTGGCGGCTGGGCCAGCTCGGCCTCCAGCCGATCTACATGGTGGAGGACCACCCGCTCCCCTGGCTCGCGCCACTGCTCAACGGGGTGGAGCACGCCAACTTCTTCGAAACCCGCGCGACGGAATATTCGAAAGGCGCCACCCGCGGCAACTGGAACGACGTCTGGTCGAGCTTCGACAACCGCCAGGGCGCGAAGGCCAAGGCGGCGAACGAGGTCGAGGAAAAGAGCGAGGCCGAGGTCGAGGGGCCGGGGTTGTTTGACGCTGGCGGCGGCGTGGGGAGCGTGGCGGCGGAGTAGGGTTGACTTTTTGCACTCAGGTCCCTCACCTGCGCCATCGAGGGAGAGTGTAGAGCCTTGGAATACCTGCGCTCTTGGGGCCGACATCTTGGAACGGCGCTCATCGATGTCGGTGTGATTTCGCTAATCACATTGGCACCCCTGCTTCTTGCGCGCCTGCGTCCGTTCGCCGGTGCTGCTGATGGGGTGAAGGAGCCATTCTGGGGTTTTCTGACTAACGGGCAGCTTGCATTCTACTCGATCGGATCATTGGCTGCGATTCTCCTGGCGGTCCTACGGCAAAAGGTACCTAAGACGCTCAGCCTGTTGGCCGGGTTAGGCTCCGTCTTGGCCCTGTTGTTCTTGACTTGGCTGATTGGCCTTGATCCCGAGCTGCAAAACGCCTCCACCACCTTTGTCGGCGTGATAGCCCTCTATCTATATATTCTCGTTCAGATCGTCCGAGTGATTGTTGAGGCCGCGAAGCAAATTGGCGCCAACGATGCGCTAAGAGCAGGTGCCAAGTCGACCAATGCCGTCAAGAGCGCTTTAGCCGAGCGAAAGGGAGTTAGCGGAGATGGATGAAGCCATCGGCCTTCCAGTTATTCGTGTCGTGCAGCCGATCGGTGAAATTTATGTGGGCCGTATATCGAGCAAAAATCTTTGGGAGATCGCCGAATACGATATGCGAGAGATCCGTCAGAAAGAAGACGGTATATACCTCGCGACGGGGATCCAGCGCCAACTAAATGAAAAGCGCGTGTCCGAAATCGCTACCTATGTCAAAACGGTGGATGCAACTTTCCCGACTGCTGTTGTCTTGGCGATTTCAAGTGATTGTGTGAAATTTGAAGGAGACGGAGATTCTGGATG
>Ga0307490_1000087_pt1 | contig 9996 bp, 8 predicted proteins | sample SI3UmetaG_FD_202118 | JGI IMG/M metagenome (GOLD analysis project Ga0307490, IMG submission 202118) | Sea-ice brine microbial communities from Beaufort Sea near Barrow, Alaska, United States - SI3U | ecosystem: Environmental > Aquatic > Marine > Coastal | place: USA: Alaska | collected 2017-05-06
ACCGCGGAGAGCGCGCGGCTCGCGGGCCGCGTCTCCGGCTCGATCACGGCCCGCGAGCTGGTGATTCTCAAGACCGCGCGTATCGAGGGCGACGTGCACTACGATGCCCTCACCATCGAGCAAGGCGCGCAGGTCGAAGGCCGCTTCGCCCGGCGCGAGGAGAAGCCGGCGCGTCTCCAGGGTCCGCCCGAGCTGACGGTTGCCAGCTAGAGGCGCGCGCTAGAGGACTTCGGCGCGCAGGGCCTTGCGGTCCAGCTTGCCGATCATCGTCTTGGGCAGATCGGCCCGCACCACCACGCTATCGACACGCTCGTGCTTGCCGACCCGCGCGTTGAGCCAGGCCTTCAGTGCCTCGCCGTCCTCGCCGGCCCCGGCGTTGAGCGTCACATAGGCGCGCGGCACCTCGCCGTGATAGGGATCGGGCACTCCGATCACGAGCACTTCCTTGACCGCCGGGTTCTCGAGCAGCACGTCCTCGACCTGGCTCGGGAACACCTTGAACCCGCCGACGGCGATCATGTCCTTCAAACGGTCGACGATGGCGATGAAGCCGTCGGCGTCGATGGTGGCGACATCGCCGGTGCGCAGCCAGGCCTCGCCGTTGATCTCGGCGAAGGCGGCGGCGTGGCTCTCGGGCTTGTTCCAGTAGCCGCGCATGATCTGGGGACCGCGCACCGCCAGTTCGCCCGGCTCGCCGTCGGGGGCGAGCCGCTCCGGATTTTCCTTGTCGAGCAGCAGCACCTGGGTGGCGGGGATGGGCTGCCCGATGGTGCCGAGCTTGCGCGCGCCGAGATAGGGGTTGGCGGAGACGACGCCCGAGCTCTCGGTCAGGCCGTAGCCCTCGACCAGGCGGACGCCGGTCGCCTTCTCGAACTTCTCGCATAGCGGACCCGGCAGCGGGGCCCCACCGGAGATGCAAATTCGCAAACTCTTCCAGTTCGTTACACCGAAATCGGGATGGTCCATCAGGGCCTGAAACATGGTCGGAACGCCGGGCAGGCCGGTCGGCTTCATGCGGTCGATGGTCGCCAGCACCTGCTTGGCTTCGAACCGCGGCAGCATCACCAGGCAGCCGCCGCGCACCACCGTGCGGTTGAGCACGCAGGTGTTGGCGAAGACGTGAAACAGCGGCAGCGCACCGAGAATGACGTCGCGCTCGGAACGCTCGAAGGGATCGAGCAGATCGACCTGCTGGGCATTGGAGGACAGATTGGCATGGGTCAGCATCGCGCCCTTGGGCGTGCCGGTGGTGCCGCCGGTGTACTGCAGCAGCGCGAGGTCGGAAGGGGCGAGGTCGCGTTCCGGCGGCTCGGCATCGCCCAGCCAGTCGCGCCACAACCCCACGTCGGGCCGCGCCGGGAGGGCGGCGATCTGGCTGCGTTTGAGCAGCCGCAGCCCGAGCGATTTCAGCCGCGGCAACTCGTCGGCCAGCCGCACCACCACCAGCCGTTCGAGCGGCGAGGCGTCGAGCACCTTGCAGGCGGTCGGCAGCAGCGCGGGCGCATCGAGCGTAACCAGCAGCCGCGCGCCCGAATCCAGGACCTGCGCGGCCAGTTCCTCGACCGAGTAGAGCGGCGAGAAATTGACCACCACCGCGCCCGCCATCATCGCGCCGTAGTAGGCGGCGACATAGGCGGGGACATTGGGGAGGAAGAGGCCGACCCGGTCGCCCTTGGCGATGCCGCGCTCCGCCAGTCCGGCCGCGAAGCGCCGCGCATCGCGGTAAAGTCGGCGGTAGCTGACGCTGCGCCCGAGAAACTCGACCAGCGTGGCATCGGGCGTGCGCTGCGCCTGCCCGGCGAACAGATCGTGCAGCAACATGGGCCGGATGGCGCTGTTCCACGGATGCGGGTGCGCATAACCATCGCCCGGCGGCAGGGGAAAGCGCTTGCTTACAGCCATGTAAGTACCATGCATCCCAACCTCCAGGACCGCAAGCCTTGTGGCTTTGTTGCGCGCGAGTGTAGGCACCAAGCATGAGTATTCTTCTAACGGGCGGAGCCGGGTTCATCGGCGCGGCAACCGCCGAGCGCCTGCTGGAACGTGGCGAGCGGGTCATCGTCATCGACAGCTTCAACGACTACTATCCGGTCCAGCTCAAGCGCGACCGGATCGCGCGGCTCGCTCGCTTCGGCGAAGCGCTGAGCGTGCACGAACTCAACTTCAGCGACGCGGCCGCGGTAGAAGCCGTGCTCGGGGCGATCGACTTCGACCGTATCGTTCACCTCGGCGCGCAGGCCGGAGTGCGCTATTCGCTCGACAATCCGCTGGCCTATGCGGCCTCCAACCTGACGGGCCACCTCGTGGTTCTCGAACTGGCCCGGCACCGGCGGGTGCGGCACATGGTCTATGCCAGCTCGAGCTCGGTCTATGGCAACAACGCGAGGGTGCCGTTCTCGGTCGAGGACAGCGTGGACCATCCGATCTCGCTCTACGCCGCCACCAAGCGCGCCGACGAACTGATCGCCGAAACCTACGCCCACCTTTACCGCACCCCGCTCACGGGCCTCAGGTTCTTCACCGTCTACGGGCCCTGGAGCCGACCCGACATGATGACCTGGAAGTGCACCGAGGCGGTGCTGGCGGGTCGTCCGATCCAGGTCTTCAACCACGGCGAGATGCACCGCGATTTCACCTTCATCGACGACATCGTGGCCGGCGTGACCGCCGCGCTCGACCATCCGCCCAGCGATGACGGCGCGCCCAAGGCTGGTGGCAGCGCGGCCCCGCATGTGCTCTACAACATCGGCAACAACCGGCCCGAACCCCTCATGCGGCTGATCGGGCTGATCGAGGAGGCGTGCGGCAGGAAGGCGGCGATCGACTTCCTGCCGATGCAGCCGGGCGATGTCGCGCGCACCTACGCGGATATCGGCGCGATCCAGCGCGACCTTGGCTACACCCCGACGACACCCATCGACGTGGGCATTCCGGCGTTCGTCGAGTGGTTCAGGGACTACACGGGACGATAGCTCCGCGCATCACGGCAGCCCCGGACCAGTTTGGTTCACACGAAGACACAAAGAGCGCGGTTCCAGCGGCGGAGCCGCCACATTCACCCGAAGGTGGCGCTTTGCAGAGCAAGCCCGCGGCGCGCGCTGACACCTTCGTGTCTTCGTGTGAGAAAAACCAAGGCCTACGCCTCGCCCGCCGCCTCGCTGGCGCGTTTGGTTTCGAGCCAGGAGGCGGCCTCGGCTTCCTGCGCGGCTTCGGCGGCGGCCTTCTGATTGATGTCGCGCTCGGCGCGCAGCTCCTCGATCAGCTTCTCGCGGTCGCTGGCTCCGCGAACGTCGGTAGCGGCCTGCTCTTCGGCGGGCGTGCTCCTGGCCGCCTTGGCGACGATCGCGTCGAGCTCGCGCTGCGAGCACAGGCCAAGCGTCACTGGATCCTTGGGCTGGATGTTCTGGATGTTCCAATGGCTGCGGTCGCGGATTGCGGCGATGGTGTTGCGGGTGGTGCCGATCAGGCGCGAAATCTGCGCGTCCGAGACTTCCGGATGATTGCGGATCAGCCAGGCGATGCCGTCGGGCTTGTCCTGGCGCTTCGACACCGGGGTGTAGCGCGGACCCTTGGTGCGGTTCACCGCCACCGGCGCGCGCTGCATTTTCAGGCTATAGTCGCTGTCGGCCTGGCCTTTTTCGATCTCGGCCAGCGTCAGCTCGCCGGCGTGCACCGGATCGCGGCCGGTGTATTTGCTGCCCGCGAGGTCATCGGCCATGGCCTGCACCTCGAGCACGTGGATTCCGCAGAACTCGGCGATCTGCTCGAACGAGAGGCCGGTGTTATCGACCAGCCAGGTGGCGGTCGCATGCGGCATCAGCGGGGTCGGTTGGTCGGCCATGATATGTGATCCTGAAGCGCCGGGCCGAGGGGGCGGCCGACGGCAGAAAATATAAGGGCCGCCCCATCCGGAGCGGCCGCTGCCAAACCGATCTAGTCGCTTCGTGGCTTCAGGGCAAGGGCCTCAGGGCAAGAGTTCAGGCGTCGCCGCATCGGCGGGGACATCGACCAGCCCGGCGAGAAACTGGTCGGTCGCCGCCGCCCAGCCGAATTCGGCGGCACGGGAAAGGCACGCCTTCGGATCGCAGAATAGCGCCGCGCCGATCGCCCGGTCGAGATCGTCCGACAGCGCGCCGCAGGCTTGCGTGACCACGTCGAGCGGCCCCGGCACCGGGAATGCGGCGACAGGAGTCCCACACGCCAGCGCCTCGATCAGCACCAGGCCGAAGGTGTCGGTTCGGCTCGGAAAGGCGAACACATCCGCCCCGGCATAGCAGCCCGCCAGCGCGCGGCCTTCGCGGCGCCCGAGGAAAAGCGTATCGGGAAAGCGCGCCATCAGGCTCGCCAGCGCGGGCCCATCGCCGACCACGACCTTGCTGCCCGGGTGCCGCGCCGACAGAAAGGCGGCGACGTTCTTCTCGACCGCGACCCGCCCGGCGTAGAGCTGGATCGGCCGATCGAGCGTGGCGAATTCGGGCGGGGGCGGCGCCCCTGGGGAGAATTGCGAAAGATCGACGCCACGGCTCCAGCGATGCGCCCTGGTCAGCCCCTGCCCGGCCAGTTCGGCGTCGATCGAAGCGGTCGCGACCATGATCCGCGCAGCGGGCCGGTGGAACCAGCGGATGTAACGCCAGAAAAGGCTCTCGGGCAGATGCGTGCGCCTGGCGACATAGGCGGGAAACTGCGTGTGATAGGCAGTGGTGAAGGGCAGACCTCGCGCCACGCACAGCCGCCGCGCGATGAAACCCAGCGGCCCCTCGGTCGCGATGTGGATCGCCTCGGGCGCGAAACCGGCGATCGCCTGGGCGAGCTGCGCCGGGCGCGCCAGCGCCAGGCGGATTTCCGGATAGGTCGGGCAAGGCAAGGAGCGGAACCGGTCGGGCGCCACCACCAACACCTCGTGGCCCCGCGCCCGCAACAGCTCGACCGTCGCGGTCAGCGTGCGCACCACGCCATTCATCTGCGGCGTCCACGCATCGGTGACGATGGCGATGCGGTGCGGAAGCTGCGCCGATTTGGCGACCGGATGCGTGGCCCGCCGCGGCGCCGTCACGCCGCCGCCAGCTCGGCGGGGGCGGCGGGAGCGGCGTCTTGGGCGGCTTCGCGCCGGGCGACTTCCTCGGGCCAGTGCAGCAGCTCCATCCGCCCGTCGAAATGCTCGACCAGCGCGGTGCACCCCTCCACCCAGTCCCCGTCGTTGTAATATTCCACGGTCCGGCCGTCGTGCGCGAAGGTGCGGATCTCGGCGGTGTGAATATGGCCGCACACGACCCCGTCCACGCCGCGCTCGCCGGCGGCGCGGGCGACGACCTCCTCGTATTTGGAGATGAATTCGACCGCGTTCTTGACCTTGTGCTTGGCTGCCTTGCTGAGCGACCAATACGGCAGTCCGAGCGCGCGGCGAACCGTGTTCACCCAGCCGCTGAGCCCCATCGTCACATGGTAGAGCGTGTCCCCCACGGAGGCGAGCCAGCGATGCGCCAGCATGATCGCGTCGAACTCGTCGCCATGCAGCACCATCAGCCGCCGCCCGTCGGCCGTGGTGTGAAACGCTGCGCGCATGATCTCGACCCCGCCGAAGTCGAGCCCGCAGAATTGGCGCACGATCTCGTCGTGGTTGCCGGGGATGTAGACGACGCGCGTGCCGCGCTTGGCGCGCTTGAGGATGCGCCAGACGATGTCGTTGTGCTCGGGCGGCCAGAACAGCTTCTTCTTGAGCCGCCAGCCGTCGATGATGTCGCCCACCAGGTACATCGTCTCGCTGTCGGTGTGGTCGAGAAAATCGATCAGCAGGCGCGCGTTGCAGCCCCTGGTGCCGAGATGGACGTCGCTGATCCAGATCGTGCGGAAGCGGCGGCGCCGTTGGCCTTCGGGCTCCGGGCTCGAGTGCGCGCGGAGCGGCAGGCTGGCGACATTGGCGAACGCGGCGATGGCGTCATCGGTATCGGTCATCGTCTTCACCCCAAAGCAAACAGGGCTGCGAGAATTCCGAACGCGCTACGGGCAAATTGTTACATGGGATTCACAGCGTCGTGACAGATCGGCGACAGCTCAGCCGATATCGAGCACGATCTTGCCGATGTGCTCGCCCGCCTCCATGCGCGCATGCGCGGCGGCGGCGTGGACGAGCGGGAAGCGCTGGTCCATCGCCGGGCGCAGCGAGCCGTCCTCGACCAGCGGCCACACGCTGGCGTGGATTTCGTCCGCAAGCAGCGATTTGAACTCGTCGGAGCGGGCGCGCAGCGTCGAGCCGGTCAGCACCAGCCGCTTGGTCATAACTTTGGCCATGTTGATTTCGGCGGTGATGCCGCCGAGCACCGCGATGGTGACATGGCGCCCGTCCTCCGCCAGCGCATCGAGATTGCGCGCGACATAGCTGCCCGAGACCATGTCGAGCACCAGATTGGCGCCCTTGCCGTCGGTGAAGGCGCGGGTGTGCTCGACGAAGTCCTGCGTCTTGTAGTTGATCGCGAGATCGGCGCCGAGCGCGCGCGCGGCGGCGCATTTGTCGTCGCTGCCGCAGGTCGTGACGACCGTCAGCCCGAACGCCTTGCCGAGCATGATCGCCAGGGTGCCGATGCCGCTGGTGCCGCCGTGGACCAGCAGCACCTCGCCGTCCGCGGCATAGCCGCGCTCGAAGACATTGTGCCACACGGTGAACAGCGTCTCGGGCAGCGCCGCGGCTTCGGCCAGGCTCAGCCCCTCGGGCACGTGCAGGCAATGGCGCGCGTATGCGAGGCAGTATTCGGCATAGCCGCCGCCGGTCACCAGCGCGCAGACCTCCTGGTTGAGCAGCTCGGGCTCGACCCCCGGTCCGATCGCGGCGACGGTTCCCGCGATCTCCAGCCCCGGGATGGGCGAGGCGCCCGGGGGCGGCGGATAGAAGCCCTGGCGCTGGATCACGTCCGGCCGGTTGACCCCGGCATGCGCGACCTTGACCAGCAGCTGGCCGGGACCGGGACGCGGGACGGGTAGCGTTTCCGGGCGCAGCACCTCGGGCCCGCCGGGCGCGTCGAAGCCCATCGCGGTCATCGTGGCGGGCAGGACTTCCGGCATCGTGGTTGGCGCCCCCTAAGTTTGCCTGGCGGTTGGCCGGGGCCGTAGCGAGCGCCGGCATTGACAGCAAGCGGGCGGGCCATGACAATGCCCCTACGATGGAAGACGACGACCGCCCTCGCCCTCGGGGCGATGCCGCGAGCAAGCTGGCGGCCGAGGATCTCGGCCCCTATTCGCAGGAGGAGCTTGTCGAGCGCATCCATCTGCTCGAACGCGAGATCGCCCGGGTCGAGAAGCACCGCCTCACCGCCGCCGCGCACCGCGACGCCGCCGACGCGCTGTTCGGGCGCAAGGATTAGACGGGAATGTCCGGGGCCTTCGCAAACTCCGGCCCGCTCCCCATATTCCTTGGCTATACAGCTTCGGGCAACCTCTTGGCCCTAAGCTCCCCCTTCGCCGCGAGTCCCCTGGCGGCGCGACACGAAAGACTCCGCTAGCATGCCCAGCTTCGCCTCGAACCTCGAGAAAACGCTCCATCAGGCGCTCGCCGACGCGAGCGAGCGGCGCCACGAATACGCCACGCTCGAGCATCTACTGCTCGCGCTGGTCGACGACGAGGACGCCGCCCGCGTGATGACCGCCTGCGGCGTCGATCTCGACGAGCTGGGCGCGGTGGTGCGCCAGTATCTCGAGCAGGAATACCAGAGTCTGCAAGGCGCCGACGGCAGCGACCCGCAGCCCACCGCCGGGTTCCAGCGCGTGGTCCAGCGCGCGATCCTGCACGTCCAGACGAGCGGCAAGGACACCGTGACCGGCGCCAATGTGCTGGTGGCGCTGTTCTCCGAGCGCGACAGCTACGCGGTCTATTTCCTTCAGCAACAGGACATGAGCCGGCTCGACGCCGTCAGCTACATCAGCCACGGCATCGGCAAGGGCGGCAAGCAGCTCGAGGCCAAGACCCCCAAGGGCGCGGCGGAAGGCCAGGGCGAGGCGGAGGAGAAGGGCGACGGCGGCAAGGGCGGGGCCGGCGGCAAGAAGGAAACCGCGCTCGACCAGTTCACCGTCAACCTCAACCTCAAGGCCGAGGCCGGCAAGGTCGACCCGCTGATCGGCCGCGGGCCCGAGGTGGACCGCACGATCCAGATCCTGTGCCGCCGCTCCAAGAACAACCCGCTTTATGTCGGCGATCCGGGCGTCGGCAAGACCGCCATCGCCGAGGGGCTGGCGCGCAAGATCGTCGAGGGCGAGGTGCCCGAGGTGCTGCGGGACGCGGTCATCTATTCGCTCGACATGGGCGCTCTGCTCGCCGGCACGCGCTACCGCGGCGATTTCGAGGAGCGCTTGAAGCAGGTCGTCTCCGAGCTCGAGAAGATGCCCGAGGCTGTCCTATTCATCGATGAGATTCATACGGTTATCGGTGCCGGGGCGACCAGTGGCGGAGCCATGGACGCCTCCAACCTGCTCAAGCCCGCGCTCTCCAGCGGGGCGATCCGCTGCATCGGCTCGACCACCTACAAGGAGTTCCGCAACCACTTCGAGAAGGACCGCGCGCTGCTGCGCCGCTTCCAGAAGATCGACGTGAACGAGCCGACGGTCGAGGACACGATCCGCATCCTCAAGGGTCTCAAGAGCGCCTTCGAGAAGCACCACAAGGTCAGCTACACCCCCGACGCGATCAAGACCGCGGTCGAGCTGTCGGCGCGCTACATCAACGACCGCAAGCTGCCCGACAAGGCGATCGACGTCATCGACGAGGTCGGCGCGATGCAGATGCTGGTGCCGCCCAGCAAGCGGAAGAAGAAGATTACCACCCGCGAGATCGAGGCGGTGATCGCCACCATGGCGCGGATTCCGCCCAAATCGGTCAGCAGCGACGACAAGAAGGCGCTCGAGAGTCTCGAGAAGGATCTGAAGCGCGTTGTCTTCGGCCAGGACGCCGCGGTCGGAAAGCTCGCCACGGCGATGAAGCTCAGCCGCGCCGGCCTGCGCGATCCCGACAAGCCGATCGGCAGCTTCCTGTTCTCCGGCCCCACCGGCGTCGGCAAGACCGAGGTCGCGCGCCAGCTCGCCAGCATCATGGGGATCGAGATCAAGCGCTTCGACATGTCCGAATATATGGAGCGCCACTCGGTCAGCCGGCTGATCGGCGCGCCTCCGGGCTATGTCGGCTACGACCAGGGCGGGCTGCTCACCGATGCGGTGGATCAGAACCCCCACTGCGTGCTGCTGCTCGACGAGATCGAGAAGGCGCACCCCGACCTGTTCAACATCCTGCTCCAGGTGATGGACCACGGCCGGCTCACCGATCACCACGGCAAGACGGTCGATTTCCGCAATGTCGTGTTGATCATGACCACCAATGCCGGCGCCAGCGACATGGCGAGCCAGGGCATCGGCTTCGGCGACGTGTCCAAGGAGGATGCGAGCGAGGAGGCCGTCAAGCGCATGTTCTCGCCCGAGTTCCGCAACCGTCTCGACGCGGTGGTGCCGTTCGCCTACCTCGGCAAGGAAACCGTCGGCCGGGTGGTGGACAAGTTCATCCTCCAGCTCGAGCTCCAGCTCGCCGAGCAGAACGTCCACATCCAGTTCGACAAGGAATCGCGCGCCTGGCTGGCCGACAAAGGCTACGACAAGCTCTATGGCGCACGCCCGATGGCGCGGCTGATCCAGGAGAAGATCAAGCAGCCGCTGGCCGAGGAACTGCTGTTCGGCAAGCTCGCCGACGGCGGCGAGGTCCAGGTCGGCATCAGGGACGGCAAGCCCGCCTTCGAGCTCGCCCCGGCTCCGCCCCGCCCGGGCCGGGGCGCGAAGAAGACCGCTCCTAAGAAATCCGCGCCCGCGAGGATATCGGGCGCAAAACCCGCCAAGCGGCCCGCCGATGCGGAAGACTCCGGAGAGGGCAACGGGTGACCGATCGCCGCGGGATTACTCCCGTGGCAGAAGAGCCGAATTGCGCCCCGCGAGAGCCGGCTACCTGTTCCGGAGGGCTTCCAGCACCCC
>Ga0307490_1000088_pt1 | contig 9958 bp, 7 predicted proteins | sample SI3UmetaG_FD_202118 | JGI IMG/M metagenome (GOLD analysis project Ga0307490, IMG submission 202118) | Sea-ice brine microbial communities from Beaufort Sea near Barrow, Alaska, United States - SI3U | ecosystem: Environmental > Aquatic > Marine > Coastal | place: USA: Alaska | collected 2017-05-06
CTGCCCCCCCTGGGCCTGCCTCGTCGGCAGCGCGCAGATGCGGGCGCGGAATTCCTTGAGCCGTGCGGGAGCGATCGATCCGTCGGGCCCGGCCAGGCGAGTGCGGATTTCGTCCGGGATCGCGGCAGGATCGGGATCCTTTGTCGGATCGGCGCACAGCGCCTGGCGCATGGCGGCGAAACGTGCCGGGTCGAAGCGCCGGCCCGCGTTGGCGCTGCAAAAACGCTCGCGCATAAGCGCGAGGCGGGCCGGGTCGATCTTGCCGTCCGCGCCCTTGAGGCGGTCCTGCATCTGCTGCGGGAGGGCGGACAGATCGGGAATTGCGCCCGCGGGGGTGGCGCAGAATTGCTGGCGGAGCTGCGCGAACCGTTGCGGGTCCATGTCGCCCATTCCGCCGGGGCGGCCCTGGGGCGGCGGCGGCAGCGCGCCCGCATCGGCCGGAGCGGCCGGTGCCGGCGCGTCCGCGGGCGCGGGACGGGCCGCGACCATCGCCGCACCGAAGCCGCCGCGGCCGCGCTGGCCTTCCGGCAGCGGTTTGCCGAGCCGCCCGAACAGGTTGAAGCCATAACGCAGCCGCTGCGAGCGCGTTTCGGCGAAGGTCACCGGCCGCACGTCGAGCGCGGTCAGCCGGCCTGTCGCTGCATCGCGGGTGACGCGATTCGGAAACGCGGCCTCGATCGCCGGTGTCAGCAGCGGGAAGGAGCTGGTGACGTCGTCCGACCGGTTGCGATAATATTCGACGAGAATGTTCGCGCGGTCGAGGATGTCGAGATCGTAGCTGGCGGACAGCTTGAGATCGCGCTGGGTTTCGGCGCGCAAGGAGGGATTGCCGCCGCTGGTTTGGGTGATCAGCACCGACTGACTGGTGCGGAAATCATAGGCTGGGACGTTGAAATTGACGATCGTCGGCCCGCCGAGCTGGCTCAGCCCCGGCGCCGCTTCGCGCACGGTATAGCTCGCCTGCAGGGTCAGCGGCTCGGCCGGCTTCCAGACCAGGTTGGAGGTCATATTGCCGAGCGTGCCGAAGTCGGAGAGATTCTCCAGCCCGCCGCCGACGGTCAAGCTGACGTCGCCCAGCGCCGCCCACGCATCGTCGCTGCGGCTGGCGATGGGCACCGAGATGTTGGCGCCGGCGGACAGATTGCCGCGCGTCAGCTCGGAGAAGCCCGCGGCGGTGCGGGTGTCGAAGCTTTCGATCCGGTCCCAGGCATAGGCGGCGTTGAGCGTAACCCCCAGCTCGCCGGCGGGAAGGAGAAAGGGCTGGCCGATCAGCGTGCTCTTGAGCCCGGCGGTCCACAGCTTGCTGCGCGCGAGGTCGGCGATCACCGGGCCGGCGGCGGTCCGGCGGCGGTCGATCCGGCTCTCGGTGTCGGTCAGCCCGCCGTCGAAGGTGGTCTGAAACTGGTAGTCGCCGAAGCGGGTGCTGTAGCCCGCGCCGACCGAAAGCGTGTCGCTATCGGTCTCCCGCGCGATCGGATCGCCATCGATCACACGGATGACGGGGTTGCCCGCGCCGTCGGTCGAAGTCGCGAGGTCGAGCCCGGAGAGCGAGCGGGTGCGGTTGCGAATCCACTGGCTGTTGAGCGTGACCTGGCCCGCCGATCCGGACTCGCCGAGCCCATAGGTTCCCGTGACATTGGCTTCGAGCTGCTCGCTTCGGGCGACCAGGGTGCGGAACGCGGCGGGATCCGGGTCAGTTGCGACGGTCGGGATGGTGCCCGGGGTCTGGACAATGCCCCGCTCGGCCTCGGTCAGCGGCGTGGTCCTGGTATAGTCGATACTGGCGTTGAGGCGCTGCGGTCCGTCGATGCGCAGCAAGCCCAGCTCCGCCTGGCCGGTGCCGTAGCCGCCGCGCGTCGGCATTCCGGCCTCGAGCTCGACCTCGCGGCTGGCGAAATTATCCTGCAGGATGAAGTTGATGACGCGCTGGTCGGCCGGGTAGCCGAATTTGAGCGCCACTTCCTCGGGCAAGACCTCGACCTTCTTGATCGCTTCGGGCGGGAAGCGGCCGATTTCGCGATGGTTGGCGATCCGCTGGCCGTTGACCAGGAAGACGGGCCGCCCGCCGCGCCCCCGACCCGTGCCGATCTGCGGCGAGAGCTGCGCCACGAGGTCGGCGATGGAGGCCGCGCCATAGGCGGCGACCTGCTCCTGATCGAGTTCGATCACCGGAGCGCTGGCGGTCTGGACCTGGCCGCGAACGCGTTCCGCCGTCACCACGATGGCGTCGATATCGTCGTCGGTCAGGGGCGGATCGGCGGGTCGAGCGGCCTCGGGCGCGGGTTGCGCCTCGGGCGCCGCCTGCTGCGCCAGCGACGGCGTGGCGGCCTCGAGCGCGATCAGCGACACGGTCATGCAAGTTCGCAAGCGAGGAACCCCTTTTGTCCCGAATTGCCCTCCCCTGCCCGGCGGTCCTTGCGGGAAAGGACATGAACGCGCAATGTTCGGTGCCGTGACGCTATGTCGTTGAGCGGTTGCTATTGGCGGTTGGTCCAAAACCCGCCGGGGAGCGCGGGGTTTCCTTTTCGCGAACCCCCGGCTATGGCGCGCCGCCGTTCGGCGCAAAGCTTCAAAATACGACAAGGATACTATGGCCAAGGAAGAGCTCCTCGAAATGCGCGGGCGCGTGGTGGAACTGCTGCCCAACGCGATGTTCCGGGTCGAGCTGGAGAACGGGCACGAGGTCCTCGGCCACACCGCCGGCAAGATGCGCAAGAACCGCATCCGCGTGCTGGTGGGCGACGAGGTGCTGTGCGAGCTGACGCCCTACGACCTGACCAAGGCGCGCATCACCTACCGCTTCATGCCCGGCCGCGGCGGTCCGGGGCCGCAGTAAACGGCGGCGCTCATGAGCGCGCCGCCTCTCACCCCCAAGCTGACTCTGGCCTCCGCCAGCCCCCGGCGCCGCGAACTGCTCGCGCGGCTCGGGATCGCGCCCGACGCGGTGGCTTGCGCCGATATCGACGAGACGCCGGGCAAGGCCGAGCTGCCCCATGCCTATGCCCGCCGCATGGCGCGCGAGAAAGCGCAGGCGGCCTCGGCGCCGGGCTTCGTGCTCGCGGGCGACACCGTGGTCGCCCTGGGCCGGCGCATCCTGCCCAAGGCCGACGACGAGGGCACCGCGCGGCGCTGCCTCGAACTGCTCTCCGGCCGCCGCCACCGCGTCCTCTCCGCCATCGCCCTGCGCTCACCCGACGGCACGCTGCGCGAGCGGCTGAGCGAGAGCGTGGTGCGCTTCAAACTGCTTTCCGACCACGAGGTCGCGGCCTATCTGGCGGGCGGCGAATGGCACGGCAAAGCGGGCGGCTACGCGATCCAGGGCGCGGCCGAGGGCCTGGTGCAATGGCTCCAGGGCAGCCATTCGGGCGTGATGGGCCTGCCGCTCTACGAAACGCGCGCGCTTCTCAAGGCGGCGGGCTTTGCGCTTGCCTGACGCCGGCGCGGACTGGCTGGTCGAGGAAGGCATCGCCGAGCACCGGGCGGTCCGGCTCGAGGGCGATCGCATCGCCGAGGCGCGCGTGGACTGGCCGGGGCGCCTGGCGGCGGGCTGTGTGATCGAGGCGACGCTGGCTTCGCGGACTGCGGGGAGCGCGCGTGGGACCGCGCTGGCCGCCACCGGCGAAGAGATTCTCGTCGATCGTCTGCCGAAGGGCTCCAGCGAAGGCGCGCCGCTCCGCCTGGCTGTCACTCGCGCGGGGCTACATGGTCCGGGCCGGTTCAAGCGGGCGCAGGGCCGGCCGAGCGACGCGCCGCTTGCGCGGCCCACGCTGGCGGAGCGGCTTCGCGCCCAGGGCGCCGCGGTGCGGGTGGTGCGCCGCTTTCCCGGCGCCAGCTGGGACGAGCTGATCGACGAGGCGCTGGCGGGGGAGATCGCTTTTGCCGGCGGCGCGCTGCTGCTCGCGCCCACCCCCGCCATGACCACGGTCGATGTCGATGGCAGCCTGCCGCCGAGAGCGCTCGCGCTGGCCGCCGTCCCGGAGCTCGGGCGCGCGCTGCGCCGCTTCGATCTCGGCGGATCGGTGGCGGTCGATTTCCCCACGCTGGAGCAGAAGGCCGACCGCCGCGCCGTGGACGAGGCGCTCGGCGCCGCGCTCGCCGGCTGGCCGCACGAGCGCACGGCGATGAACGGCTTCGGCCTCGTGCAGATCGTGGCCCGGCTCGAGCGGCTCTCGCTTCTGCATCTGGCGGCCTGGCAGCGCTCCGCGCTGGTGTGGCGCCGGCTGCTGCGCCGCGCCGAGGTGCTCGAGGGCGCGGGCGCGATCGGGCTCGCAATTCACCCCTCGCTGGAGCGGGCCATCGACCCGGCGCATCTCGCCGCGCTGGAACGCAGCGCGGGCGCGCGCGTTAGGGTGCGCATAGTCGCAACCCTGGCGCCCGAAGCGCCCCATGCCCAGCGTGTCGCCGATGACTGAAACCCTTCGTTCCTGCCCGATTTGCGGCAATACCCGCGCTGCCGCCCACGCGCCCTTCTGCTCGCAGCGATGCCGCGACCGCGACCTCGCCCGCTGGTTCGGCGATGTCTATGCGGTTCCCGGCCGCCCGGCGCCGCCCGAGGCATTGGAGCGCGAGCTTGCGGACCCCCGGGAATCCTGACGCGTCACGCGGTCAGGAAAGCGACCAGCGCCTTGACCTTCTTCTGCCGCCACTGCGGCAACGGCGCGACCAGCCAGTAGGCGCGCTGGCCAGGCGTCGGCCCCTCGAGTGCTTCCAGCCGTCCATCGGCGACCGCTTCGGCGACCAGCAGTTCGGGCAGCCGCGTGCGCCCCAACCCCGCCAGCGCGCTCGACAGCGCTTGCCCGGCGTTGGACACGAGGATATGCGCCTCGGCCCCCTCGGGCAGCGCCGGTCCCCACGAAATCCAGCGCTCGGGCGCGCCGGGGGCGGAAACGGTGAAGCGTGTCGCCGGCGCCAGCTCGACCCCCTCGAGGTCGCCCGGCCCATCGGTGAGGCGGATCGCGCAGTCGAGATTGGCCTCGGTGAAATCGGCATGCTCGTCGGCGACGAAGTTGAAGCGCGCATGGGGCTGGTCGGCGGCGTAGCGCGCCAGCCGCGGAGCGAGCCACTGCGCATAGAACTCGCGCGGGACCGCGATGGTGAAACGGTCCGAAGCCTGTCCGGCCTGCATGGCCTGAACGCACTCCTCGAACTTGAGGAAGCCCTCGCGCAGCGGCTCGAGCCCCGCCGCGCCCTCCTCGGTCAGTTCGAGTCCCTTGCTGGTGCGGCGGAACAGCACCGTTCCGAGATGGTCCTCGAGCGCGCGGATCTGCTGGCCTACCGCAGCCGGGGTGACCGCGAGCTCGTCCGCCGCGCGGGTAAACGAAAGATGCCGGGCGGCGGCATCATAGACGCGCAGGGCGTTGAGAGGCAGGTGTGTGCGCTTCATCGGTCACAGGCGAGTTAGGCGAGCATGGTGCGCCGCACAAGCGGGCGATGCTGTCTCCCGGACCGGCCGCTGGCCATAGCTGCAACCAGATTGTAACAGGCGACGCCGACATGTTCGCCATGAGCACCCCCTCAACCACGACCGCCGATCCGGCTGCCGGCGCTATTCGCTACGTCAACCGCGAGCTCAGCTGGCTGGCGTTCAACAGCCGGGTTCTGGGCGAGGCCGAGAACGAGCGCTATCCCCTGCTCGAGCGGCTGCGCTTCCTGTCGATCTCGGCCAGCAACCTCGACGAATTCACGATGATCCGCATCGCCGGGCTCGAAGGCCAGGCCAGCCGGGGGATCGAGAACCCCGGGATCGACGGGGCTACCCCGCGCCAACAGCTCGAGGCCATTCGTTCCGAGGTGCTCGCGATCGAGAGGCGCCAGCAGGCGATCCTGGCCGACCTCAGAGAGAAGCTCGCCGAGCGGGACATCCTCATCGCCGACGTGTCGCAGCTCTCGGAGCGGCGCCGCCAATGGCTGCGCGACTATTTCGAAACCGACATCCTGCCGCTGATCACGCCGCAAGCATTGGACCCCAGCCATCCTTTCCCCTTCGTCTCCAATCTCGGGATGGGCGTCATATTCGCGTTGCAACGCGCCCGCGACGGCGGCGAACTGATGGAGATGGTGCTCATTCCCAGCGGCGCGCCGCGGTTCGTGCGCGTGCCGGGCGAGACCGCGACCTATGTCGCGATCGAGAAATTGATCGCCTGCTTCGCCGACCTGCTGTTCCCGGGCTTCAGGATCAAGGGTGACGGACTGTTCCGGGTGCTGCGCGACAGCGACATGGAGGTCGAGGAAGAAGCCGAGGATCTGGTCCGCGTGTTCCGCAGCGCCATCCAGCGAAGGCGGCGCGGTCGGGCCGTGCTGCTCGAGCTCGACGCCGAATGCGATGCCGATGCCGAAGCGGTCCTGCTCGACGAGTTCGAGGTCGCGAACGCGATGGTGATCAAGACTGGCGGTATGATCGGGCTGCGGCATCTCGACGCGATCTGCGCCGAGCCGCGGCCCGACCTCAAATTCACCCCCTTCGGCCCGCGCTATCCGGAGCGCGTGCTCGAGCACGACGGCGATTGCTTCTCCGCCATCCGCGAAAAGGACATCGTGATCCACCACCCCTACGAAAGCTTCGAGGTGGTGGTCGATTTCGTCACCCAGGCGGCGCGCGATCCCGCCGTGGTGTCGATCAAGCAGACGCTCTATCGGGCCGGCGACCAGTCCCCGATCATCGCCGTGCTGATCGAGGCCGCGCAGGCCGGCAAGGCGGTCACCGCGGTGGTCGAGCTGAAGGCGCGCTTCGACGAGGAGCGGAACCTCAGATGGGCCAGCGAACTGGAACGTGCCGGGGTGCAGGTGATCTACGGCTTCGTCGAATGGAAGACGCATGCCAAGGTCAGCCTGGTGGTGCGGCGCGAGGACGAGGGCTATCGCACCTACTGCCATTTCGGGACCGGAAACTACCACCCCGTCAGCGCGAAGATTTACACCGACCTCAGCTACTTCACCGCCGACCCCGCCTATGGGCGCGACGCAGCCAAGCTGTTCAATTACGTCACCGGCTATGTCGAGCCGCGCGATCTCGAACGGGTCGCGATCTCGCCGCTCACTCTGCGCGAGACGCTCTATCACCACATCGATCGCGAGATCGCCCGGGCGCGCGCCGGTCGCCCTGCGGGAATCTGGGCCAAGCTCAACGCGCTCACCGAGAAAGGCATGATCGACCGGCTTTACGAAGCCAGCGCGGCTGGCGTGGAGATCACCCTGGTGGTTCGGGGCATCTGTTCGCTGAGGGCGGGCGTGCCCGGCCTGAGCGAAAACATTCGCGTCAAATCGATCCTCGGGCGGTTTCTCGAGCACAGCCGCATCTGGGCCTTCGCCAATGGCTATGCCCTCCCCAGTCGCCGCGCGCGGGTTTTCATCACCAGCGCCGATGCCATGGGGCGCAGCTTCGACCGGCGCGTGGAGGTGCTGGTGCCGATCACCAACAAGACCGTCCACGACCAGCTGCTCGATCAGGTCATGCTGGCCAACATCCTCGACACCGAGCGTAGCTGGCGCCTCGAGCCGGATGGGAACTGGCGCCGCATGGCAATCGGGGAAGGCGGCTTCAACTGCCACGATTACTTCATGGCCAACCCCTCGCTTTCGGGGCGCGGCGCGGCGATCGAGGACAAGGCGGTTCCGCGCCTGTCGCTGCGGAATCGCGCCCGGTGATCGCGGAGGGATTGCGCGCGCGGCTGGGTTTGCGGCGCGAAGAGGGCGAGCGACACGCCGTCATCGATATCGGTTCGAACACGGTGCGGTTGGTGATCTACGGCGGGCCGCCGCGCGCACCGGCGGTATTGTGGAACGAGAAGGTGAGCGCCCGACTTGGGCGGGATCTGGCAGGGAGCGGCGCCATCCCCGCCGCCGCGATGGAGGAGGCCTTGGGGGCGCTGGCACGCTACGCGCTGATCCTTTCGGAACAGGGTATCGCGCGGGTCGAAACCGTTGCCACCGCCGCGCCGCGAGAGGCTACGAACGGGTCCGAGTTCGTGCGCCGCGTCGAGGAGTTGGGCCTCGCTGTCCGAGTGCTCAGCGGCGCGGAGGAAGCGCGCGCCAGCGCCTGGGGCGCGATCGGCGCCTTCCCCGGCGCGGAGGGGGTGGTCGCCGATCTGGGGGGGGGTAGCCTCGAACTGGTAGCGGTGGCGGGCGAGGCGTGCGGCGAAGGCGCGACCTTCCCTTTAGGCACTCTGCGCCTCCCCGCGCTGCGCGCCGCCGGGGAGTTCGAGAGGAAGATCGCCAAGCTGCTCAAGGGTGCCGACTGGGCGCGCCGGCGGGGACCGCTCTACATGATCGGCGGCACCTGGCGCGCCTTCGCGGCCTATGCGATGCGGTCCACCGACCATCCGCTGACCGACCCGCACGGCTTCGTCATCGGCGCGGATGAGGCCGCCGCCGTCGCGCAGGTGCTGACTCGCGCGAAGCCCGGGCAGCTAGCGCTGCACCGGGGGATCAGCGCCATGCGGGCCGAAAAGCTGCCCGATGCCTCGGCGCTGCTGCGCGCGCTCCTCGCGGAGTTGAAGCCCGAGGCGTTGATCTTCTCGAGCTGGGGATTGCGCGAAGGATTGCATTACCAAAGCCTGGCCCCGCAGGAGCAAGCTCTCGACCCGCTGCTCGCCGGGGTCGCCGCCTTTGCCGCCCCGCGGGGGGGAAGGGATGTCGATGCCCAGCCGATCGCCGAGTGGACGGCGCAGGCGGCGCGCAACGCCGGCACGAAGAGCGAGAAGCTGCGCCTGGCGGCGGCGCATCTCGCGATCGCGCTGCATCGCGCGGAGCCCAATCTGCGGGCCGCGCAAGCGCTGGAATGGACGCTCGACAAGCGCTGGGTCGGGGTGAATTTCAGCGGCCGCGCGATGCTCGGCGCGGCGCTGCGCGGCAGCCTGGGGATCACCGAACCGCACCCGAGGCTCGTCCGGCTCGCCAGCGAGGGCGAGCTGCGCGAAGCGACCGGCTGGGGGCTTGCCTTCAGGCTGGCCCAGCGGATCGGCGCGGGGGGCCCTGCGCCGTTGTCCGCGAGCCGGCTGGCGGTCGATGCAGGGCAGGCCGAGCTGCGGTTTCCCGCCCGGCTTGCGCCGCTGGCCAGTGCGCCCGTGGTGAAGGATTTGACCGCGCTCGCCGCCTGGCTCGGCGTCTCCCCCAAGCTGACGATCGAGGATTAGAAAGCCGAAGCCTCAGTTCGCCGTGACGGGCGCGGCCAGGGGGAAGAAGGGAATGCGCACCTCGAGCGGCTCGCCATCGGCGGTGTGGAAGCTGTAGAAGCCCTCCATCGAGCCGTGCGGCGTGTCGAGAGGACAGCCCGAGACGTAATCGTGGCTGCGTCCGGGGTCGAGCACCGGCTGCTCTCCCACCACCCCGTCGCCGTCCACGATCGCCACCCCGCCGCGCGAATCGGTGATCCGCCAATGCCGCCGCATCAACTGGACCCGCTCGTGCGAATGGTTCTCGATACGGATATGGTAGACCCAGAACCACTTTCCCACCTCGGGCTGCGACTGCTCGGGGAGGAAGCTTACTGCCACCCGCACGGCGATGCCGTGGGTGATCGCGGTATGCTGAAACAGCGCCTTCATGATGCCTTATAGAGTAGTGTTTCGCCGCCGCGCCGCAAGGGCCACGCTGACACCCGGGCGCGCTTATCCAGAGTCGCCACCATCGCCGCCGGCGTCGAGCGGCCGGGAATGCTTTCTTCGGAAATTCCCCTTCAGAACCCGGCCGCGGCCAGCGCCCGGTTCAGGTCCTCGCTGAGATCCTCGAGGTCTTCCAGCCCGACGTTGATGCGCAGCAGCCCTTCGGTCACGCCCATCTCCGCGCGCGCCTCCGCCGTCAGGCCGGCATGGGTCGTGCTCGCGGGGTGGCACATCAGGCTGCGCGCATCGCCGATGTTGTTGGAGATATCGACCAGCTCGAGGGCATCGAGCACCGCGAAGGCCCGTTCGCGAGTGCCGACGTCGAAGGCGAAGATCGGCCCACAGGCGTCCATCTGGCG
>Ga0307490_1000089_pt1 | contig 9889 bp, 8 predicted proteins | sample SI3UmetaG_FD_202118 | JGI IMG/M metagenome (GOLD analysis project Ga0307490, IMG submission 202118) | Sea-ice brine microbial communities from Beaufort Sea near Barrow, Alaska, United States - SI3U | ecosystem: Environmental > Aquatic > Marine > Coastal | place: USA: Alaska | collected 2017-05-06
TCAAATCCGCCGACGAAATCCTCGCCGCCGTCAAACGCTTCTGTCAAAAGGCTGACCTGACCTTATGTGGCGAACTTTAGATTCAGGTGACTAGGCCCGAACTCCCGCAGGGCCGCGCGCGCGCCCTGTTGCGGTTGGCCTGCGATTTCTGAACTGCTAGGCCATAGGCGACAGCGTTGCCTACGTTGTTTCGGTTGCGGTTGGCCTGCGATTTCTGAACTGCTAGGCCATCGGTCATAGGCACAATGGGCGAGCCATCGTTGCGGTTGGCCTGCGATTTCTGAACTGCTAGGCCGCAGCGGTGGGGGACGAACGCTATCGGCTTGTTGCGGTTGGCCTGCGATTTCTGAACTGCTAGGCCCCGTCGCCAGCGCCCCCGCAAAAGCCGGAAGTTGCGGTTGGCCTGCGATTTCTGAACTGCTAGGCCGTCCCAGTTAGCCAAATCGGCCACGGAACTGTTGCGGTTGGCCTGCGATTTCTGAACTGCTAGGCCCGAAATCACCGGCATCACTATCAGCAACCGGTTGCGGTTGGCCTGCGATTTCTGAACTGCTAGGCCTTTCGACGCAAGATACATCGAATTGCGCCGCCGTCCAAACTCGCCGCACCCGGCGGTTGCAATTCGCGCCATCTTTGCTATGTGCGCGCCTTCCCAAGCACCAGCATCGGGAACCCACGCGGGAGGCGAGCCTTCGGGCGAGCCGTTCGACCGCTTACCATGACTCCGGATGCATTTCGGGGAACAGTGAGAAAGGAGGCCAGCGATGGCCAAGAAGATAACCGGCTATATCAAGCTGCAGGTGCCCGCCGGCACCGCCAATCCCAGCCCGCCGATCGGCCCCGCATTGGGCCAGCGCGGCGTCAACATCATGGAATTCTGCAAGGCCTTCAACGCGGCGACCGATTCGCTCGAGAAGGCGATGCCGATCCCCACGATCATCACCGTTTACGCCGACCGCTCGTTCAGCTTCGTCACCAAGACGCCCCCGGCCACCTTCCTCATCAAGAAGGCGGCCAAGCTCAAGTCGGGCTCGAAGGAGCCGGGCAAGATCAAGGCCGGCACGATCAAGCGCAGCCAGCTCAGCGAGATCGCCGAGGTCAAGATGAAGGACCTCAACGCGAACGACATCGCGCAGGCGACCAGGATCATCGAGGGCTCCGCGCGCTCGATGGGCCTCGAAGTGGTGGAGGGTTGATCATGGCCAGGCAGACCAAAGTGAAGAAGGCGCGTAGCCAGCTCGACCGCGAGAAGCTCTACACCGTCGATGACGCGATCAAGCTGTTGCGCGAGCACAAGCGCAAGTTCGACGAGACCGTCGAGGTGGCGATGAACCTCGGCGTCGATCCGCGCCACGCCGACCAGATGGTCCGCGGCATGGTGTCGCTGCCCTCGGGCACCGGCAAGGACGTCAAGGTCGCGGTGTTCGCGCGCGGCGACAATGCCGACAAGGCGCTCGCCGCCGGGGCCGACAAGGTCGGCGCCGAGGACCTCATGGAGGACATGCAGGCCGGCAACCTCGACTACGACCGCGTGATCGCAACGCCCGACATGATGGGCGTGGTCGGCCGGCTGGGCAAGGTGCTCGGCCCCAAGGGGCTGATGCCGAACCCCAAGCTCGGCACCGTGACCCCCAACGTGGCGCAGGCGGTGAAGGACGCCAAGGGCGGCCAGGTCGAGTTCCGCGTCGAGAAGCAGGGCATCATCCACTCGGGCATCGGCAAGCTGTCGTTCTCGGACGATGCGCTCAAGGCGAACTTCACGGCGCTGACCCAGGCGGTGGTGAAGTCCAAGCCCTCGGGCTCGAAGGGCAAGTATGTCCGCAAGGTCACGCTGACGAGCTCGATGGGGCCGGGCCTGAAGGTCGACCTCGCCGAGGTCGAGGGCGCCTAGGCGCCTCCTTCAGCGACAGGACCAAGGGGCCGACGGAGCGATCCGTTGGCCCTTCCATTTTACACGGATGAATGGGCTCCGAGGTGAGCCAGAGTAGGAAAATATGCTTTGGCGATGCAGGTTGCGATGGTTGCGGCTAGCACAGGTGGGACAGCATTTCCCACCTGCGTGAACTGTCGAGCGGTTGCCCCGACGAAAACATAATCGTCCGGGAACGTTTGCAATCGCGCGCACTCTCGAACGCTCAAGGTCCGCGGTATCTCAGGATGAAGATGTGAGCGCCCGCCCCCGTTCGTCCCACCGGCGATGACGGTCTTGGAGGGCAACGTCGGGTCGAGCCGGTCAACTCGACCAAGCTGGTCGCGCTGACCGTATCGAAGCTGCATGTAGCGCTGAATAGAGCCCGATCTGTGTGCCCTCGTCTCGTGGTTGGGTACGCCGACGGGCAAATCGGCCAACACGCTCGCCGCTCCGACATGAGGAAGCTTCGCCGGGGCAGAGAAATCGCCACCAACCCGCGACCCGATAACGAACAGGCGCTCTCGATATTGAGGAACGCCGTAATCCGCTGCGTCCAAAACCATCGGTTCGTTGACCACATATCCATGATCTTTCAACAGCTCGACCGCTGCTGACAGTTGCTCTCCCCCATCGAGATCGCGGAGGCCCGGCACGTTCTCGACAACGAAAATTGCGGGCCTGAAGCGGATTACGAGACGGACGTAATCGAAAAGGAGATTGCCGTTCTTCTCGTGGGCGAAGCCGACCCTCTTGAAGTTCTCGCCCCACCTGGAGAAACGCTGATTTGCGGCAATGCTAAACGGCTGACAGGGCGGCCCTCCGATGAATACGCCTTCGAAGGGCTCCTCTATCAGCGTCTCCAGAGCGCCCGCCGCCTCCTCAAATTCGGAAACATCGCCACTGGCGTATGGCGGCCCGAATACTTTCCAGGAAGGCCGGTTCTTCCGCAGGGTCCGACAAAAGATCTCGTTGTGCTCGAAGGCAGCTATGTGATCGAAGCCGACTTTCTCGAATCCAAGGTCCATACCGCCGCAGCCCGTGAAGAAGCTGACCAGCGGGACGCCGGAAACCTGTCGCGAGAAATCGGAAAGCTGCACCGGCTTCTGGCCGGGCCAGCGTTTCTCAAACGCGCGCTCATAGACAAGATCATCAAACGTGAGGCCCAAAGACGTCAGGACCCTCGCCAGATCGTCGCCTCGGCGCTCCGCTTGCTCTACCAACTTGGCCTGATGAGCATAGACGCTGTCAAGAGCTTTCGGCGGGCTAGCTAAGGTCATGGCGTCCCCCTACTCCGTTTTACAGCGTCGTAAATCTCGCGCGCCTCGCTCCCGTCATGGAAGTCCTTCCGGTCGCGCTCCTTCATCCACTTGGCATAATATCGATGCACTGCCCGATGGCAGGTCGGACAAACGGCCACGAGATCGGTCAACGTGGTCCCTTCGCCGCTGGACCTCGTGCCAGAACAAAGCGGCAACACGTGGTGGATGTCAAGTACCCGATCGACCCAGGGATACTCTTGGTGGGTGTCTCTTCCACAGACATCGCAATTGGCCGTGGGGTGGGCGTTGAAGAACGCATTTCGCACGGCAGCATTGCGTTCCAAGACCACATGGGTCCGCTCGACCCGCGTTCCCTCCGCAAAACCCGCTTCGAGTGCCTGATCGAGCACCGTTTTTGAGTAATCCAGTTCGAGCCCAGCGACAGCACCCTCAAACAGAGAAGCGCGACGGGTGATCTCGGCCTCGCTGTCACTTGTTTCGCTCCCGCGAATTGCCGCGAGGCTGAGGAATACGTCCAACGCGTCGCGCCGGTCCAAGGATACGGTCACCTCGCTCGATGTCGCGCTGAGATAGGTGATTTGGCTCAGCACCTGGATGCTTTCGCGCGCCTGCCGGTCAGGATCGCCCTGCCGTGGCCGTCGTAGCGGTCGTGACCATGCACGGTTAGCCAAGCCGATGAAGCTGCTTTGATCTTCGTCACCATCGAAGCCACTCTCGACATAGGCCCCGATGATCTCCGGAAAGGTCACGACCGGAGCGCCAGCATTTGCCCGCGCAAGCAAGAACTTGAGGGCAAAGAGAAGCGGATATCGGGGTGTTGTGGTTGACGCCCACTCCTGAAACGACGGATGTGGATCGGTGAAAGCTTGCGCAAGAAAGTGGAAATATTCGTCGGAGGTTACCTGACCATCCTGTGCGAGAAAGTGAGCGACCCTGGTAGGCGCCGCCTTGTCATCGATGTTTCCAACCAGCATTGCCGTTCGGAACACCCGGGAATAGTTGCGCCAAGGTGGATATTCATCGTTGATCGGACGAAACGGCAAGCCCGTGGCCTCGACGAGAGGCGTTCGCGCCGTGGCTTTCAGGTCATGCTGGATCGCGAATTTGGCGATCTTTCGGAGCTCGTCGAACTGGAAGAAAGCAAATCGACCCTGATCCCACCTCCACGCCACCGTGCTTCTTCCCATTACCCCCGGCTGGGAAACCATGATTGTTCGCCCTTAAGCCGTCAAGACGATGGCTCCGGGGAAACCCGGTTGATTTCGCAGGGCTCACGGCCCAAGCCGCGCCGCGTAGAGGAGACCAGAATGCGCCAGATCGACCATTTCCTCGCCGGCGGGGCCGGCTCGACCACGGGCGGGCGCGTGCATCGGGTGTGGAATCCGTCCACCGGCGAGGTCCAGGCCGAGGTGGCGCTGGGCGATGCCGCGCTGCTCGAGCGCGCGGTGGCGGTGGCGAAGCGCGTCCAGCCCGATTGGGCGGCGACCAATCCGCAGAAGCGCGCGCGGATCATGTTCGCCTTCAAACAACTGGTCGAGAAGCACCGCGGCGAGCTCGCCGAGCTGCTCGCCAGCGAGCACGGCAAGGTGATCGACGATGCGCAGGGCGATATCCAGCGCGGGCTAGAGGTGATCGAATATGCCTGCGGCATCCCGCAGGTGCTCAAGGGCGAATACACATTGGGCGCGGGGCCGGGAATCGACGTCTATTCGACGCGCCAGCCGCTCGGCATCGGCGCGGGGATCACCCCGTTCAACTTCCCGGCGATGATCCCGATGTGGATGTTCGGCATGGCGATCGCCGCGGGCAATGCCTTCATCCTCAAGCCGAGCGAGCGCGACCCGAGCGTGCCGGTCCGCCTCGCCGAGCTGTTCCTCGAGGCCGGCGCGCCCGAGGGGCTGCTCCAGGTGGTCCACGGCGACAAGGAAATGGTGGATGCGATCCTCGACCACCCCGACATCGCCGCGGTCAGCTTTGTCGGTAGCTCCGACATTGCCCACCATGTCTATCGCCGCGGGGTCGCCGCCGGCAAGCGCGTGCAGGCGATGGGCGGGGCCAAGAACCACGGCATCGTCATGCCCGACGCCGATCTCGACCAGGTGGTGAACGATCTCGCCGGTGCGGCCTTCGGCTCGGCGGGCGAACGCTGCATGGCGCTGCCGGTGGTGGTGCCGGTGGGCGAGGACACCGCCGATGCCTTGCGCGAAAAGCTGATCCCGGCGATCGCCGCGCTGCGCGTCGGCGTCTCGACCGACCGCGAGGCGCATTACGGGCCTGTGGTCACGCCCGAGCACAAGACGCGCGTCGAGCAGTGGATCGATACCGCCGAGCAGGAGGGCGCCGAAATCGTCGTCGACGGGCGGGGCTTTACCCTCCAGGGCCACGAGAAGGGCTTCTTCATCGGCCCCACGCTGATCGACCGCGTGACCCCGCGGATGAAGAGCTATCAGGAAGAGATCTTCGGCCCCGTGCTCCAGATCGTGCGGGCGAAGGATTTCGAGGAAGCGGTGCGGCTGCCGAGCGAGCACCAATACGGCAATGGCGTCGCGATCTTCACCCGCAACGGCCACGCCGCGCGCGAATTCGCGAGTCGGGTCAATGTCGGCATGGTCGGCATCAATGTGCCGATCCCCGTCCCGGTCGCCTATCACAGCTTCGGCGGCTGGAAGCGCAGCGCCTTCGGCGACACCAATCAGTACGGCACCGAGGGGCTCAAGTTCTGGACCAAGGTCAAGACCGTCACCCAGCGCTGGCCCGACGGCGGCGGCGATGGTAGCAACGCCTTTCTCATCCCGACGATGGGGTGAGCGGGTGGGGCGCGTTCTGGTCCCGTTCGGTCTGTTGCCGCGCACGGCCTGTGCAACCGCCCCGAGCCCTCTCGGCACAAGCGGATCGCGCCGACCTGCGACGAACGGGCTGCGCAATGCCGGCTCAAACGCACCGTTTCAAGGACCCGGTATCGGATAGAACGGCTCTCGGGAGCAAATATCGGCCACGATCATTATCTACGTAAATCGTCGCCACTGCGGTCATTGAGCGGGCCCGATGCAGCGGGTTATGGAACACGGTATCGTCCATCGACCGGCGAGCAAGCCGCAAGCGGAACAGGGAAGGGAATGAGCCCGGGAATGACGCCGATCTCACTACCGCAGGCTTGGCCCAACTTGGCGATCGGCTCGATCGCCGAGCTGGCCATCGACCCGCCCGGCGCGGTCAAGGGAGGCCCCGCCAGAGGATTTGGAGGCGAAAGCATCAAGCATAGTCGAGTTTCACACAGCGCAGCGCATTGAATGGATTGCCGACCGGAGGTCCCGCGGCGGTCGATTGTCCAGATCGCATAAAGGAGACAGTCGATGGACGATATTCACGCCGAGCACCCCGCTCATGGCAATCCTCGCAGCACGGCGAAGATCGGTGGTCACCCGATCCATCCGATGCTTGTGCCATTTCCGATCGTCTGCTTCGCCGGCGCGTTCGCCACGGACATCGCCTTCATGGCGAGCGGCGAGCCCGCCTGGGCAAAGGCGTCGACGTGGCTTCTCGGCGTCGGGGTCGGCATGGCGTTGCTGGCGGCCACCGCGGGTCTCATCGACTTCTTCGGCGACCCCCTCGTGCGAGGGCACAGCGATGCGGTCAAGCACATGATCGCCAATACTTCCGCCGTGGCGCTGGCGGCCGCCAACTTCGTGCTTAGACTTGGCAATCCCGACTTCATCGGATCGACCGGCATTTACCTGTCCGGAACTGTCGTCCTGATCCTCTTCTACAGCGGCTGGAAAGGCGGCGAGCTCGTCTTTCGCCATGGCGTCGGCGTTCTCGATAAGCATTTCCGCTGAGGCAGTCCACCCTGGAGCACGGAGCGAACAATGGCGGATGTCGTCCTGATCACCGGCAGCAGCGGCTACCTCGGCGGCGCGATCATCGAGAAGCTCGCCGCCAGGTACACGCTCGTCGGATTCGATCGTCCTGGCGGCAAGGCGCCGCCGGAGTGCGCCAAGCAGATCGGCGTCGATCTCGGCAGCGACAAGTCCGTCGCCGAGGCCCTTCAAAAGGTCCGTCGCGAATTCGGCGGCCGCATCGCCTCGGTCGTCCACCTCGCCGCCTACTACGACATTTCCGGCGAGGAAAACCCGCTCTACGACAAGATCACCGTGCAGGGCACACGGCGCCTGATCGAGGCGCTCAAAGAGTTCGAGGTCGAGCAGTTCGTCTTCGCGAGCACCATGCTGGTGCACCGGCCGACCGATATGCCCGACGAGACCATCGACGAGGATTGGCCGATCGATCCCTCGTGGGCCTACCCCGAATCGAAGGTCAAGGCCGAGCGCCTGCTCCACGACAAGCGGGGCGGCATTCCGGTCGTCTTCCTGAGGCTCGCCGGGGTCTACGACGATCTCGGCCACTCGCCGTTCGTCGCCCAGCAGATCGCGCGCATCTACGAGCACCGCCTGACCGCCCGGTTCTATCCGGGGATGCTGTGCGCGAATCAGTCCTTCCTCCACCTCGACGATCTCACCGAAGCCGTGGCGAGGCTGATCGAGCGCCGCGGCAAGCTGCCGGACGAGTTGCCGCTGCTGCTCGGCGAACCGGACGCGCTCGGCTACGAGGAAGTGCAGGACATCGTGGGCTGCGCGCTGCACGGCGAGCAATGGACCACGATCCGGGTACCGCAGACGATCGCCAAGGCCGGCGTCTGGCTCCAGGAGGAAGTCCTCGGCGAAGACGACTTCATCAAGCCGTGGATGGTCGAGGCCAGCAACGACCATTACGTCCTCGACATTGCCCGCGCCCGTTCCCTGCTCGATTGGGAGCCGAAGCATTCGCTGCGAGATACGCTGCCGAAGATGATCGCCGCGCTGAAGCGCGACCCGGCAGGATGGTACCAGGAAAACAAGCTCAACCCGGCGCTGGTCGCGTGGTACGGGCGGCCTCCGGCGCGAGAGGCCGGGCACGCCAAGCATGCCCCGCCCGCGCCCGTGGCCGACCACGGCGCAGTGGCCGGCGGCCACGACCACATGGCGATGATGGAGGCCGACGAGAAGAAGGTCGGCTGGGTCCATTACGCCAATATCGGCCTCGGGTTGTGGCTGGCGGCCAGTCCGTTCGTCTACGATGCGATGACCACCGCGAACGTCAGCGAGGCGGTGCGCGCGGTGACGATCGACCGCGGGCTGCCGCCGGTCGAATGGCGCGCCGCGGCGCTGACGATCAGCGACGTCGCCAGCGGTCTGCTGATCGCGGCGTTCGGCGCGCTGTCGCTGTCCAGGCGCACCGCCTGGTGGGCGCAGTGGGCGAACACCTTCGTCGGCCTTTGGCTGCTGTTCGCGCCGACGATCTTCTGGAGCCCCAGCGCCGCGCAATATCTCAACGACATGCTGGTCGGCTCGGCGGTGATCGCCTTTTCGGTGCTGGTGCCGATGATGCCGGGGATGAGCATGGCGGGGATGATGGATCGCAAGTCGATCCCGCCCGGCTGGACCTACTCGCCATCGACTTACGCCCAGCGGCTGCCGATCGCTTATCTCGCGCTGATCGGGCTGCTGATCTCGCGGATCCTCACCGCGTACCAGCTCGGCCACATCGACGGCGCGTGGGAGCCGTTCTTCGCGGGCTCGCCAGCCGACCCGAAGAACGGGACCGAGGAGATCATCACCTCGTCGGTGTCCAAGGCGTGGCCGATCCCCGACGCGGGCCTGGGCGCGATCAGCTACATGCTCGAGATCCTGATGGCCGCGATGGGCGGGCGCGATCGCTGGCGGACGATGCCGTGGATGGTGATCTTCTTCGGCATCCTGGTGATCCCATTGGGCGTCGTCAGCATCTACTTCATCGTCATCCAGCCGGTCCTGCTCGGCACCTGGTGCACGCTGTGCCTGGCCGCCGCGCTGGCGATGCTGATCATGATTCCCTTTTCGATCGACGAGGTCATCGCTAGCTGCCAGTTCCTCTACTGGTCGAAGCGCCGCGGCAAGCCGTTCATCCGCACATTCTTCAAGGGCGATGCGGTCGAAGGCGGCGAGGAAGACCGTTCGGAGCCGCTCGCCAGCCTCGAGGCTTTCCGGGCCGACTTCATGCGCGGCGGCATCACGGTCCCCTGGACATTGGCGGCGAGCATGGCGCTGGGCCTGACCCTGATGTTCACCCGGCTGCTGCTTGGAACCGAGGGCGCGATGGCCGACAGCGATCACGTCGCCGGCGCGCTGACGATCACCATGGCGGTCATCGCCACCGCCGAGGTCGCGCGGATGGTGCGGTTCGTGAACGTCGCCATCGGCGGCTGGCTCGTCGCGGCGCCATTCCTGCTCGGTGGAGCGACTACGATGGCGACCGTCGTCGGCGTCGCGATCGGTTTCGCGCTGATCGGCCTGAGCCTGCCGCGCGGGCGCCGGAGCGAAGAGCATTACGCCGGCTGGGACCGCTTTGTCGTCTAGGAAGCGTGGACAATTGGGATTCCCATTGAGCTGAGGATGTGATTCAAGCTTCTTTTTGACAGGAGGCTTGGATGGAGGGCGTTCGGTTGGTTTTGCGGGACGATCGGTGGGCGCGGATGGAGCCGCATCTGCGCGGCAAGGCGAGCGATCGGGGGGTAACCGGGGACAACCGCCGGTTTGTCGAGGCGGTGTTGTGGATCGTGCGGACTTCGTCGCCGTGGCGCGATCTTCCGCCGGTGTTCGGCAACTGGAACAGCGTGTTCCGG
>Ga0307490_1000091_pt1 | contig 9869 bp, 10 predicted proteins | sample SI3UmetaG_FD_202118 | JGI IMG/M metagenome (GOLD analysis project Ga0307490, IMG submission 202118) | Sea-ice brine microbial communities from Beaufort Sea near Barrow, Alaska, United States - SI3U | ecosystem: Environmental > Aquatic > Marine > Coastal | place: USA: Alaska | collected 2017-05-06
GACTGGAGCGTGGCGTCGGCATCGGAGAGCGGAGCGGCCAACGCCTCGGTCAGCGCGCGCACCGCATGGAAACGGGCCCGCAAGCCATCCGCGAGATTCAGCGCATTGGCGTGCCTGCCGTTCATCGCCACCCCGAAGGAGACGCTGCCAGTCAGCGGCAGCCGCGACTCCATGCGGCCAATCGGTGACAATTGAAAGGCGAAAACGGAACAAACCGCGTCCGCCGCGTCGCCCGGCAACAGAAATTTTTAAACTTGCCCGATGCTTAGGCCGCCATGCGAATCTGATTGCGCCCTGCCATCTTGGCTTCGTAGAGGGCGGCGTCGGCGCGGGCGAACAGTGTCAGGCTGGTGTCGCTCGGCTCGAAGTTGGCATAGCCGATGCTGGCGGTGACGCCCGGCACGTCCTCGACGGCGCTGCCCGATTCGATGGTCCAGCGCAGTTTCTCGGAGAATTCGCAGGCCGCCCGCGTGTCGGCGCCCTGGAGCAGGATCACGAACTCCTCGCCCCCGAAGCGCGCGACCAGGTCGCCCCGGGGAACCAGCAGCTGCGCCAGGCGCGCGACCTTGGCGAGCACCCGGTCGCCGGCGATATGGCCATGCGTATCGTTCACCGACTTGAAGTGGTCGAGATCGAACACCAGCAGCGAAAGCGGCGTTTTCTGCTTGCGCGCGACCATGATCGCGCGGTCGATCTCGCTCATCGCATAGCGGCGGTTGGCGAGGCCCGTCAGCGGATCGGTGTTGGCGAGTTCCTGCGCCCGCCGCGCGGTGGCCAGCGCCATCTCCTGCTCGGCCTTGAGCCGGCGCGCCTGCTCGTATTCCTCGGTCACGTCGCGCGCGACCATGAACACCTGAACCGCCGCGCCGCCGCCCGCGAACTCGTTGCGGGCGCGGGCGCGCAGCAGGCGATGCTCGCCATCGGGCCGCACGATCTCGAATTCGACCATGAAGGGCTCGCGATCGGTCTTGTGCCGCATCAGCGTCGCGGTGAGGCCGCCGCCGTCGGGGCCGAGCACCTCGCGCAGCAGCGCCTCGTCGGGCTGGCGCGGCGGATGGATGCCCATCAGCGTGCAGAGCTCGGGCGACCACTGGTGGCCGCCGGTACCGACGTCGAAGCGCCAGCGGCCTACGCCCGCGAGGCTTTCGGCCAGTTCGAGCAGGCTGATCGACTGCGCGAGCGCGCTGTTCTCTTCCGCCAGCCGTAGCACTGTCCCGCGCTCGTAAATCGCCAACGCCGCCAGCGACAGGATCGCCAACATCGCCATCGCGACGGGCGAGACCCCGGTCAGCGACAGGGCCGGCACCAGCGCCGCCGCCATCGCGGCAAAGGCGAAGGCATGCATTCCTCCACGGGACCGGCGACCCCCTGACACGTCCGCAATACTCCCCAACTCGCTGACTTCATTTAGGGTCCAAACCCAATCACCGCGCGGATCGAGATCGCCCGTGGGAGGTCGCCGACTAGGAGCGCAGCGCAGTCGCGTAGCTGAAGCTACGCGCCAGCAAGCGACGACGATCGGCGGCCTCCCACGGGCGACCGCTGCGCGGCGGGCCGATTTTGGCGCACGGCGGCGTCGCGCGTCGGTCACGATGGATCACCATCGCTCCCTCCTTGCTCCTGGCCGTGCGCCAAAATCCGCTCCGTCTCGACCGCGTGGTGATTGGGTTTGGACCCTAGAAGCCAACCCCCGAACGCCAGGAAAACAGGGTTGGGTATTTTTACCTTAACGGCGCTGGGAAACCATCGTCGCGGCGCCCGATCCGGGCGATCTCAGGCGGCGTCGCGGCGGCGTTCGGCGGCCTCGCGGTTGAGCATTTCGGCGATCAGGAAGGCGAGCTCGAGCGCCTGCGCGGCGTTGAGGCGCGGGTCGCAATGGGTGTGGTAGCGGTCGCGCAAGCCCTCGTCGGTGATGGCCACCGCGCCGCCGACGCATTCGGTGACATCCTGCCCGGTCATCTCGACATGGATGCCGCCGGCATGCGTGCCCTCGGCGCGGTGGACGGCGAAGAAACCCTTCACCTCGCGCAGGATGCGGTCGAAGGGCCGCGTCTTGTAGCCGCTCTCCGCCTTGACGACATTGCCGTGCATCGGGTCGCAGCTCCACACCACCGGGTGGCCTTCGCGCGTGACCGCGCGCAGCAGCGGCGGCAGCCCGGCCTCGACCTTGTCGTGCCCGAAGCGCGCGATCAGCGTGATCCGGCCCGGCTCGCGCCCCGGATTGAGCGTGTCGAGCAGGCGCAGCAGTTCGTCGGGCGCCAGGCTGGGCCCGCATTTGACACCCAGCGGATTGCCGATGCCGCGCGCGAATTCGACATGCGCGCTGCCCACGAACCGCGTCCGGTCACCGATCCAGACCATATGCGCGCTGGTGTCGTACCAGTCGCCGGTCAGGCTGTCGCGCCGCGTCATCGCCTGCTCATAGGGCAGCAGCAGCGCCTCGTGGCTGGTGTAGAAGCTGGTGCCCTTGAGCTGCGGCAGCGTCTCCGCATCGATCCCGCAGGCCTTCATGAAGTCCAGCGCCTCGCCGATCCGGTCGGCCACGTCGGAGAACTTGTCGGCCCACGGGCTGCGTCCCATGAAATCGAGCGTCCACTGATGGACCTGGCGCAGATTGGCATAGCCGCCGCCGGCGAAGGCGCGCAGCAGGTTGAGCGTGGCGGCCGCCTGCGAATAGGCGCGCACCATCCGTTCGGGATCGTTGCGGCGCGCGGCGGCGTCGAACTCGATGCCGTTGATATTGTCGCCGAGATAGCTCGGCAGCGTGATCTCGCCCTGGGTTTCGGTCGGGGCGCTGCGCGGCTTGGCGAACTGGCCCGCCATCCGCCCGACCTTCACCACCGGGCGCTTGCCCGCGAAGGTCATCACCACCGCCATCTGCAGCAGCACCCGGAAGGTGTCGCGGATGTTGTTGGGGTGAAATTCGGCGAAGCTCTCGGCGCAGTCGCCGCCCTGGAGCAGGAAAGCGCGGCCGTCGGCGACTTCGGCGAGATCGGATTTGAGCGCGCGCGCCTCGCCCGCGAACACCAGCGGAGGAAAATTGGCGAGCGTGGCGGTCGCGCGCTCGAGCGCCGCGCCATCGTCATAGCTGGGCAGGTGGCGCGCTTCGAAGCCGCTCCAGCTGTCGGGGGTCCACGCCTTGCTCATCACACCTGCCCGGTCGCTCCGACTTCGAGGAAAGGCCCTCGAAAGAGCCGAGCCCGGGTTATGGCGCAAGCGGGTTGTCCTTGGCCAGCGCAAAGCCCCGATTGCTGCGATCGCCCGCTCAGCGGTTGTGGCGAGCGCCTCGCGCCGGCGCCGCCGCCACCGACTGGCCCTCGGGAATGACCGCGAGCTGCCAGGGACGCGTGGTGAGATATTTCCCCGCCAGCGCCTGCATGGCTTCCGGCGTAGTCCGCGAATAATCGGACAGCAGCGAGCGCAGGAACGCGACGAGCCGCGGATCGTTGGTCGCGCCTTCGAGCTGGTAGAGCCAGAACAGGTTCCCGGTCGAGGCGCGGCTGATGTATTGTCGCAGCGGCTCGGTGACGCGCGCGAGCTCGTCCGCGCTTGCCGGCTGGGTGGCCAGCTCGCGCGCGATCCTCTCGGCCTCGGCGAAGAAGATCGGCACATCCTTGGGCTGGAGTTGCGCCATCGCGCTGATGCGGCCGCCGCCGGCGATGTCGGTTGGCCAGTCCGAACGCACCACCGGGGCGTAGCTCGCCCCCGCCCGCTCGCGCATGGCGTCGAGCAGGCGGTTGTTGAACAGCTGGACGAGAATCTGGAGCTGGCGCGATTCGCGCACCGCCGCCACCCCGCCGCCGCTCGGCCATTGCACCACCGCCGCCGCCTGGGCCGCATCGCCGCGGTGGGTCAGCACCGTCGTTTGACCCGCTGCCGGGTACCCCGGCAGCCGCGTCGCCGCGTCGATGGGAAGCGGCGTGCGCGGCGGCAATGCGCCGAAGGTGCGGGTCAGAGCCTGGAGCGTGGCGGCGCGGTCGAAATCGCCGAACACCAGCACCTCGACCGGGCCCTGCCGCAGGATCGGTTCCCACAGCTGGCGGAAGCCCCGCGGGGTGACTTCGGCGAGCTGCGCGCGGGTGGGCGCGGCGTAGCGCGGGTCGCCGCCGCGCGCGAGCCCGTCGAGCTCGCGCCCGAGCACCCCCGCCGGGCTGGTGGCATGGCTTTCGAAGGCGAGCTCGGCCGCCGCCTTGGCGCGGATCACCGGATTGGCGTCCCAGCGCGGCATGCCGAGCTTCGCCGCGAACAGGTAGAGCTGATCGGCGAGGTCTTCGCGCCGGGTCTGCGCGAAGAAGGTGAAGGCGCCGTCGTCGATGCCGAACTCGAAGCCCATCTTGCGCCCCGTGGAGATGCGGTCGAGCTCCTCCTGACCGAGCGGGCCCACGCCCGAGCCGACCAGCGCCATCTTGCCGAGCGCGGCATAGGCGGCATCGCCCTCGCCGAACGAGCGGTAGCCGCCGCCGAAACGCACCTTGACCGCGACCCGGCCCGGCTCCGCGTTGTTGGCCCACAGCAGCACCTTGACACCATTGGCGAAATCGACGCGTCCGATGTCGAGCACACCGAGCGGCGCGTCCTGCGCGATGGCGCCCGGCTTGCCGATCGCGGGGAGCTCGGCGAAGGAGATCGGCTTGGTGGAAAGCCGCGCCGTGGGGTCGGGCGCGACCTGGGCGAGCAGCCCGGCGCGCAGATCCTCGGCGCTCGCCTCGCCCGCGGCGGGGGTGATGTAGGTGGCGCGGATCACCGCGCCACCGAAGATGCGGCGCGTGCTGTCGAGGATCTGCCGCGGCGTGATCGTGTCCTTCATGCCGTTGAACACCGTCAGCACGGTCTCGGGCGCAGCGACCGCCTCGCGGATATCGACCGCGTTGACGATGTCGTCGGCGAGCCGCGAGGCCGCGAGCACCCCGCGCTCGGCGACCGAGCTCTCGAACACCTGCTGCTGTTCGGCGATCTCGCGGTCGAGTTCCTCCTCGCTCGGCGGGCGCTGGAGCGCATCGGCGATCACCGCGCGCACGTCCTTCAGCGCCGCGCGCCAGTCGGCGGTGAGCGGCGCGAAGGACACGAAGGTGGCGTCGGCGGAGCGGCTGACCTTGTCCTGCTGGACCTGCGCGTAGAGATAGCTGCCGCCGGCGCGGGCGCGCGCCTCCAGCCGGCGGTTGATCAGCGCCTGCGCCAGGACGTCGCGCAACACGCCCTGGTTGTAGGCGATGGTATCGTCGACCTGGCGCCACGGACGCAGCACCGCGAAGGTGAAGCTGCGCGGCAAATCGGGCTCGACCAGCACCGCGGTCTCGCCCACCGGATTGGCGGGGTCCGCCCCGGCCGGCGCGGCCGGATCGCCGAACGAGGGCGCCGGCGTCGCCGCGCCCTTGCCCCGCCAGTCGCCGAACCATTGCTCGACCTCGGCGGCGAGCAGCGCCGGGTCGATGTCGCCAACCACGGAAATGACCGTGTTCTCGGGCCGATACCAGCGCCGGTAATAGGCCGTCACGCTCCTGCCGCGGGCGCCGGTCAGCGCCGCTTCGGTGCCGATCGGGGTGCGGCTGGCGAGCAATTGCCCCGCGAACAGGGTCTCGCGCGTGGCGTCGCCGGTGCGTTTGGCGGGCCCGCCGTTCTCGCGCTTCTCGGCGAGCACGATCGGCACCTCGGCGCGCACGTTCCGCGTGCTCAGCACCGGGGAGCGGATCATGCCCGACAACAGCTTCATGCTTTCATCGACCTTGGCGGGGTTCGCTCCGGGCAGGTCGAGCTTGAACACGGTGTGGGTGGGGCTGGTCTCGGCATTGGTGTCGCTGCCGAAGGTGGCGCCGAGCCGCTGCCAGGTGGGGATCGCCTGCGCCGGGCCGAGGTATTTGCTTTGCCGGAACAGCAGATGTTCGAGGAGGTGGGCATAGCCGCGCTCGCTGTCGCGCTCGTAGAGCGAACCCGCGTCGATGCGGACGCGGATCGAGACCTGGCCCGGCGGCACGCCGTTGCGGCGCACCGCATAGCGCAGACCGTTGGGCATCTCGCCGAATAGCCATTCCTTGTCTTGCGGCACATCGCTGCCGCGATAGATCCACGGCGTCGTGCCCTCGCCCTGAAGGTATCGCGGCTGGGCGACGGCGGTCGGCGCAGCCCGAAGCGCGGCCGGCTGGGCGAAGACCGGCTGAAAGGCGACGAGCGCGGCGGGAATGAGAAGCGCGAGGCGCCGGGCGGCGCGCGGGACCAGGGGCATGGGCCGCGCTATAGTCCGCGCGGCGGTGAAGCGCGAGTGAATAGCGGGAAATCTTTCGTTGCGCCGCGCGGCTTGTGGCTTGCCCCCCCGCCTCCTACATCGCGAGCATGTTGATCGAAACGGAAACCACGCCCAATCCCGCGAGCCTCAAGTTCCTGCCCGGCCGGGCGGTGATGGGTGGGGATGGGACGCGCGAATTCGCCAGTCCGGAAGCCGCCGAAGCGAGCCCGCTGGCGCAGGCGCTGTTCGACACCGGCGAGGTGACCGGGGTGTTCTTCGGGTCCGATTTCGTCACCGTCACCGCCGCGCCCGGCTCGGATTGGAGCGATCTCAAGCCCACGGTGCTGGGCGTGCTGCTCGATCACTTCGTGTCGCAGGCGCCGCTGTTCGCGCCCGGAACCGCGGCGGGCATCCGCGTCCCGGGCGACGACGAAGCCGAGCTCGTGTTCGCGGACCGGCCCGAGGATGCCGACATCGTCGCGCAGATCAACGAGCTGATCGAAACCCGCGTCCGCCCGGCGGTGGCGGGCGATGGCGGCGACATCCGCTATCGCGGCTTCAAGGACGGGGTGGTCTATCTCGCGATGCAGGGCGCCTGTTCGGGCTGCCCGTCCTCCACCGCCACGCTCAAGCACGGCATCGAGGGGCTGCTCAAGCACTACGTCCCCGAGGTCACCGAGGTCCGCGCCGCCTGATCCGCCCGCAGGAGTGCCCATGACCAAGCAGTTCCACGATCATGTGCTGGACGACGCCGCGCTCGACCAGATCTTCCGCGAGGCGCGGACCTATAACGGCTGGCTGAACCAGGACGTCAGCGACGCGCAGATCGAGGCGATCTGGAACCTGATGAAAATGGCGCCGACCTCCGCCAACATGCAGCCCGTCCGTATCGTATGGGCAAGGTCGCGGGCGGCCAGGGACAAGCTCGCCGCGCTCGCCAGCGAAGGCAACAAGGCCAAGATCAGGGCCGCGCCGGTCACCGCGATCGTCGGCTACGATATCGACTTCCACGAGGAGCTGCCGTGGCTGTTCCCGCACACCGACGCCAGGAGCTGGTTCGAGGGCGACGAAAAGGCGCGCGAGCAGGCCGCGTTCCGCAACGGCTCGCTGCAGGGCGCCTATCTGATCCTGGCGGCGCGCGCGCTCGGGCTCGATTGCGGGCCGATGTCGGGCTTCGACAACGCCAGGGTCGATGCGGAATTCTTCGCCGACGCGCCCCGCCACCGCAGCAATTTCATCTGCTCGGTCGGCTATGGCGATCCGGCCAGCATCTTTGCGCGCAGCCCGCGCCCCGCGTTCGGGAAATTCAACCGCATCGCCTGACCGCTTGAAGCGCGGCGAGTGCTGGGGCATCGGGCCGCGATGCGGATGCTGGCGATAGAATGCGCGACGGAGGCCTGTTCGATCGCCCTGTTCGACGGCGGCGCGCTGGTCGATTCGCGCCACGAGATCCTCGGTCGCGGCCATGCCGAGCATCTGGTGCCGCTGATCGCGGCGCTCCCCGACAGGGGGCGCGCCGCGGAGATCCGCGTGTCGCTGGGGCCGGGGAGCTTCACCGGGGTGCGGATCGGCCTCGCCGCCGCGCGGGCGCTGGGGCTCGCGTGGGAAGCACGGGTGCGCGGCTATCCCACTCTGGCGCTGGTCGCCGCCACGGCTCGGCGGCAGGAACCCGGCCCGGTCAGCGTCTGCATGGCCGGCGGGCACGGCGAATGGTTCGTGCAGGACTTCGCCGCCGACGGCGTGCCTCAGGGGGAGGCCCGGTCGGTTGCGCCCGATGCCTCACGCGGGCGCTGGAACCACCGCCTCATCGCGGGCAACCGGGCGCGCGAAAAGGCCGCGCTCGAAGGCCCCGGGCACCGCGCGCTCGCCATTCTCCCCGATGCCCGCCTGGTGCCGGTGTTGCCGGCGGAGCTGGTCGGCGCCGATCTGACGCCGATCTACGGTCGCGGGCCCGACGCGCGGTTGCCGGCATGATCGGCGAGGCGGAGCTGGATGCCGTCATGGCGGTGATGGACAGCAGCTTCGAGCCGCATTGGCGCGAAGCCTGGACGCGCGGCCAGGTGCGCGATTCGCTCGAAATGCCCTCGACCTTCCTGTTGCTCGCCGATGGCGAGGGGAGGCCCGTCGCCGAAGGCGCTGCGGCCGGCTTCGTCCTGTCGCGGCAGGCGCTCGACGAGGAGGAGTTGCTACTGATCGCGGTGCGCCCCGAAGCGCGCGGCCGCGGCCTCGGCGCTCGCCTGCTCGCAAGCTACATCGCCGCGGCGCGGCGGCGCGGGGTGCGGCGCATCTTTCTCGAGATGCGCGCCAACAACCCGGCGCACGCGCTGTACAGCCGCTGCGGTTTCGCGGCGATCGGTACGCGGCCCCGCTATTATCTCGCGGCCGACGGTCAGGGGATCGATGCGATAACTTTCGCACTCAACTTCGACGATTGATTGCGCCCGGTCGATTACTTTTCACCGTGGCTCGCAATTAGCGGAAGCCATCAATCGACGCAGTTGACTTTTCGATGCCGGACCACGATGGACCGATTTCCCAATGGATCGCCCGAGATAAAGGAAAGCAAAAGATCATGGATGCCAGCGAATACGACCGCACCGAAACGCTCATCACCCTGACCTCCGACATCGTCGCCGCGCACGTCAGCAACAATTCGGTCTCCGCCGACGAGGTCGCGACGCTGATCGGCAGCGTCTATTCGGCCCTGTCCGGGCTTGGGGAAGACGCCGCGCCCGCCCGGGCCGCGCCCGAGCCGGCGGTTTCCATCCGCTCTTCGGTCAAGCGGGACCACATCGCCTGCCTCGACTGCGGCAAGAAGATGAAGATGCTGCGCCGCCACCTCTCGTCCGAGCACGACACGACCCCCGCGGAATACCGCGCGAAGTGGGGACTTGCCGCCGACTATCCGATGGTCGCCCCCGACTATGCCGAGACGCGGCGCGAACTTGCGGTCAAGATCGGGCTCGGCCGCAAACCCGGCCAGAAGCGCGGGCGCCGCAAGAAGAGCGCATAGCCGCTCCCCGCTTGAGAATGGCGCCCGGCGATCCTAGGGTCCGGGCATCCTTCGTTTTTGGAGCCAGGCCTTGAAGCAGCGGATCGACCTCGAGCAGCTTTGCGCCGACAAGGGTCTGCGCATCACCGAGCAGCGACGCACCATCGCCAATGTGCTGTCCGAGAGCGAGGACCATCCCGATGTCGAGCAGCTCCACGCCCGCGCCGCGGCGATCGATCCGGGCATCTCCATCGCGACCGTCTATCGCACGGTCCGCCTGTTCGAGGACGCGGGCATTCTCGACCGCCACGATTTCGGCGATGGCCGCGCGCGCTACGAGGCCGCGCCCGAGGCGCATCACGATCACCTGATCGACGTCGAGAGCGGCAAGGTGGTGGAGTTCGTCGATCCCGAGCTCGAGGCCTTGCAGAAGCAGATCGCGGAGAAGCTCGGCTACCGTCTGGTGGACCACCGCATGGAACTCTACGGTGTCCGCCTCGACCGCGAGGGTTAGAGCCAGCTGACACTACCCGGACCCGCCGTGACGGAGCCGATTTTGGCCGAGCGCGAGAAGCGAGGAGGGAGCCATGTCGAAGCATAGGGACCGACGAGCGACGCTGCGATCGGCCAAAAGCGGCCCGCCGCTGCGCGGTTGGG
>Ga0307490_1000092_pt1 | contig 9805 bp, 9 predicted proteins | sample SI3UmetaG_FD_202118 | JGI IMG/M metagenome (GOLD analysis project Ga0307490, IMG submission 202118) | Sea-ice brine microbial communities from Beaufort Sea near Barrow, Alaska, United States - SI3U | ecosystem: Environmental > Aquatic > Marine > Coastal | place: USA: Alaska | collected 2017-05-06
CCGCCGGTCCATGCCGGGTGGCTCAGAGGATCGATGTCGAGCGCCAGCGTGTCGCCTTCCTTGCCCCAGGTGCTGCGGGTCTGGAATTCGGTCCCGTCGGTCATCTTGACGGTGATCATGTGATACTCGGGATGCGTATCGGCCTTCATGGCAAGTCTCCATAGCTTCGGAACGGTTCCGACCGGTCCAGCTGTGTCTGGGAAGCAGGGGCCGGTAGCGACGGACAGAGCAAATTGCAACCGCAATCACCCCCCGTTCGTGTCGAGCAGCGAGCCGCGGGCTCGCGCCAGTCGAGACACGCTGGCGAAGCGCCCGCGTATCTCGACTTCGCTCGATACGAACGGAGGTGGTTAGGTGGGACCGTCCGCGATCATCGCCGTGAAGCTGACCTCGCAGGTGGTCTTTCCTTCCACGCTCGCGCGCCCCGCGAACTTGCAGACGCGGGCGCGCTTCTGGACGAAGCTGGCCTCGAGCTCGAGCAGGCAGCCGGGGGTCACGGGGGCGCGGAACTTGGCGTTCTCGATGGCCATGAAATAGACCAGCTGGCCCGAATCCCCGAGCCCCAGCGTCTCGATCGCGAGCACGCCCGCCGCCTGCGCCAGCGCCTCGATCTGGAGCACGCCGGGCATGATCGGCGCGCCGGGGAAATGGCCCTGGAAGAACGGCTCGTTGAAGCTGACCGCCTTGACCGCGCGGATGCGCTCGTCGGGCACCAGCTCGAGCACGCGGTCGACGAGCAGCAGCGGGTAGCGATGCGGGAGGCGCTTCAGCACCTCCACCACGTCGAAACCGCCGCCCCCGTCCTCGCTCATCTCGGGCTCGATCGCCTCAGCGCCCGGTCGGCTGCGCCGGCGGCTGCTGCTGCGTCGCCGGGCGGGGCTGCGCCTGCTGGACCTGCGCCGCCTGCTGCTGCGCGGCGGCGACCAGGATCTGCTGCACCGTCTGCTGGAGCTGGAGAATCTCGCGGCTCGGCTGCCAGCCTGCGGGCACGGCGGTGGTCACCGTGGGCTTGCGGGTGTTGAGCGCGGTGACGATGTCGCTGGTGACATCGACCGCCGGGGGCGCCCACTGGATCGCGTCGGGCGACAGCATGATCTGGATGCGCTTGGCGGTCACGACCTGCTGGCGCGCGGCGTCGTATTCGCGCGCGAGCTGGTCGATCACATAGGCCTGCGCGACGGTGATCGGCGTCGCGGCCGTGTTGACCTGCTGTTCCTTCTGCTGGATCTGGGTCATGACCGCCGGCTTGGCGGCGCGTTCGGCGTCGGACAGCTGGTTGTCGTTGTTGGTGTCGAGGCTCTTGGCGAGCGTCTGGATCTCGCCCCGCAGCGTGTTGATCTGCGCGATCTGCGCCGCATAGGTCGTGCCGATCTGCTGATAGGCGGTATTGCGCGCGGCGGCGCGGGCGATCACGATCTCGGGGCTGGTGGTGGCGATCCCGGCGACCTGGGCGGCGGCGGGTAGCGGGGCGAAGGCCGCGGCGGCGATGGCGCCGGCGGCGGCGAAGGTCGGCTTGTTCATCAGAATCGGGTTCCTACGTTGAAGGTGAAGAGCTTGGTATAGTCACCGGGTGCTTTCTTGATCGCACGCGCGAGATCGAGGCGCAGCGGGCCGAACGGCGAGTTCCAGTTCACGCCGATGCCCACCGATATGCGCGGGCTCGCGGTGTCGCCGAGGAAGACTTCCTGGAACGGGTCGGTCGATCGGCCCAAGGCGACAAAGCCGGGCGGGACCGTGCCGCCCGGGGGGATCGCCAGCGTCCTGTCGTCGGCGGTGGTCGCGGGATCGCCGGCGAAGAAATAGAGCGGCGCCCCGTTGGCGTCGCGTGACGGGATGAAGATCGTGTTGCCGGGCAGATTCTGCGTCAGCAGCGGCGGCGTGACGCTGAACAGCGCGCCGACATCGACGAACACCGACGGCCTGAGGCCGAGCTCGCGCGCGCCAGAGCTGAGCGGGATCTCGATCTCGGCGCGGCCCAGGTAATAGGCGTTGCCGCCGATCGCGTCGTCGCCGATTCGCCTGCGGTCGGTGATCGGCTTGCCGTTGGCGTCGTAGGGATAGCGCAGCACGCGCGGACCCACGCCGCGAATGGCGAAGCCGCGAATCTGCGGCTCGCCGAGGAAGAAGCGGTCGGTCAGGCGGACATCGTCCTGCCCGGGCTGGTTGCGCTCCTCGAAGCTGCGGATCGCCCCGCCCTCGCCCGAGAGCGAGAAGATGAAGCCTCCGCCGATGGGCCAGAACTGCGCCGCCCGGCCGCGCAGGCGCGCGTATTTGACGTCGCCGCCCAGCCCCGCGACTTCGCCGGTCACCGAGATGGTCCGCCCCCGGGTCGGGCGCACCCGGCTGTCGGTGGTGTCGAGCACCGCCGACAGCCCGAGGATCGAACTGGTGCGCTGGCCGATCGCATCGCACAGGTAACGCCCCGCCAGCAGCGGATCGCACTGGAGGAGCGGCGGGTTTTGCCGGTCGCTGAAATAGGTATTCGGGTCGAGCGTGACATTGTCGAAATTGAACGTGTAGCTGCCGATCAGCGAGGCATATTCGGTCAGCGGGACCCCGAGACGCAGCGAGGCGCCGGTGGTGGTCTGCTTGAAGGTGGTGTTGCGGGCGCGGCTCAGATAGTTGAAATTGTTGAGGTCGCGGCGATAGATGTCGATGCCCGCGGAAATGTTCTTGTCGAACAGATAGGGCTCGGTGAAGCTCACCTGCGCCGATTTGGAATAGCTCGAATAATTGAGGTTGAGACCGATCGTCTGCCCGCGGCCGCGGAAGTTGCGCTGGCGGATCGCGCCCTGGAGGATGAAGTTCTCGATCGAGGAGAAGCCGGCCGACAGCTGCAGCTCGCCGGTGGCCTTCTCCTCGACATTGGCCTCGAGCACGACCCGGTCGGGCGTCGAGCCGTCCTTCTGCTCGATCTCGAAGTTCTCCTGGAAATAGCCCAGCGACTTGATGCGCGCGGTCGAGCGCTTGACCGACAGCGAGTTGAAGGCGTCGCCTTCGGCGAGCCGGAACTCGCGGCGGATCACCTTGTCCTGCGTCAGCGTGTTGCCGTTGAGATCGACCCGCTCGACATAGACGCGGGGCGCGTCCTTGAGGACGAGCTTCACGTCCATCGTCAGCTCGTCCTGATTGCGCGAGAACTGCGGATCGACGTCGGCGAAGGCATAGCCGAAGGTTCCGGCGAGATCGGTGAACTGCTCGACGGTGTCCTCGACCAGCTTGGCGTTGTACCAGTCGCCCGACTTCATTCCCAGCCCGGTGGTCAGCCGCGCGCTGTCGAAGTCGCGCAGCTGGCTCTCGACCGCGACGTCGCCGAATTTGTAGCGCTGACCCTCTTCCACCACATAGGTGATGATGAAGTCCCGCTTGTCGGGGGTCAGCTCGGCGACGGCGGAGACCACGCGGAAATCGGCATAGCCCTGCGTCAGGTAGAACTGGCGCAGCTTCTGCTGGTCGAAGGCGAGCCGGTCGGGATCGTAGCTGGTGCCCGAGCTGAAGATCGACAGCAGCCGCGCTTCCTTGGTGATCATCTCGCCCTTGAGCTGACCGTCGCCGAAAGCCTCGTTGCCGATGATGTTGATCTGGCGGACCTTGGACTTCGGGCCCTCCTGAATCTCGAACACCACGTCGACGCGGTTCTGCGCCAGCTGCACCATCTTGGGCTCGACCGTGGCGGCGAAGCGGCCCTGGCGCTTGTACAGCTCGATGATCCGCGCGACGTCGGCGCGGACCTTGGACCGGGTGAAGATCTGGCGCGGCGCGAGCTTGATCTCGGGGAGGATCTTCTCCTGCTTGATGCGCTTGTTGCCTTCCAGAAGGATGCGGTTGACGACCGGGTTTTCCACCACATCGATGGTCACCGTGCCGGCGTCGAAGGCGACGCTGACGTTCGAGAACAGCTCGGTGGCGTAGAGTTCCTGAAGAATCTGGTCGCCCGCCGCCTGGTTCCAGGGATCGCCGGGCCGCAGGCGGATGTAGCTGAGGATGGTCTGCGGCTCGAGCCGCTGCGCGCCGGCGACGGCGATCTGGCGGACGGCTTCCTGCGCGGCGGCGGGCGCTGCCCGGGCCGGGGCCGGGGTCGCAGCCGGAGCGACAGCCCGCGCCGGGGCCTCCTGCGCCATCGGCGTGGCGGGCAGGCCCGCGAGCATCGTGCCCGCCAGCAGGACCGCCGCGGTTCGGGCCTTCGGCAACTGGAGACCCGCGCGGGGAGAAACAAAATCGAATGTCGACAAGGAAGTACCCGTCCCTCACATCATGGGTCCCGGAAGTGGGCGGCGCCGCAGAGTGGCTGCTTCGCCGGGAGGCCCGGGGGTGCAGCCAAATGGAGGCGCCGCCCTGTGCCCGAAGCTCGGCCAGCAATCAAGCGGTGTGGCTGATCCCTTCCGGTCCCCGGTGCCCTTTTCCCGGTCAGCCGCCGAAGATCGGCAGGCTGGCGAGGTCGTTGAATGTGACGAACAGCATCAGCATGAGCACGAGCGCCATCCCGGTGCGATACGCCAGTTCCAGACCGCGCGGACCGACCGGCTTCCGGCGGACCGCTTCGGCCGCGTAGAACGCCAGGTGCCCGCCGTCGAGGCCGGGAATTGGCAAGAGGTTGATGAATGCCAAGTTAAGCGAGATCAGGGCGACGAAATTGATGAAGGCGAGCGGGCCCAGGCTGAGCTGCTCGCCCGAGAACTTGGCGATCTTGACCGGCCCGCCGAGCTCCTTGACGGAGCGCTCGCCCGACAGGATCTGGCCGATCCCGGTGAACATCATGCGCATGATATCGACGCTGTAGGCGCCGGCGAGGGCCAGGCTTTCGAGCGGACCCTGCCGCTCGAAAGCAAAGGATGCGCCTGCCGGCCGCACGCCGATCAGCCCGATGCGCGAGACATTTCCGAAGCGATCTTCCCGCTCGACGCCGGCCGCGGTCACCGGCAGAGTGGCCCGCGCGCCGTCGCGCTCGACCGTCACCGCCAGCCGCTTGCCCGGATAGAGCATCACCGCTTCCTGCAAATCGCGGAAATCGTTCAGGGCGCGCCCATCGATCGCCACGATCCGGTCGCCGACCGCGATCCCGGCGCGCTCGGCGGGAGAGGATTGGGAGAAGGCGGCCACGGTCAGCTGCCGCTCGGGGGCGACGGCGACCGGCTTGCCCACCGCCATGAAAAACCCGGCGAAGATCGCCAGCGTGACCAGCAGATTGGTCGCCGGGCCCGCCGCCACGATCGGCGCGCGTTGCCACAGCGGGGCGTTCTGGAAGCTGCCGTCGCGCGCACCGCTCGCCTCGGTGCCCCGTTCGGGCACGCTGGCGGGGTTCATATCGCCCTTGAACTGGACATAGCCGCCCAGCGGCAGCGCCGAGAGCTTCCAGCGCGTGCCGCGGCGGTCGGTGAAGCCCGCCAGCTCCTTGCCGAAGCCGACCGAGAACGCCTCCGCCTCGACCCCGAACCAGCGCGCCACCAGATAGTGGCCGAGCTCGTGCAGCGTCACCAGCGGCCCCAGCAGCAGCGGGAAACCGACGATATACATCCAGAAGGGAATCGATACGTCCAACGTCAGCTCAGCTTTCGCAACACCAAACAAAACTCTCGTCACCCCGGACTTGATCCGGGGTCCCGCTTCCCTTCCGGCGCGGCGCCCGAAGAAAAGCCTTGGCCCGGATCAGGTCCGGGCCGACGATGGATAGGGCATGGCGCAATGCCCTGGGCTCAAACCACCGCCAGCGTCTCGCGCGCCCGCGCCCGGGCAACGGCATCCACCGCGAGCACCTCGTCGAGGGAACGCGGGGCGGGCGGCTGGTTTCCGGTGGCGAGGACGCGCTCCACCATTACCGCGATCTCGCTGAACGCAATCTTACCGGCGAGGAAGGCGGCGACCGCGACCTCGTTGGCGGCGTTGAGCACCGCCGGGGCCGAGCCGCCCGCCTGCGCCGCCTCGCGGGCGATGCGGGTGGCGGGGAAGCGTGTTTCGTCGGGGGGCTCGAAGGATAGACTGCCGATCGATGCGAGGTCGAGCGTAGCCATCGGCGTGCCCATCCGCCGCGGCCAGGCGAGGCAGCTGGCGATCGGCACGCGCATGTCGGCGGGGCCGAGCTGCGCCAGTGTCGAGCCGTCGCAATATTCGACCAGCGAATGCACCACGCTCTGCGGATGGATCAGGATGCGCAGGGAATCGAGGCCGACGGGGAACAAATGATGCGCCTCGATCAGCTCCAGCCCCTTGTTGAACATGGTCGCCGAATCGACGCTGATCTTGGCGCCCATGTCCCAGTTGGGATGCGCCACCGCCTGCGCCGGGGTGGCGGCGGCGATCCGCTCCGCGCTCCAGGTCCGGAACGGCCCGCCGCTGGCGGTGAGCGTGATGGTGCGGACTTCGGCGAGGTCGTGGCCCTGGAGGCACTGGAAGATCGCGTTGTGCTCGCTGTCCACGGGAAGCAGCGTGGCGCCGTGTTTCGCGACCGCGGCGGTCATTACTTCGCCGGCGGAGACGAGCGCCTCCTTGTTGGCGAGCGCGATGGTCCCGCCCTGCTCGATCGCCGCCATGACCGGCGCCAGCCCCGCGCAGCCGACGATGGCGGCGAGGGTGAGGTCGACCGGGCGCGATGCGGCCTCGACCAGCGCCCGCGCGCCGGCCGCCGCCTCGATCCCGCTGCCCGCCAGCGCCTCGCGGAGCGCGGGCAGGCAGCTCTCGTCCCCCACGACCGCGATCTGGGCCCCGAACTCGCGCGCCAGCGCCGCCAGCTCCTCGGCCCGGCAATTCGCGGTCAGCGCCTCGACCCGCCACTCTGCGCGGTTGCGGCGGATCAGGTCGAGCGTGGAGGCCCCCACCGATCCGGTCGCGCCGAGGATGGCGATCGTGCGCATCAGCTATAGGCCGCGAGCAGGCCGACGATCAGCGCCACCGGCAGCAGCCCGTCCACCCGGTCGAACACGCCGCCGTGGCCGGGGAGGAGGTTTGAGCTGTCCTTCACGCCCGCGCGGCGCTTGAGCCAGCTTTCGAAGAAGTCGCCGGCTTGGGCGGCGATGGCGAGGACCGCGCCGGCGAGCGCCCAGCCGAGAGCTTCACCGCCGGCCATCGCAAAGGTGTCGGCCAGTCGCGCTTCGCCGCCGGCGTTGTGCGCCACCGCCATGTAACCCGTCAGCCAGGCAGCGCTGCCCGCCATGCCGCCGGCGAGCCCGGCCCAGGTTTTCGAGGGGCTGATCCGCGGAGCGATCCTGGGCCCGCCGATGGCCCGCCCGGCGAAATAGGCGCAGGTGTCGGTGAAGATCACCACGCCCAGCACCGCCAGGAAATGGTAGAGGTCGAGACCCGCCAGCCCGAAAGCCGCGAGGCCGATATAGGCCGCCCCCGCCAGGATCGCCGCCAGCCGGAAGGCCACGTTCGGCGTCGCCCGCACCACCAGCAGGATGAACTCGACGAAGCAGGCCAGCGCCACCAGCGCGATGAAGGTCCGGAGCACCGCCCCGCCCTGCCACAGCGCGGCCCCCGCGACCGCCAGCATGATCGCCGCCGCCGCCGCTCGCCTGGGCAGGTCCGAAGTCGCGACCGAAACCGGGACCGGTTCGGAAGGATTACCGCCCGCCATAGCGCCGCTCGCGGTTGGCGAAATTGTCGAGCGCCTCGGCGAGATGCTCGGGGGTGAAGTCGGGCCACAGCACGTCGAGAAACAGCATCTCCGCGTAGGCCGCCTGCCACAAGAGGAAATTGGAGAGCCGGATTTCGCCGCTGGTTCTGATCAGCAGATCGAGCGGCGGCAGTTCGTGAGTGAACAGGTGCTGTTCAAGTGCTTCATTGCTTATTTCGCCAGCGGCCGCCGCGAGCCGGGCCGCGCGGATAATTTCCTGTTGCGATCCGTAGTTGAGCGCCACCGCGACGGTGCGCGTGCCGCCCGCCGTGCGCGTCAGCGCGTCCTCGAGAAGATCTACGATATCGCTTGCAAGCGCTTGATAATCGCCGATGATCTTCAGCCGCACACCGTTCGCAACGAACTCCTCGAGATCGGAAACGATGAACTTGCGCAGCATGTTCATGAGGTCCGAAACTTCGTCCTCGGGCCGCTTCCAGTTCTCGGACGAAAAGGCGTAGAGCGTCAGGCATTCGAGGTCTGAATTCCCGAGCGATCGCACCAGCTTGCGGACCGCCTCGACACCCCGCTGGTGCCCCACCACGCGCGGCAGGCGGCGCTTCTTCGCCCAACGCCCGTTGCCGTCCATGATGATGGCGACATGGCGGGCGCGGTTTTTCTCGTTGGAAGACACGATCAAACCCGTTCGTGTCGAGCGAAGTCGAGACACCCAGCGCCAACGCCTCTCGACTTCGCTCGAGGCGAACGGAGGTTAGGCCAGGACCGGCTCACTGGGTCAGGATTTCCTTCTCCTTGGCCGCCGCCGCCTCGTCGGCCAGGGCGACGAACCTGTCGGTCAGCTTCTGGACCTCGTCCTCGCCGCGCTTGCGCTCGTCCTCGCCGATGTCCTTCTTCTTCTCGTCGTCCTTGAGCGCCTCCATCCCGTCGCGGCGGACGTTGCGGATCGCGATTTTGGCGTTCTCGCAATAGTTTCCGGCGAGTTTCGCGAGTTCCTTGCGACGTTCGGCGGTCAGATCGGGCAGCGGCAGGCGCAGCGTCTGCCCGTCGATCATCGGGTTGAGGCCCAGGTTGGCCTTGGCGATACCCTTCTCGACCGGCGTGATGTTGGCCTTGTCCCAGACCTGCACGCTCAGCATCCGCGGTTCGGGCGCGGAGACCGTAGCCACCTGATTCAATGGCATCATCGCGCCATAGACCTCGACCACCACGGGATCGAGCAGGCTGGTGTTGGCGCGCCCGGTCCTGAGGCCACCCAGGTCGCCCTTGAGGCTCTCCACCGCGCCCGCCATGCGGCGTTCGATATCGGCTTTGTCGTATTTGGCCATGTCTTCTCTCCGCCTCTAGCCCCCCTTCCAACCGTCCGCTCGTGCTGAGCCTGTCGAAGCACGCTGGCGTGGCGCTGGCATCCTTCGACAAGCTCAGGATGAGCGGGGCAAGTGAAAATCGCTATGCAGCCTTGTCCGCCTGTACGATGGTCTGCACGCCTTGGCCGGCCAGCACCCGCGCCAGATTGCCCTTCTCGCGGATCGAGAACACCACGATGGGAATGCCGTTGTCGCGGCACAGCGCCACCGCGCTGGCGTCCATGACCTTCAGATTGTCTGCCAGGACCCGGTCGTAACTCACGGTCTCGAAACGCTTTGCCCCGTTGTTTTTCTTGGGATCGCTGTCATAGACCCCATCGACGCTGGTGCCCTTGAGCAGCGCGTCGCACTTCATCTCCGCGGCGCGCAGCGCGGCGCCGCTGTCGGTGGTGAAATAGGGCGCGCCGACACCCGCGGCGAAGATCACCACCCGGCCCTTCTCGAGATGGCGCTCGGCGCGGCGGCGGATGACCGGCTCGCACACCGTATCCATCTGGATCGCCGACTGGACGCGGGTCTGGACGCCAAGCTGCTCGAGCGCATTCTGCATCGCCAGCGCGTTCATCACCGTCGCCAGCATGCCCATGTAATCGGCCTGCGCGCGGTCCATGCCCTGCGCCGCGCCCGAGATGCCGCGGAAGATGTTGCCGCCGCCGATGACCAGGCAAATCTCGAGGCCCGTCTCCTTGGCGGCTTTCACCTCCTCGGCGAGCTCCATCACGAAGGCGGGGTCGATGCCGCCCTGCTGATCGCCCATCAGCACCTCGCCCGACAGCTTGAGTAGCACGCGTTTCATCGGAGGCAGGGCCATGAAGTCTCGCTAAGCAAAGGTTCGCGCGGCCCTATCGTCAAGCGCGCGGTGTGCCAAGGG
>Ga0307490_1000095_pt1 | contig 9735 bp, 10 predicted proteins | sample SI3UmetaG_FD_202118 | JGI IMG/M metagenome (GOLD analysis project Ga0307490, IMG submission 202118) | Sea-ice brine microbial communities from Beaufort Sea near Barrow, Alaska, United States - SI3U | ecosystem: Environmental > Aquatic > Marine > Coastal | place: USA: Alaska | collected 2017-05-06
CGTATACGGTCGGCCGCCGCTGCAGACGTGGCGGAGGTCGAAGCATGGCGCCGGCCGACCGTATACGTGCTCGCCACGGGCGACGAGCTCGCGGCTCCGGGCGACGCCCATAACCGCCCAGGAGCGATACCGGAAAGCGTCTCGTACGGAGTCGCCGCCCTGGCGGAACAGTGGGGGGGCACCGCGCTGGGAGCCAGCCGCCTGAGTGACGATCTGGATTTGATGGGGCGCGCGGCTGGCGAAGCACTCGCGCATGCGGATTTGGTCGTTGTCACCGGCGGAGCTTCGGTCGGCGAGCGCGACTTCGCCAAGGCGATGTTTGCAGATCATGGGTTGGAGATCGTCTTCTCCAAAGTCGCCATCAAGCCCGGAAAGCCCGTCTGGCTCGGGCGCGCGGGAGGACGACTGGTGCTCGGCCTTCCGGGTAACCCGACGTCGGCCATGGTCACGGCCAGGCTGTTCCTGGCCCCGCTCGTGGCGCGGCTATTCGGCCGTTGCGGCGCACACGAATGGGTGAAGGTGCCGTTGGCTGAGCCGCTTCCGGCGTGCGGCGCGCGCGAGACATTCGCTCGCGCCCGGCGCGCCGCCACTGGGGCCGTACCGATCGGAAACCAGGACTCAAGCGCCCAACGCGCGCTCGTGGAGGCGGACCTGCTGCTGCGGATGCGGCCCAACGACCCTCCTCGAAAGGCCGGCGAAGTGGTCGAGGCGCTGGCGTTCTAGACGAGGCGCGCTTCCGCCCGGGCAAGATCCTCCGGCGTGTTCACGTTCACGAACGCTTCCGGGTTCCCCTCGACGACGGCATATCCGATCGCCTCGGCAAAGCCCAAGACCGACCGCCTACCGATATCGAGGTAGCGTTGAAGGTCGGCGAGCGCTTCACTCCGCCACAGTCCGCACACCGGGTGAACCCGCCCGCCGCTCGCGGCCAGCGCTGCGGCGTGGCCGGGCAGGCCGGCGGAAAGCCGCGCGAGCAGGTCGTCCGGCAGGAACGGCATGTCGCAGGGGATGGTCAGAACGAGCGGCCGACCGGCCTCCCTGGCCGAGGCCAGCCCGGCGAGCGGTCCAGCGACGCCTGGCGGGTCGATGACCACCGGTAACGCCACGCCCGCAACTTGTTCGGGTGACCGCGCCGCGATTACCACGCAGTCCGACCAGCGCATGGCGCGCTCGATCGCCCGATCGAGCAAAGTGCGCCCCGCGAGCATGCGCAAAGGTTTTCCGCCGCCCATCCGCCGGGCCTCGCCCCCGGCAAGGATAACCACCCCCAAGTCGTCGCGGCTCGTCATGCGGAACTTAGCGCCACGGTTTCGCTTCCGATTTGAGGCAGATCATTCTGCCTGCCCTCAGCGCTCCTAAGCAGCAACCAAGCACAGGAAAAGCGCCAGACATGGGCATGAAGACACTTGCTATAGTCGCGGCGCTCGCAGCCTCAAGTCTGCCTGAGGCCGCGATAGCGCAAGCCGGCGATGGCCAGGCGGACGCAGATCAGATCGAGCTGCGGCCGATTTTGAGCGTCCGCGCACGCGCCGAATCTGTCGATCAGGGTGCCCTCGAAGCGACCGCCGCGACGCTGCGGGTCCGCGCCGGCGCCGAAGCGCGCAGGGGCCCGTTCTCCTTGCTTGTCGAGGGAGAAGCAACGCTCGCACCGGTTCGGCGCTACAATGCCTTCCCGTTTCCGGTTCAGGGGGAAGAGCAATCGCGGCCGGCGCATGCAATAGTCGCCGATCCCGAGAACGTCGAGCTCAACCGGTTGCAGCTTGAATATCGCCATCGCGGCGGCGCGGTCACCGCCGGCCGGCAACGCATCGGGCTCGACGATCAGCGCTGGGTCGGTTCGGTCGGTTGGCGGCAGAACGAACAGACCTTCGACGCGCTGCGGGCAGTGGCCAAGGTCGGGCCGGCGACGATCGACGCGACCTACGCCATCGGCCAGCGGACGATCTTCGGCAACGACGCGGGCCCTCGCACCGCGCTCGGCGGGGACTTCGTCTTTGCCGGCATCAGCGCGGGCAAGGGCGCGATTTCGGGCAAGCTGTTCGCTTACCTGATCGACTACGACGAACCCTTCGCCTATGCCAACAGCAGCCAGACCTATGGCGGGTTCGTGGCGGTCGCCATCCCCATCGATCAGCGCGCCTCGGCCAGCGTACGAGCCAGCTACGCGCGGCAATCGGACCACGGCGCCAACCCGTTTGATTTTGCGGCCGATTACTGGTCTTTCGAGGCTGCGGCCAAGCTGGCGGGGTTCGATCTCGCAGCGGGCATGGAAACGCTCGGGGCCGACAACGGCCGTGCGGTCCAGACGCCGCTGGCCACGCTCCATAAGTTCAACGGCTGGGCGGACGTATTCCTGACCACGCCGCCGGGGGGTCTGCAGGATGGCTATTTGTCGCTTGGCAGGAAGTTTCCGGAACTGAGCGCGATCCCCGGCCTCAATGCCAGCATCGCGCTTCATCGCTTCCGCAGCAGCGATGGCGGCCTACGCTATGGCGAGGAACTGGACCTGGCGGTGGGTGCGCGGTTCCAATCCATCGCCGCGCTGGTCAAATATGCCCGCTACAAAGCGCGCGGCTTCGGCGTGGACACGCGCAAACTCTGGCTCCAGCTCGAATTCGCGCTGTGAGGGGCGTGGTGACGGGTCGCGGCTACCCCTCGTCGTTACCGGCGGCGACCTCTTCCAGACGCTCGCGTTCGAGCACCTCCACCCGGTTCTGGCGCTCAAGCCGGATCAGGCCCCGCCCGCGCAACTCGGCCAGCATCCGGCTCACGGTTTCCTTCGTCAGGCCAAGATAGTCGGCGATATCCAGCCGGCTCATCGGCAGGTCGAAGCTCTGCGCCATCGAACCGGCCATCGTTTCCTCTCGCCTGAGAAGCTCAAGGAAGAAGCTCGCCAGGCGTTCCGCGGCGTTCTTGCGACCCAGCAGCACCATCTGGCGCTGCGCGGCGGCCAGCTCGTGCGCCGCCATGCGGTACAGTTCGCGCTCGATCGAGGGGTGCGTTTCGATGAAGCTGTCGAAGGCTTCGCGCGAGAACCACCATAGCTCGGACTGTTGCAGCGCTTCGATGGTGAAGGCGTACTCGCCCTCCACCGAAATGCCCAGGAAATCGCCCGGAAACATGAATCCGGTCACCTGGCGTCGGCCGTCACCCAGCAAGGTGTAGATCTTGAGCGAGCCCATGGTCAGCATGAACACCCGGCGCGCCGGGTCCCCTTCGTGGAACACCGGCTGGGCCGCCCGCAACCGCTGCATGGTCCCGAGCCGGCGCAGATCCGCAAGAACATCGGGCCGCAGGCTGCGGCAGATGGTGATCGGGCGAATGGGGCAGCCTTCGCACGGGTGCCCCTGGGGCAAGTCGGTCAACGCACCGGAAGGGGTGTAATGCACGACGACCCTCGATCCAAAGGTTGCGGTAATGATGTGGCTCAACTCCCCCTAGCCGAACCACGCTAGGGTTCAACCAGGGCAAATCGGGATGAGGAGAAGCGATGCCGGTCTTGCACACCTGTCTCCTCGAGGACGGTGAGCTGGCAATGGCCTATCCCCTGGTGCGCTCTGTCGCGCGGGTCGGGCTCGACCGCTGGCTGGAATTCGCTTGCGCGGTCAGCGCGGCGCAGGGGGGAACTCTGGTTGCACGGGCACGGGGGGGGTGCCTCTATGGAGCGGCAACTTTCCTGCCCCAGCCGAGCCTTGAATACGGGCGGGTTCTCGGGATCGAGATACTGGCCGCCTTCGAGCTCGGGCGCGTGCCTCACGCCGATCATGCCTTGCGCAAGGGATTGGCCAAGTTCGCGCGGGAACGCGGCTGCGCCGCGCTCGCCTACACCCTGCCCGCAGCGGAACACCCCGGGGTGCGGCGCATCAATTTGTGCGGAACCCGGATAGTCAGCATGGAGCCCGTCGCGCCGCCAGGCCGGATTGTCTTACCGGCAAGGGCGCGCGGACTCTAGAGCAGGAACCAGATCGCCAGCGCCACGCAGATCACCGTCACGACCACCCACACCCAGGGCCAACCCTCGCCCTCCCCTTCTTTTGCGGAGGCGGTGTCGAACGGCGCGGGCGTCGTGGCGTTGGTGTCGTAGACGGTTTCGGATTGGCTCCTGAGCGCGGGATTGAGCGGGGCGCTTTCCGCATCGCTGGGCAAGGGATCGGTCATCGTATACCTCCTAATCGGCCGCCGCACGGTGACTATGGGTGTCGCAACCCCGTACGAACAAGCGCCAGTCCACCATCGCCCTGAGGCAGACCATGCCCGGGTCTTCGCTATCCCTCAGCGACGACATCAGGGTCGCCCAATCCTCCTCCGACGCCAGGCGTGAGAAGTCGGCGATGGCGGCCCGAACATACCCCGTCGGGCTGAGCCTGGTCTGCCCTGCTGCCTGCTCCACCTGGATGGCAAGCTCCGGTTCGAAGCGATGCAGCCAGGCCTGGAATCCGCCCGCCGACCCCCGCGCCGCCGCCAGCAAGTCCCCCAAAGTGTTCACGCGCCGGATGCCCCGTCGATCTGCACGCCTTCGACCCGGTTGCGGCGGGCCAGTTCCGCCACATAGCGCGCAGCTTCAAGTGACCAGCTGCGCGCTTCGAGCATGTCGGCGATCCGGGGGCGCGCGGCCTCGAATCCAAGCGTGCGGCCATCGATGCGGCGGTGAAGTCGCAAGACGTGCCACCCGAACGGCGAGCGGACAGGCGCGCTGCCGGTTTCGCCGTCCGCGAGCTGCTCCAGCGCCGCCTGAACTGAACCAACCAGCTCTCCCCGGCTGATCTGGCCCAGCGAGCCGTCCTGCAACTTTGAGGCGCAGGATGAAAAGGCGCGAGCAGCGGCGGCGAATTTGGCCGCATCGTTGCCGATCTCCGCGATGATCGAGCGAGCGCGCGCCTCGGAGGTGGCCCAGGCCGCCTCGGCGGCTCCCTCGGGCTCCAGCAGGATATGGGCGGCTTCGAACAGGTCGGGTGTGCGGAAGCGATCCACATTGGCGTCGTAATAGCGCCTGCATTCGCTCTCGCCCGCCTGCGCGGGCTGCACCTGGCTGTCGAGCACGGCGGCGATCATCGCGTCGTCCTCGGCCTCACGGCGGCCGGCCTCGTCGGTCTCCGGTTCCGGCTCGATGCTAAGCCTGCGCCCTTCCTGCAGCAGCAATTCGCGCACCGCGAGCGCGCGCGCCGCCTCGACCCAGGCGGTTTCCGCGTCCGGCGCCGGGTGGTGCTGGATCTCGCGCGCAATCGCCTCGGGTTCGATCTCGACCCCGTTGACGTAGACCTCGCCGAAACTTGGCGGCGGAGGGATGATCGGTTCGGGGCCCCCGGAGCAGCCGTGGCTTTCGCACGCGCTCGGCATCACCGGCGCAGGGCGCTGCTCGGGGTCGGCGAGGTTGATGACGTCGAGGCGGCGGCTCATGCTCCCGCCTCGCCGCTCTCGACTTGTTGCCGCAGCACCGTCGTCCCACCATAGCTCGGAGCCACGCCAGCCGGACCCTTGGTCCGCGCATAGACCGGCTTGTCCGACCGCCGCGAGCGGACGATCTGATAACCGGGGCGAAGCAGGAACCAGATGGGCGCGCTCCAGATATGCACGAGCCGGGTAAACGGGGTGATCACGAACAGCGTGAGGCCGAGCACGATGTGGAGCTTGTAGACCAAAGCTACGTCGCGGATTTCGCCCGGCGCCGCGGGATCGAGCGTGAGTACCCCGTTCGCCCAGCTCATGAAGCGAACCATCTCGCTGCCGTCGAGGTGCTGCAGCGTCCAATAGGTCGTGGCGATCCCGAGGACGAGCTGGAGCCAAATGAGCACGAGGACTAGAATGTCGCCGACCGAGGAACTGCGGCGGACGCGCTCATCGAACAGCCGGCGGTGGAGCAGAAGAGTGCAGCCGACAAACGCGGCGACCCCCGCAATGCCTCCGACGACCAGTGCGGCGGTCTGCTTGAAACCATGACCGATGCCCAATGTATCGAACACGTTAATCGGGGTCAGCAGCCCCACCAAGTGGCCGAAGAACAGGATGATGATCCCCATGTGGAACAGGTTCGATCCCAGCACCATCTGCCGGCGGCGCAGGAACTGGCTGGATTGCGAGCGCCAGCTGTACTGGTTGGCATCGAAGCGCAGCACGCTGCCGACCACAAGCACGGTGACCGCGAGATAGGGATACCAGCCGAATGCCAGCTGATTGATGAAGTCTGTCACCGTCCTGCCTCCTGTGCCTTGACCCTGTTCGATGCGCGTATCCTGGCGACGGGCCCGGTCGGCCCGCCCATCTCGTGCGCCGCCCCGGCGCTGAACGATACCGGGGTCTCTTCCCAATCGTCTTCGACCGAAGGATCGACGGGCGGCGTGTTTTCGTCGACCTGGGCGACGGCGCCGGCATCCGGCCGGACACCGGCCAGCGCGACCACCGCATGGAACACGCCCGCATAGTCCGATCCCCGCTTGTGCAGACGCTCGGCCAGTGCGGCGAAGACATGCGCGGGCTGGCCGAGCGTTTCCCTCGCCTCCGCTGCGGGCAGGCACGAGGCGTATTCGAGGAACACCGGAATGAAGTCCGGCAGCTCGCTCGCTTCGAGGAAGATTCCGCTCTCGATATACTGGTGGCCGAGGTCGATCATCGCCTGGCCGCGTTCGCGGCTGTCGCCGTGGACATGCTCGAACAGGTGGAGCGAAAGCGACCGCGAGCGGTCGAAAAGCTCGCTGTAGTTCGATTGCTGGTCGAGCAGATCGTCATCCGCGATCCGATCGAGCAACGGTTGCAGCTGTTGAAACGCCACTCGCGGCAACGCTCCCTCCGCGCGCACCGCGTCCGCGATCTCCGCGGCATGCGCCTTGAGATCGTCCGACGGATAGGCGAGCAGCGCCGCCAGGGCGTTGAGCGTGATCCTCATGTCGGAACATCCATGCGCGGGTCGCGGGGGGCTTTTCTGGCCCCCCCGCCGAACAGATTGACCTTCGTCGATCCCAGCGTGTTCTCGCGAAACCCGAAGCCCGACGAGCCCCGCAGGACATAGGCGTCCTCGTCGATCTCGCGGCGCGCGGTGGGGATGACATAGCGGTCTTCGTAAGCCGCGAGCGCCATGATCTTGTACATCTCCTCGATCGTAGCCCGGTCGAGGCCGACACGCTCGGGGATCGCTTCGTCGATCCGCCCCTCGACGCTCTTTGCGCGCATGTAGGACCGCATCGCCAGCATCCGCTCGAGCGCTGCGGCAATCGGCTCCTCGTCGCCGGCGGTGAGCAGGTTGGCGAGGTAGCGGAGCGGGATGCGCAGGCTGCGAACATCGGGCATCCCGTCCTTGGCCGAGATCTTACCCGCTTCCGCGGCCGACTGGATCGGCGACAAGGGCGGCACATACCAGACCATCGGCAGCGTGCGGTATTCGGGATGGAGGGGGAAGGCGATCTTCCACTCCATCGCCATTTTATAGACGGGCGAAAGCATCGCCGCCTCCAGCCACTGATCCGGAATGCCCTCGGCGCGCGCCGCTTCCTGGACGGCCACGTCGTGCGGGTTGAGGAACACGCTAAGCTGGGCGGGATAGAGGTCCTTCGGGTCCTCGACCGACGCCGCGGCCTCGATCTTGTCGGCGTCGTAGAGCACCACCCCGAGATAGCGAATGCGCCCGACGCAGGTTTCGGAGCACACGGTCGGCTGGCCGGTCTCGATCCGCGGATAGCAGAAGATGCACTTCTCCGACTTCCCGCTCACCCAGTTGTAGTAGATTTTCTTGTACGGGCAGCCCGAGACGCACATGCGCCAGCCCCGGCACTTCTCCTGGTCGATCAGGACGATCCCGTCCTCTGCCCGCTTGTAGATCGCGCCCGAGGGGCACGAGGCGAGGCACGAGGGATTGAGGCAGTGCTCGCACAGCCTCGGCAGATACATCATGAACGTCTTTTCGAAGTGGCCGTAGATCTCCTTCTGCACACCTTCGAAGTTGTAATCGTGGCTGCGCTTCTCGAATTCGCCGCCGAGCATGTCCTCCCAGTTGCCGCTCCACTCGATCTTGTTGAGCAGCTCGCCCGTCACCAGCGAGCGCGGGCGCGCGGTCGGTTGTGCCTGAAGCTCGGGGGCCGACTGCAGCCATTCGTATTCGAACGTGTAGGGCTCGTAGAAGTCGTCGATCTCGGGCAGGTGGGGGTTGGCGAAGATCTTGGACAGGATGCGCCATTTGGCACCCTGACGCGGCACGATCTTGCCGTTCTTGCTCCGAACCCAGCCGCCCTTCCAGCGCTCCTGGTTCTCCCAGTCCTTAGGATAGCCGATCCCGGGTTTGGTCTCGACGTTGTTGAACCAGACGTATTCGACCCCTTCGCGGTTCGTCCACACGTTCTTGCACGTGATCGAGCAGGTATGGCAGCCGATGCACTTGTCGAGGTTCAGAACCATCGCGATCTGGGCACGGACCTTCATTCCGCAGCCTCCTGGACGGCGCCTCGGCTGGCGCCCGTTCCCCAATCGGCGGACCCGCCCCCGGCGTGAACACTGTCGTCCGCGGCCTTGTCGAACCAGTTCACCTCGCTCATCTTGCGCACGATCACGAACTCGTCGCGGTTGGCCCCCACGGTGCCGTAGTAGTTGAAACCGTAGGCGAGCTGCGCGTAGCCCCCGATCATGTGCGTCGGCTTCATGTTGATGCGCGTGACCGAATTGTGGATGCCGCCGCGCTGGCCGGTGATTTCCGAGCCGACGGTGTTCACCAGCTTTTCCTGCGCGTGATACATGATCGCCGAACCCGGCATGATCCGCTGCGACACGATCGCCCGCGCGGTGAGCGCGCCGTTGACGTTGAACACCTCGATCCAGTCGTTGTCCTCGATACCGGCCGAACTGGCGTCGTCCTCGCTGATCCAGACCGTCGGCCCGCCGCGGTTGAGGCTGAGCATGATCAGGTTCTCGGTATAGGTCGAATGGATGCCCCACTTCTGGTGCGGGGTCAGGATGTTGAGCATGATCTCGGTATTGCCGTTGGGCAGCTTGCCGATCACCTGCAGCACCGTCTTGGTGTCGATCGGCGGACGCCAGGTGACGAAGCCTTCGCCGAATGCGCGCATCCAGTGATGATCCTGATAGAGCTGCTGGCGCCCGGTCAGCGTGCGCCATGGGATCAGCTCGTGCACATTGGTGTAGCCGGCGTTGTAGCACACATGCTCGCTCTCGAGGCCGGACCAGATGGGCGAGGAGATGATCTTGCGCGGCTGAGCGGAGACGTCGCGGAAGCGAATCTTTTCCTCCTCCTTCCCATGGGCGAGGTGGCCGTGACTGCGGCCGGTGACCTTGGTGAGCGCGGCCCACGCCTTGACCGCGACCTCGCCATTGGTTTCCGGCGCAAGCATGAGTATCGTCTCGCAGGCGTCGATGTCGGTATCGATCTTCGGGCGCCCTGCGGTGGAGCCGCTGAGGACCCGCCCATTGAGATCGCCCAAGAGCTCGACCTCTTTCTGCGTATTCCAGTTGAGGCCCTTCCCGCCGTTACCGAGCTTTTCGAGCAGGGGCCCCATCGCCGTGAACCGGGCGAAGGTCTCGGGATAATTGCGCTCGACCAGTTGGACATTGGGCGCCGTCTTGCCGGGGATCGGCTCGCACTCGCCCTTCATCCAATCCTTGGGCTCGTAGGGCTGCGCCAGCTCCGCAGGCGTGTCGTGCAGGATCGGTGTGGTGACGAGGTCATGCTCGATCCCGAGCACCTCGGGCGCAACGTCTGAGAATTTCTTCGCGATCGCGCGGAAGATGTTCCAGTCG
>Ga0307490_1000097_pt1 | contig 9657 bp, 9 predicted proteins | sample SI3UmetaG_FD_202118 | JGI IMG/M metagenome (GOLD analysis project Ga0307490, IMG submission 202118) | Sea-ice brine microbial communities from Beaufort Sea near Barrow, Alaska, United States - SI3U | ecosystem: Environmental > Aquatic > Marine > Coastal | place: USA: Alaska | collected 2017-05-06
TGGAAGTCGCGACCGGGCTGGATTACGAGCAGTTCGCGGCGATCAGCGTGCGCCTGCCCGACATGCACGGGGTCATCCCGCAGCGCGGCTTCTCGCGCTTCTATCCCACCGGGCCGAGCGTCGGCCATCTGATCGGCTATGTCGGCCCCGCCAATGCCGAGGAATACGCCCGCGACAAGAACCCGCTGCTGATCACGCCCGGCTACAAGATCGGCAAGGACGGACTGGAGAAGCAATTCGAGCGGCGCCTGCGGGGCGTGCCTGGCGCGCGGCGGGTCGAAGTCACCGCCGCGGGCCGGATCGTGCGCGAGCTCGAAACCCGCGAGGATGTTCAGGGCAAGCCGATCCAGCTCACCATCGACGGCCCTTTGCAGGACTATGCCGCGCGCCGCATCGGGCTCGAGAGCGGCTCTGTGGTGATGCTCGACTGCGAGACCGGCGAGATGCTGTGCATGGCCTCGATGCCCAGCTTCGATCCGAACAGCTTTTCGGCCGGGATCGGCAGCGTCGAATACGCCATGCTGCGCGACGACGAGCGCGTGCCGCTGCGCAACAAGATCCTCAAGGGGCTCTATCCGCCCGGCTCGACCGTGAAGCCGATGGTCTCGATGGCGTTCCTCAAGGAAGGTCTCGACCCGAAGCAAACGGTGTTCTGCGGCGGCGGGCTGAGGGTCGGCAATCGCGTGTTCCGGTGCTGGAAGCGCGGCGGTCACGGCACGGTGGACATGGCCAAGGGCATCTACCAGTCCTGCGACGTCTATTTCTATCACTTCGCGCAGGCGATCGGCATGGACCCGATCGCCGCGATGGCGCGGCGCTGCGGCATGGGTCAGACCTTCGACCTGCCGGTCGCCAGCCAGTTCTTCGGCACCGTGCCCGACCCGGCGTGGAAGCTGAAGAAATACGATCGGCCCTGGGCCTCGTTCGACACCGTCAACGCCACCATCGGCCAGGGCTACATGCTCGCCAATCCGCTCCAGCTCGCGGTGATGGCGGCGCGCATCGCGACGGGCCGACACGTCGAGCCGAAGCTGGTCAAGAGCGGCAAGCGCGCACCCTTCGCCGCCGCGGATTTCTCGCCCGAGCATGTCGCCCTGGTGCGCCAGGCGATGAGCGATGTGGTCAATGGCCCCGGTACCGCGGGTCGAGCGAAGCTGCCTGTCCCGGAAGTTCTCATGGCGGGCAAAACCGGCACCGCGCAGGTCGTCGGTCTCAATCTCTCGGACGGCAAATCGGGCCCGTGGAAATACCGCGACCACGGGCTGTTCATCTTCTTCGCGCCCTTCGACCGGCCGAAATACGCCGGCGCGGTCGTGATCGAGCACGGCGGCGGCTCGGGCGCCGCCTATCCGATCGCGCGCGACGTGATGACCTTCCTGTTCGATCCGGCCAAGGCGTTGGACGCGCTGCGCGGCTTCGAGGAAGGCTGGGGCGGGACCGCGCAGCAGCGGCTGGCGACGAAATACGCCGCCTATGCCGCGGCGGCGGGCATCGAGGCGGCCCCACTGCCCCGCAGCGAGGCCGACATCTTCGCGCGCGTCGATGCCGAGGCGCGCGTCCAGGCCAACCGGACCGAGCAGCAGGGCGGGCGCACCTTCGAACCGCGACCGGAGGCCAATCCGGTCTCGACGGGCACGATTCCGGGCGCGGCGCCCACCGTGCCCGCGGCGGGCGCGGGCGGGAACGCGATGTGAGTATCGTCCCCGCCCCGGTGGCCCGCCAGCCCTGGCGCATGCTGATCCCGCTGATCGCGCTGGTGATCTTTGGCGCCCTGGTGCTCTATTCCGCTGGGGCCGGCGACTGGAATCGCTACGCCACCTCGCATCTGATCCGCTTCGGCGTGTTCCTGGTCATGGCCGCGATCATGACGCAGCTGCGCCGCGAGTTCGTCCAGTTCATGGCCTATCCCGCCTATGTCGTCGTGCTGATCATGCTGATCGCGGTGGAGGCGATCGGGTTCGTCGGCGGCGGCGCCCAGCGCTGGCTCGATCTCGGCTTCATCCAGCTCCAGCCCTCGGAACTGATGAAGCCGGCGATCGTGCTGGTGCTCGCGCGCTTTTACGGCGCCCTGCCCCACGGCCTGATCCCGACCTGGCGCGCGCTGGTGCCGGCCGGCGCCATCGTCGCCTTCCCGATGGCGCTGGTGCTGCTCCAGCCCGACCTCGGCACCGCGCTGGCGATCGGCTTCGGTGGGGTGACCGTTATGTTCCTTGCCGGCCTGCCGCTGACCTGGTTCGTCGGCGCCGGCGCCGCGGCGGCGGTGATCGCCCCGCTCGCCTTTTTCTTCGGCCTCCACGAATATCAGCAGAAGCGCGTGTTCGTGTTCCTCGATCCCGAAAGCGATCCGCTGGGCGATGGCTATCACATCACCCAGTCCAAGATCGCGATCGGCTCGGGGGGCGGGTTCGGCAAGGGCTTCGGCGAAGGCACGCAAAGCCACCTCAGCTATCTCCCCGAACCGCACACCGACTTCGTCTTCGCCACCATGGCCGAGGAATGGGGCTTCGCGGGCGGGCTGTTCGTGCTGTTCGTGTTCGCGATGGTGCTGTCATGGGGCCTATCGGTGGCGCGGCGCTCGAAGGATCGCTTCGCCAAGCTGCTGGCGGCGGGGATGACCGCGACGATCTTCTTCTATGTGGCGATCAACCTGATGATGGTGATGGGCCTTGCCCCGGTGGTGGGCATCCCCCTGCCCTTCCTAAGCCACGGCGGCAGCTCGATGATGACCAACATGATCTGCGTCGGCACGCTGATGATGGTGAACGTCTGGAACCGCCGGGCGCCGCGCGGCGGGCTGACGGCGTGACGACGCAGCCACCCCTTCCATTCCCGCAAGGCCCCGCTATATGCGGCGCCTTCCCCGATTCGAGCCGACGGTTCTTTTCGGATGCCGCAAGCCGGCAGTGGACGCATAGCTCAGTTGGTAGAGCAGCTGACTCTTAATCAGCGGGTCCTAGGTTCGAGCCCTAGTGCGTCCACCATTTTCTTCCCAACCATTTGCCCGCGCAAGAATCCTGCTCGGACGGGGCAATGGCCTACGTTCCCACGCCGGACATCGGAGGCTTCGCGGCGGGGGCGATGACGGAGACCTCGACTCGCTGCTCGCCGGCCTTTTCGAACGTTAGGACCAGCGGGAAGGTCTCTCCGGTCCGGAGGGGCCGCTTCAGATCGGCGAGCCAGACGTGCAGCCCGCTCGCGTTCAGGCTGACCGGAGCATCCGCCGGAAGGTCGATGGCGGCCAGATAGGCCATGCCCATCGCGCCGTCGCTGGCTTCCATCGTCATGAGATCGGTTTCCTTCGCGATGGCGGCCGAGGCGCCGAGCAGCCGATCCGCTCTCGGCGAGGTTATGGTCATGAAAACCGCCGCGCTGGCCGTCCGGCCGACGCTGTCGCGCGCCCATGCGTCCGCGACCTCGACCTCGCCCCGCTGCGCGCAAGCCATCAGCGGAAGCACGAAAACGAGCGCTGCCCACAATCTCACGACAAAAACCCCCCGCCATTTCACAGCCTCGTTTCGGCTCATCGACAGATCGGTCTTGGACTGCAATAGCGAATGCGGGGCGAGGGGCCCCGGTGGTAGCGCTAACGCGACGATGGCAGACGGATCTTCCTCCGATTCACCCGATGTCGGCCCCGATCGCAAGGTCGATCGGCGGCTGCTGCTGCGCGGTGCGCTGGCGACCGGCGCGCTCGCCGCCGCCGCGCTGCCGGTGCGCCGCCTGCTGACGGCGCGCGACGCGGTCGATCCGGTAGCTGTCGGAGGGCTGGCGGTGACCTGCAATCTCACGCTGCCGGTCGCCTGCGCGGCCAACGAGGCGGCGAACCCCTTCGGAACCCGCGACGCGGCGCGGCTGGCGTTCGGCTTCAGCCGCTACAATGGCTGGCCGGAGCTGAAGGAATCGCTGATGTCGGGCGATGTCCAGGCGGCCTATATGCTGGCGCCGCTGGTGATGGACCTTGCCGACAAGGACGTCCCGGTGAAGATCGTCTCGATCGGACACCGCTCGGGCGCGGTGATCATGGTTCACGCCGATTCCCCCTATCGCCGGTTCCGCGATCTCGCCGGCAAGCGGATCGCGATCCCCAGCCGGTTCGCGGTCGACTTCCTGTTCCTGCGCAAGATGCTGGCGAACGAACGGATGACGGTCGACGATGTCGAGGTGGTCGAAATGGCGCCCGCGGACATGCCCGCGGCGCTCTATGTGAAGGGGATCGACGCCTACTGCACGGGCGAGCCCTTCGGCGCGGCGGCGCAGAGCGCCGGCTATGCGCGCGTGCTGCGGATGACCCGCGACGAGTGGCCGCGCTACATGTGCTGTGTGCTGACGGTGCGCGAGGAGCTGATCGGTGCCAACCGGCCGCTGGTGCAGAACATGGTCAATTACGTGCTGGCCGCCGGGCGGTGGCTCGACGGGCAACGCCAGAACCGCGAGAAGGCGGTCGCGATCGCCGCCCAGCCGCGCTTCTTCAACCAGGACCCCGAAATCCTCCGCTTCGTGATGAACAACCCGTCCGACCGCGTCACCTATGGCGATCTGCGCATGATCCCGCGCGAGTTCGAGGAGCTGATGGAGCTCGCGGTCGCGGCGGGGGCGCTGACCCGCCCGGTCCCCTACACCAAATATGTCGATGAGAGCTTCGCGCGTGCCGCTCGGCCGGCGTCGATCGCGCTGTGAGCGGCACGCGGGTCGCGAGCCTGGCCGCGGCATTGCTGGCGATGGTGCCGATCGCCGGCGCCGCGGTGCTATACTCGGCCCGGGGGCCTGCCCGGACGGACGGACTACGCGCCGGAGAATACGATCCGCCGCGAGCCGCGCCCGAATTCTCGCTCGCCGGTTCGGACGGGAGGCCGGTGACACTGTCGCGCTATCGCGGCAAGATCGTGCTGCTGACCTTTGGCTTCACCTATTGCGCCGCGGTATGCCCGACCACGCTGGCGACGCTGGCCCAGGCGCGCAGCCGGCTCGGCAAGCGCGCGGATGCGGTGCAGGTCGTCTTCGTGACGGTCGATCCCGAGCGCGACGATGCCGCGCAGATGCGGAGCTACCTCGCCGCGTTCGACACCGGCTTCGTCGGCGCGACCGGCGATCCGAAGGCGCTCGCGGCGGCGCGCGCGGGCTATGGCGTCACCGCTGTCAGGGAAGGCACGGGCCCCGACTATGCGATGGTCCACACCTCGTCGATCTTCCTGATCGACCGGGCGGGAAGGTTGCGGGCGATGATGCCCTTCGGGCGCGACGCCGAAGACTTCGCGCACGACATCGGCGTCCTGCTGGAAGCGTAGGGCCCACGATGCCCACGCCCCGGAGCAAAGCCCCGATGCAGCGCGTGGTCGCGGCGATGCTGGCCGCGCTCGTGTTGAGCGGCCTTGGCTGGGCGGCGTTCGCGCCGCTCGAGACCGGCTCCGGCAGGTGCTGTTCGCGATCCCGGCCGGCACCTCGGCGCGGCGCCTGGCGGGCGAGGAGCTCGCGATCCTGCCGCGGACCATCCGGCTGGGCGTCCAGGACGTGCTGGTGCTGAGAAACGCGGACAATGCGCCGCACATCTTCGGCCCGACGCTGATCATGCCCGGCCAGACGTTCCGCCTCCCCTTCACGCGAGCGGCGACCTACAGCTTCCTGTGCACCGCCCATGCCGACGGACAGCTGAGCGTGATCGTGGAGCCCGCGCCCGCCGCGGGGTGGGAAAGATTGCGCTGGCGCTGGCGCATCCTGGCGAACCGGGGGTAACGGCTCGTTGGCGGGCATGAACGGGGCGGATGCAGAGGGGATGATGGCGAGGATGGAAAGTCGACTGGGGCGGATCGTCCCCCCTGTGGTACTGATCGCACTCTTGATCGGCATATGGTGGATCGTCGTCGCTCGCGGCGACAATGCCATTTTCCCGACACCCGGGCAGGTCGCCACCGGGGCCTGGGCGCTCGCGCAGGACGGCACTTTGTGGGAGCATATCGAAGCCTCGCTCTTCCGCGTCGAGATCGGCTTCGGGCTGGCGCTGCTGGTCGCGGTTCCGCTGGGCCTGTGGATGGGCTGGGTCTCGAGCGCCTTCCACACGCTCAACCCGCTGTTCCAGATGCTGCGGCCGATCTCGCCCATCGCCTGGATTCCGGTCGCCATCCTGTGGTTCGGTGTCGGCGATTTCTCGCCGATCTTCCTGATCTTCCTTTCCTCGGTGTTCCCCATGATGGTGCAGACCACCGTGGGCGTGCGCACCATCGACCGCCGCTATTTGCGGGCGGCCGCGAACTTCGGGGTTTCGCGCTGGGTGCTGTTTCGCCGGGTGGTGATCCCCGCGGTGCTGCCGGAGATCATCGTCGGCATGCGCATCGGCCTGGGCGTGGCGTGGCTGGTGGTGGTCGCCGCCGAGATGATCGCGCTGAACTCCGGCCTGGGTTACCTGATCATCGATTCGCGTAACGCCGGCAACCGCTACGATCTGGTGATCGCGAGCATGATCATCATCGGCGTCATCGGCCTGCTTCTCGATGGGGCGACGCGCCTGCTCGAACAACTCGACACGGTGAAGTGGCGCTATGTCCGATAAGCAGATCGCCGTCGAAGGCGTCAGCAAGAGCTTCGGCCACTTGCCGGTGGTCGAAAACGTCGGCTTCGAAGTCGCCGACGGCGAGTTCGTGGCGATCGTCGGCCCTTCGGGCTGCGGCAAGTCGACGCTGCTCAATCTCATCGCCGGATTCGAGCGGGCGGACCGCGGCACGATCGGGATCGATGGCGTCGCGGTGAGCGGGCCGAGCCGGAACGGAATCATGATCTCGCAGCAGGGCTCGGTGTTCCCGTGGCTGACCGTGCGGGACAATGTCATGTTCGGGCTGAGCGGCGCCAGCCACGTCGAGCGGACGGAGCGCGCCAACCGCTATATCCGGATGGTCGGTCTGAGCGGGTTCGAACAGGCCTATCCGCACGAGCTGTCGGGCGGCATGCTCAAGCGCGTCGAGCTCGCCCGGGCATTGGTGGTGAAGCCCGAAATCCTGTACATGGACGAACCGTTTTCGGCGCTCGACGCGCTGATGAGCCTGAGGATGCAGATGGAGCTCCGGCGCATCCTCGACGAAGAGCGACACACGGTGCTGCTGATCACCCACGATGTCGAGGAAGCCATCCATCTTGCCGATCGCATCCTGGTGCTGTCCCCGCGCCCGGCAAGAATCCAGGCCGTTTTCGAGATCGAGCTGCCGCACCCGCGCAAGCTCTCGCATCCCGAGGCACAACGGTTGCGCGAAGTGCTGCTCAAGGAGCTCGGGCTCTGAGGCGCGCCGCTTGGGGGCAGGACGCCGCTCCTCTGGCGAGGGGTGGCAACCGCCCGCGACGTGAACCTCGCTCGGCTCGGGCGGGGCACTCATTAACCGGCTGCGGTTCAATCGAAAAAATGCAAAATGTGATCGCCGCTGGCGTATCACATTCGGGTGTGATACGCCCCCGAAATGACCTCGGTAAAGTCCCGAATCGCCGCGATCGTACGCGGGGGCGGCATGACGCGCAGCGGGTTGGCGCGGGCGGCGGGGCTGCACGCCAACACCTTGCGCGATTGCGGCGAGGAGGGGTGGAACCCGACCACGGAAACGCTCGCCAAGCTCGAGCGGTTTCTCGAGGCGCACGACGACAGTCCGGTGCTGGCGCCGATCGAGGCGATCATCGACGAGGCGCGCAACGGGCGGATGTTCATCCTCGTCGATGACGAGGACCGCGAGAACGAGGGCGATCTCATCGTTCCCGCGCAGATGGCGACCCCCTCGGCGATCAACTTCATGGCAACGCATGGCCGCGGGCTCATCTGCCTCGCGCTGACCCGCGGCCGCGTCGCCGCGCTCGGGCTCGAGCCGATGAGCCGCAACCATACCGAGGCGATGCAGACCGCCTTCACCGTCTCGATCGAGGCCAGGGAGGGCGTCACCACCGGCATCTCCGCCGCCGACCGCGCGCGCACCATCGCGGTGGCGACCGATTCCGCCAAGGGCCCGGCGGACATCGTCACCCCGGGCCACGTCTTCCCGCTCGCCGCACGCGAGGGCGGCGTGCTGGTCCGCGCCGGGCATACCGAGGCGGCGGTCGACATCGCGCGGCTCGCCGGCCTCAACCCCTCGGGCGTGATCTGCGAGATCATGAACGCGGACGGCAGCATGTCCCGGCTCGAGGATCTGATCGGCTTCGCGCGCCGCCACAGCCTCAAGATCGGCACCATCCGCGACCTCATAGCCTATCGCATGAAGCACGACCATCTGGTTGAAATGGTGAGCGAAAGCAGCCTCGCGTCCGACTATGGCGGCGACTGGCGGGCGATGACCTACCGCTCCAAGGTCTCGGGCGCGACGCATGTCGTGCTGCAGAAGGGCCACGTCGATCCGGCACGGCCCACGCTGGTACGGATGCACGCCATCTCGATCTTCGACGACGTCCTCGGCCAGACCGGGCCCAGGAAGCGCCAGCTCCAGCGCTCGATGGACGCCATCGGACGGCGCGGCGCGGGGCTCATCGTGCTCCTCATGCCCGACCGTCCCGAACGCCTCCAGGCCGAGATCGGCCGCCACCCGCACCCCGAGAGCGAGCTGCGCGACTATGGCATCGGGGCGCAGATCCTGGTCGACCGCGGGGTCAGCGAAATGGTGCTGCTGTCGGACAGCGAGCGCACGGTGATCGGGCTCGAAGGCTATGGCCTCAAGGTCGCCGGGCGCGAATCCATCCCCGCGTGAGGAGACGAAATAATGGCGCGATTCCTGATTGTTGAGGCCCGTTTCTACGACCATTTCAACGATCTTCTGGTGGCCGGCGCGCGCGCCGTGTTGGAGGCGGCGGGGAACGAAGTCGAGGTTGTGACGGTCCCCGGCGCGCTCGAGGTTCCCGGCGCCATCGCGCTGGCGGCGGAGAGCGGGCGCTACCACGGCTTCGTCGCGATCGGCGTCGTAATCCGCGGGGAAACCTGGCATTTCGAGATCGTCGCGGGCGAGAGTGCGCGCGGGATCATGGCGCTGACGATGGACGGCATCGCCATCGGCAACGGCATCCTGACGGTCGAGAACGAGACCCAGGCGCTGGTCCGCGCCGACCCCGCGCGCAAGGACAAGGGCGGCGAGGCGGCCAAGGCGGCGCTGGCGCTGCTGGCGCTGCGGGAACGCTTTTCGCGCTAAGCTGACCAGTCCTTTTCAATGCCTTGCACCACCCTTGATCGATGACGTGCTCAAACGATCGGGAAACAGCGCCGAACGATCGCGAACACACCGCCAAACGGCGCCATCTTGGCATGAAATCGATCGCCTGGGCGGCGAGGATCGTCCGCAGTTCCGCAGCTGGGAAATTGGTCCGGGACACATCTCTCCGCCACTTTGAGCCGCTGCGGCATCACATTCTCACATTGTAATGGTCACATTCGGGCCAATGGAACCGATGGCGCGCTGCTCCGTCTCTGCCGCATGAAACGGGGACACAGGCAGTGAACGGCCCACTCGAATGGATCGCGGCGCTCGGCACCATGCTCGCCGCCGGCCTCATCGCCGCCGACCTCGGCCGCCGCGCCACCGGCTGGGGCTTCGTGCTGTTCTGCGCGGTCTCGGCGATCTGGATCGTCTCGGGCCTCACCACCGGCGCCACGCCCATCGCGGCGATGAACGCGGTGCTGCTGCCGATCAACGCCTGGGGCGTGTGGAG
>Ga0307490_1000099_pt1 | contig 9536 bp, 5 predicted proteins | sample SI3UmetaG_FD_202118 | JGI IMG/M metagenome (GOLD analysis project Ga0307490, IMG submission 202118) | Sea-ice brine microbial communities from Beaufort Sea near Barrow, Alaska, United States - SI3U | ecosystem: Environmental > Aquatic > Marine > Coastal | place: USA: Alaska | collected 2017-05-06
GGTGATGCTGGTGGCGACCTCGCCGCTCAGTGCCGCGGCCTGCTGCACGTTGCGGTCGATCTCCTGCGTCGCCGCGCCCTGTTCTTCCACCGCTGCGGCAATGGTCGAGGAGATTTCCGAGATCAGGGTGATGGTCTTGCCGATCTCCTTGATGGTTGCGACCGATTCCTGGGTCGCGGTCTGCATGCCCGCGACCTGGGCGCTGATCTCGTCGGTGGCCTTGGCGGTCTGCGCGGCGAGGGCCTTCACTTCGGAGGCGACCACGGCGAAGCCGCGGCCGGCGTCGCCCGCACGGGCGGCCTCGATGGTGGCGTTGAGCGCGAGCAGGTTGGTCTGTTCGGCGACTGCCGTGATCAGCTTCACCACGTCGCCGATGCGCGCCGCAGCCTGCGACAGTTCGGTGATGCTGGTGTCGGTCTTCTGGGCCTGACGCACGGCCTCATTGGCGACGCGGCTCGATTCCTGGACCTGACGGCTGATTTCGCCGACCGACGAGGTGATCTCCTCAGTCGCGACGGCGACCGATTGCACGTTGCTGGAGACTTCCTGCGAGGCGCTGGCGGCGGTCTCGGAGGTCTTGCCGGTGACTTCGGCGGTGGAGGTGAGGGTATTGGCAGCGGCTTCCAGTTCGGTCGATGACGACGACAGTGAGCCGACCAGTTCGCCGATCAGCTTCTCGAACTCGCGGGTGATATTGTCCACCCGCTGACCGCGGGCGATCTTGGCATCCGCTTCCCGCGAGGCGGCCTCATCCGCCGCCTTCTTGGCGATCAGCGCGTCCTTGAACACCTGCAAGGTGTCGGCCATGGTTCCGATTTCGGTCTTCTCGCCCTGATGCGGCACGATGGCGGTGAGGTCGCCTTCGCCGAGCGCCTTCATCGGGGACACGATCGACGCGATGCCGCCCGACACGTCCCGGACAAGGTAGAATGCGGCGCAGAAACCGCCGAGAACCGCCACGGCGAGAAGCGCAAGAACGGTGCGGAAAGCTGTTGAATATTCGTTGTCAGCCTTCTGCCCCGCGGCTTCAGCACCTGCTTTGTTGAGGTTGACGAGTTTCCCCAGCGCAATTTCCAGGTCGCGACCGAGCGTCAGAGTCTTCTGCTCATTCATATCCCGGGCTTGTGCAAATTCGCCTTTGCGCGAGACGGCAGCGACCTCGTCCGCCGCCTTGCGATAGCCCTGCCATGCAGCCGTGGCCTCGTTGTAAAGCGCTTTCTCCTCTGGTGACGCAATCAGCGGTTCGTAACGTTTGCCGGCGTTCTCGAAATCTTTGACTCTGTTCTCCAAGCGAGTATCGGCTTCGGCACGGCCCTTTGCATCGGAGGCCAGAATATGATCGCGCAGATTGGAGCGATGCCGGGAGGCTTGGGTTCGCATCTCGCCAAGCAATTGGATGCTCGGAAGCCAGACCGTTTGAATGTCATGTGCTGCGGCATTGATCGAACGCATCTGGAGCACGCCAAAGGCGCTGGTGATCATCAGCGCGACCAGCAGGAACGAAATAACAGCAACGAGTTTGAGGCGAATTGAAAGCCTGGAGAGCATGATTGGGAATCCCTTGAGTTTTTCTAACCCGTTTTGGCCGCCGATTTCGAGGTGCCGGTGATGCGAACGGCTTATGCCGCGCGAACCGTGGTCAGGAATTTCTCGACTTCGATCTTGAGGCGGCTGCTGTCGCTGGACAGCATCTGCGCTGACGACAGCACCTGACCGGAGGCGGCTCCGGTTTCGCCGGCGCCGCGGCTCACATTGGTGATGCTGGTGGCGACCTCGCCGCTCAGTGCCGCGGCCTGCTGCACGTTGCGGGCGATCTCCTGCGTCGCCGCGCCCTGTTCTTCCACCGCTGCGGCAATGGTCGAGGAGATTTCCGAGATCAGGGTGATGGTCTTGCCGATCTCCTTGATGGTCGCGACCGATTCCTGGGTCGCGGTCTGCATGCCCGCGACCTGGGCGCTGATCTCGTCGGTCGCTTTCGCTGTTTGGGCGGCGAGCGCCTTGACCTCAGAAGCAACCACGGCGAAGCCGCGGCCGGCGTCGCCCGCACGGGCGGCCTCGATGGTGGCGTTGAGCGCCAGCAGGTTGGTCTGTTCGGCGACTGCCGTGATCAGCTTCACCACGTCGCCGATGCGCGCCGCAGCCTGCGACAGTTCGGTGATGCTGGTGTCGGTCTTCTGCGCCTGACGCACGGCCTCATTGGCGACGCGGCTCGATTCCTGGACCTGACGGCTGATTTCGCCGACCGACGAGGTGATCTCCTCAGTCGCGACGGCGACCGATTGCACGTTGCTGGAGACTTCCTGCGAGGCGCTGGCGGCGGTCTCGGAGGTCTTGCCGGTGACTTCGGCGGTGGAGGTGAGGGTATTGGCAGCGGCTTCCAGTTCGGTCGATGACGACGACAGTGAGTCGACCAGCTGGCCGATCAGCGATTCGAATTCGCGGGTGATGTTGTCCACGCGCTGGCCGCGTGCGATTTTGGCGTCCGCTTCGCGCGAAGCAGCTTCGTCAGCGGCCTTCTTGGCGATCAGGGCTTCCTTGAAGACCTGCAAGGTGTCGGCCATGGTGCCGATTTCGGTTTTCTCGCCCTGATGCGGCACGACGGCGGTGAGATCGCCTTCGCCGAGCGCCTTCATCGGGGTCACGATCGAGGCGATGCCGCGCGACACGTCGCGCACCAGATAGAAGCCGACAACACAGCCGATCAGGACAGCCGCGCCGAGCATGATCGCCACCAGCATAAATGCTGTGTTGTAGTTGTTCGTTGCGTCCTGGCCGGCGACATCGGCGCCCCTGTTGTTGAGGTCGATGTCCTTTTTCAGGATGTTGTCGGACTTGATCCCGATCAGGTTGACGGTCGTCGTGTTCAGATCATGTGCCTCGCGCGGGTAGGAGCCCGCGGCCTTGCGCGACAGCGCCATCACCTCGGCGGCGCCCTTCTTGTAGCTTTCCCACGTCTCAACCCACTCGGTATACAGTGCGCGCTCTTCCGGCGACGTAATCAGCTTTTCATAAAGCTGCCGTGTCTTCATGTTGGCTTCGACGACCGTTTCCAGCGTCTTTTCCTGCGCCAGCTTTTCCTCGATCAACTCCGACAGCATGTGCTCGCGGATCACGTTGCGATAGGTGATCACACCGGCGCGCAGATCGCCAAGGACCCGAACGCTGGGCATCCAGTTGGTCTGAATGTCGACGGCGTTGGCGTTGATGGCCTGCATCTGGCGGATGGCGAAGAGGCCCATGCCGGCCATCGCGACCAGCAGGATGACGAGAACGGCAGTGATCTTGGCGCGAATGGAAATCCTGGAAAGCATGATGAGGTCCTTGAGTCTTTCTGACCCGTTGGCCGGTGATAACGGGGCGTCCTGGTCGACGAGGTGCGGGGAGTTGTCGGAAAAGCGATTACCAGTCGAATGCCAATCCGCTTCGGAGCGATCAGAATTCGCAAACGAACTTTCGCCACATTGGGTGAAATGTTCGTAAAGGTAAGTAGGTGCTGACTTCGAAAACGTTTTTTTGAACGGCGTTTCTGCTGGCACACTCTGCGCAAAAGGCATGAGTCTGTTTTGCTGCGTGATGCCGCATAAAAAAACGGCGGCCCCGTGAGCCGCCGGTTTTCAAAATGTTCGCTGGGCGAATCTCGTCAGGCGGCGCGGATCGTCGCGAGAAAGTTGTGCACTTCGGTCTGGAGATGCGTGCTTTCCTTCGAGAGCGACTGGGCGGCCGTGAAAACCTGAGCCGATGCGGCGCCGGTCTCGCTGTTGCCGCGGTCGACGTCCGAGATGTTGGCGGCGACCCGCGCGCTCAGCTCGGCCGCCTGCTGGACGTTGCGGGCGATCTCCTGGGTCGCGGCGCCCTGTTCTTCCACGGCCGCGGCGATCGTCGATGAGATCTCGGAGATCAGGTTGATGGTGCTGCTGATCTCCTTGATGGTCGTGACGGAGTCGCTGGTCGCCGACTGCATGCCGGAGATCTGGGTCGTGATCTCGTCGGTCGCCCTGGCGGTCTGAGAGGCGAGCGCCTTGACCTCGGAGGCAACCACGGCAAAGCCGCGTCCGGCTTCGCCCGCACGGGCCGCTTCGATGGTGGCATTGAGCGCGAGCAGGTTGGTCTGCTCGGCGATCGCGGTAATCAGCTTCACCACGTCGCCGATGCGCGCAGCGGCCTGCGACAGCTCGCTGATGCAGGAATCGGTCTTCTCGGCCTGCTGGACGGCGAGTTGAGCGACCCGGCTCGATTCCAGAACCTGACGCCCGATTTCATTGACCGAAGAGGTGATTTCCTCGGTGGCGCTGGCGGTGGACTGGATGCTTTCCGAGACCTCGCGCGAGGTGTTTGCGGCAGAGTTCGACAGTTGCCGGGTGACATCGGCGGCGTTGGTCAGGGTGCTGGCGGTGGCTTCCATTTCGGTGGAGGCCGATGACAGCGAGTTGATCAGTTCGCCGATCATGCCTTCGAAGCTGCTGGTGGCCCGGTCCAGCGTTTCGGCGCGGCGCATCTTGGCGCCGGCTTCGGCTGCGGCAACGTCATCGGCGGACTTCTTGGCAATCATGGCGTCCTTGAACACCTGCACGGCGTCGGCGATCTGGCCGACCTCGGTGTTTTCGCCCTGATGCGGGACGTTCGCGGCGAGATCGCCGGTGGCCAGCGCCCGCATCGGGGTCAGGACCGAACCGATGCCGCGGGCGACATCGCGCACGATCAGGACCGCGGCGCAGAACCCGGCCAGCACCATGGCGGCCAGAGCCGCCAGAACGATGCGGAACGCGAGTTCATAGGTGTTTTCGGCGTGCTGTCCGGCAGCTGCCGCGCCTTTGTCGTTCATCTCGACGAGTTTGCTCAGCACAGCGTCCATGCTGCGGCCCGCCGGCGTCGCGCGCTGGGCATTGACGGCGCGCGCCTGCGCGACCTCGCGCTTGCGGGCATGGGCGACCACTTCGTCCGCGGCCTCGCGGAAGGTCTTCCAGGTTGCCGACAGGTCCTTATAGAGAGCGGCCTCTTCCGGCGAGTTGACCAGCGGCTCATAGGCCTTGTTCGCGGTGTCGTAATCCTTGGCCCGGGCATCGAGATTGCGCTGGATGTCGGCCATGAACTTGTCGTCCGGCTCCGTCAGATAGTCGCGCAGCACCGCCCGGTAGCGTGCCGACTGGGTGCGCAATTCACCGATCAGGCGAACGCTGGGCAGCCAGCTCGTCTTGATGTCCTGCGCTGCGGCGTTGATGGCGCGCATTTCGACGACGGCGAAGGCGCCCATGGCGGTGAGGGCAATCAGCAGGAGGGCGACGAGGGCGACGAGTTTGGTGCGAATGGAGAGTCTGGAGAGCATGAAACAGTCCTTTGAGGTCTTTCTGACCCCTTCCAAGAAAGGCGGGACGACACCAAACGCAGGGGTTTGGCCGCCGAAAATGACTTCGACGCCTGAATGGGCGTGGTGGTGTTGGCAATTTCCAGTCGGAGACCGTTCATCAATGAAGGGTCAGCCGCGATCCAAATCGTAAAGAAATTCCGTGAAATGTTGGTAAATGCCTGCCGTGCAGGCAACCGGCCCGAAAAAGGGCCCGAATCTGCGGACCTCATAAGGGGTGGGGATGGCGCAGGTTCCTGCTTTCCGGGCTCAGCGGGCCGTGTCACCATCCTGACGTGAACGACGGGAGGTCCGCCAATGCGCTGGTGTGTCTCGATCGGAGCGGTGCTTGTCGCGGGTGCGATCGCCGGCGGCGATGTTCCCGGGCTGGCTGCACCGGCCACGACGCCTGCGCCGGCCGCCACTGAGGCCAAGGTCGACGTCGAACTGATCCTCGCGGTCGATGTCTCCTATTCCATGGACATGGATGAACTGGCGCTCCAGCGCGAAGGCTATGCGCTCGCCGTCACCTCCAAGGAATTCTTGCAGGCGCTGAAGACCGGCCCGACCGGCAAGGTCGCGGTGACGTATTTCGAATGGGCCGCCTCAAGCGACCAGAAGATCATCGTGCCGTGGCGCGTGATCGACGGCCCGGAATCGGCCGGCGCGCTGGCCGAGGAAATTCTCAAAGCGCCGCTGCGCCGCGCCTCGCGCACCTCGATCTCCGGCGCGATCAACTTCGCGATGCCGCTGTTCGAGGCCAACGAATATCAGGGCCTGCGCCGCGTCATCGACATTTCCGGCGACGGGCCGAACAACAACGGTGAGCTTGTCACGGTGGCGCGCGATGCCGCGCTGGCCAAGGGCATCACCATCAACGGCCTTCCGATCATGTCGAAGGAAACCAACTACGCGACCATGGATATCGAGAATCTCGACTGGTACTACGAGGACTGTGTGATCGGCGGCGCCGGATCGTTCGTGGTGCCGATCAAGACCAAAGAAAAATTCAAGGAAGCGATCCGCACCAAGCTGATCCTCGAAGTCGCACACCGTGTGCCGGAAATGCGAGTCGTGCCGGCCGCCACGCGCGAACCGCGGGTGTCGTGCACCATCGGCGAGAAGATCTGGCAGGAGCGGTGGGGGCGGTGAGTCTTATGCGCGAATGCAATCGGCCCCTCACCCCAACCCTCTCCCCGCAAGCGGGGAGAGGGAGCTAGCTCACTTCCTCACCTCTCCCCGTTTTAACGGGGAGAGGTCGCGAGCAAAGCGAGCGGGTGAGGGGCATCTACCGCCTGAATCTTGCAACCAACTCGACATGCGGCGTGTGGCGGAACTGATCGACCGGCGTGACGCTGTCGATCTTGAATCCGCCGTCGATCAGGATGCGTGCGTCGCGCGCGAAGGTTGCCGGATTGCATGAGACCGCAACCGCGAGAGCGATCTTGCTGGCAGCGAGTTGTTGCGACTGCGCCTGTGCGCCCTGCCGCGGCGGATCGAACACCACGCAGTCGTAATCGCGCAGTTCCTGCGGCATCAGCGGACGCCGGAACAGGTCGCGCGTCTCGGCCTTGATCGGCTTCAGACCCTGCGTGAGCTTCACCGCATTTTGCAGCGCCGTCACCGCAGCCGCATCGCTGTCGAAGGCCGCCACCTTGAATTTCTCCGCGAGGCGGAACGCGAACGGCCCGAAACCGCAAAACAGATCGGCGATATGTTTCGCGCCTTTGCAACGCTCGAACGCCAGCGCGGCAAGCGTTTCTTCGCCGAACGCCGTCGGCTGCATGAACGAACCCGGCGGCAGTGTCACCTGCGCCTTGCCGACGCGCACCACCGGCGGCTTGCGCATGATGACCAGTTCGCCATGACGCGTCAGCCGCGCGAGATTGTGTTTTTCCGCGAGCTTCGAGAGCGACGACAGCAGCGCCGTGCCGAGCGGGCCCGAACCGCGCACATCGATGTCGAGGCCGTTGTCCGCCGCGGTGATCTGGATATCGAGCGGCTTGCTCACCGGCCGCAGCAGTTCTGCGATCTCGTTCGCCGTTTCGATGGCGCCATGCATCGCCGGATCGAGGATCGGACAGTGATCGATGGCGATGATCTCGTGGCGGCCGGCGGCCGCGAAGCCGACGCGCAGAATGCCCTGCTGGCTCTGCCGCGCGTGCAGCGTCATGCGGCGGCGGCCGGTGCCGTGGGCGTCGATCAGTTCGCCGACCTCGCAATCGATGCCGGCATGATTGAGCGTGTCGACCACAAGCTGCCGCTTCCAGTTTCGATATGCTTCGGGCTGCCAGTGCTGGATGGCGCAGCCGCCGCAGGTGCCGAAATGCGGACAGAACGGATCGATACGCTGCGGGCTTGGCGTGACGACATGCGCAAGCGTGCGGCGGTCCGGATGACCGGGTGAGGGCAGCACGTCGACGGTCTCGCCGCCCAGCGCATAGGGCACGTAGATGGTCTCGCCGCCAGACACCGCAACGCCATCGCCGAAATGGCCGACATGATCGATGACGAGGCGCTCGGTCATGGAAAGCTCGAACGCAGAGATCGGAGCGGATGCAACAAGAATGATCCGTCATCCTGAGGTGCGAGCTGTTGCGAGCCTCGAAGGATGGCGGAGTGTAACGTGCCGTCACCCTTCGAGGCCTTCGCTTCGCTACGGCACCTCAGGATGACGGCGTCCACCGCAAGTCGATTCAAAGTCATCACGCTCTATCCACGCCGAGCCCCAATGAAAAATTCGACGTTGCCATCGCCGCCGGCGATGGACGAGGGAAACACCTTGATATTGGTGCAGCCGAGGGACTCCGCGAAGGCGGCAATGTCGTCGCAAACGGCTTTATGCACGGCCTCGTCGCGAATGATGCCCTTCTTGGAATGTTTCCGCTCGGCCTCGAATTGCGGCTTGATCAGCGCCAGCAGATGCGTCGGTGCGGCGGCCAGCGGCAACACCACGGGCAACACCAGCTTCAATGAAATGAAGCTGACATCGATCACCACGATATCGGGACGGATTTCGAGCCGCCGCCCCGCCAGCGAGCGAATGTCGGTTTCCTCCATCGAGATGATCTTCGCGTTGCCGTGCAGGCTCGGATGCAACTGCCCGCGCCCGACATCGATGGCGTAGACGAGGCTCGCGCCATTGGCGAGCAGCACTTCGGTAAAGCCGCCGGTCGACGCGCCGACATCGACGCAGACGTGATCCTCGATGTCGATGGGGTATTGCTCCAGCGCCCCGCTGAGCTTGACGCCGCCGCGCGACACCCAGGGATGCGCGGGCTCGGCGGAGATGTCGGCATCCGCCGGAATCGCCTCCGACGGTTTCAGGACGGCCTTGCCATTTGCGGTCACGCCACCGGCTTCGATGGCGGCCTGGGCCCGGGCACGGCTTTCGAACAGGCCGCGCTCAACCAGCAGAAGGTCTGCGCGCTTGCGTTCGGCCATATCCCACCCGCATTTGAAGCCGTCATCCTGAGGTGCGAGCTCTTGCGAGCCTCGAAGGATGACGGATGAACTGTTGAGACGCTGTCGCCCTTCGAGGCCTCCGCTTCGCTACGGCACCTCAGGGTGACGGCTGGAAAACTTAGGCCAGCTTCACCGTCTCGGATTTCCGATCCTTGCCGAGCGCCTCGAACACCTTCGCGACAATGCCCTTGGCGTCGAGGCCAGCCTGTTCGTACATCTTTGCCGGTGAATCGTGATCGATGAAGGTGTCGGGCAGCACCAGCGTGCGCACGCGCAGGCCGCGATCAAGCGCGCCATGATCGGCCAGCGTTTGCAGCACATGGGTGCCGAAGCCGCCGATCGAGCCTTCCTCGATCGTGATCAGCACCTCGTGCTCGCGCGCGAGCTTCAGGATCATGTCGAGATCGAGCGGCTTCATGAAACGCGCGTCGGCGACGGTGGTGGACAGACCCAGCGTATCGAGTTCGTCGGCGGCCTTGAGGCATTCGCCGAGCCGCGCGCCGAACGACAGCAGCGCGACCTTCGAGCCCTTTTTGTCGGCCTGCCGCATGATGCGGCCCTTGCCGATCGGCAGAGCAACGCCGGCTTCCGGCATCTCGACGCCGCGGCCCTCGCCGCGCGGATAACGCAGCGCGCTCGGCGCATCGTCGATCGTAACCTGCGTCGCGACCATGTGAACGAGATCGGCTTCATCCGCCGCCGCCATGATGACGAAGCCGGGGAGGCAGCC